>Ga0233442_1001860_pt1 | contig 15034 bp, 15 predicted proteins | sample SI_123_September_3_FD_182789 | JGI IMG/M metagenome (GOLD analysis project Ga0233442, IMG submission 182789) | Seawater microbial communities from Saanich Inlet, British Columbia, Canada - SI_123_September2016_150_MG | ecosystem: Environmental > Aquatic > Marine > Inlet | place: Canada: British... | reverse complement strand
AACATTAAAATTACCACCACGATAATTACTTTCACCGTCATCCTGAGCATGTAGAGTTGTAAATAGAAGCCCTACTACAAGTAATATTGTTTTTATCATCTTCAAAATCCTAACTTAAAACCAAAAGATGTAGAAAAAATATTTTTCAAGGCAATAACATCTTTATTACTTAAATAACTCACAAAATAGGTATCTATTGTTGTTACTTCTACATACAGACCAACAGAAGTAACACCGTTTGATGCTAACCATGAAGTAGAGTACTTACCCTTTTTTACTTTTTTATTAAAGTTTAAACCCAAATGTCCTGTGGCATGCCACGAATTTTGATAATAATAGTTATCAGGAATTTCATCTTGCCAATTAGGGTTATATCGATGATGTGGAGAGAACAAAAGGCCAAGTCCAATATAGGGTCGTAACGAGTAACCCTTAAAGTCTATTGTGTAGGGAATATAGTTATTTTTAACTGCCAAAGTCACAATTGTAATTTCAGAAACATACTTTGGTGTTACTCCTAAATAAAACTCTAAATCATAATGATCATCAAAAAAACTATTACCTGCGCCGATACTTACTAGTCCAATATTACCAGCGTATTGAATATTCATATATTCAAAAGGGAGATGATTTATTGCATTATCTTGACTTTTTTTACTCTCTTCTTGTGCAGCTATAGAACTCACTGTTAAGAGTAGAAAAAAAGTACTTATTAAAAATTTATACATCAATTTTCTCAAATACGTAATTTTCTCGTGTGGCATCATTTATGGTTAACGCAACATAACTTTTTTTAGAAACACTACCAATAGTTATGTATTGAACTCCATTAAATTTTTCTACTTCATAGCCATGATTATGTCCATTTATAGAAAGAGATACGGCATATTTACCCATTAGCCCTTTGTAGCGTGCTATCTCTTCTTCACTAAAACGCTCTTCATCATCATGAGGAATATGATGCATAACAATAATATTTCCACCTTCTGTAGCAATTTCACTACTTGCTTTTTGAAGTTCTTCCTCAAGCCAATCTAAGTCGAGTTCTTTAAATCCAAACTCCCAAGTATTTGTGTTCAAACAGATAAAATGGGTCTGAGCTATTTTGTAACTGTACTCTGATGGTCCATAACTGTTATGGTAGACATAAATACCATTACTAATTGCGTCATGATTTCCACTAACCGTTACAATAGGCATAGCTAGTCTATCACTTATCTTTTTGTAGAGTTCAAACTCTTTTTCAATTCCTACATCAGTAATATCACCACCATGTAGAACAAAGTCGAACTTAGGAGTGTGTGCATTAATATTTTTTACCACTGTATTAAAATCACTAAAATAGTCATGGGTATCTGAAATAAGTGCAATTTTTAAAGGATAGGTTAAATTTGACGCTACCAATCCCTCTATTGCTTTTACATTGTAAAGTGTTTTATCTTTATTAACTTGATAAGGAGAGTACTCTGTTTGACAAGCAGTAAACAGGAGTGTAGCTGAGCTTAGTTTTATAAAATTTCTTCGATTCATAGCAGTATTATAACGATAAATTTTAAAAAAAAACTAAATTTTTATTTCTGAAAATAGCTTTCTTTTTTCAACATCACTTTGCATGCAGTTTTGAGCTATGACGTTTATATCATGATACATTTTACAACTTTTATTATCGCACCGCTGTAACATATCATCGAGTAGACATCCAAAGGCACGAACCTCAATTTTTTCACAATTTAAGGAGTCAGAATTGTAGAAACTGGCTGCTCCAAAATCACCCAAATACGAGTGGTTTTTCTCATTAATTAAAATATTATGTGCATACAGATCACCATGCATTAAATTTTTTTCATGTAAATGAATCGATGCCGCTAAAATATCTTGTCCCACTTTTTGAATCGTTTCAACACTAAAAGTACAATCTTCACTAAAAGTATCACGAGTACAAGTATCAAAGTTCGGAGGAAAACCTAAGTTTTTATAAGATTTTGGAATTAGCTCTAAAAGTAGTCCTAATCGATTGGGTTCATCAATTTTAGCAAGCACTTTAATTAAGTTAGTATGTTCACCTGTTGCCATATAAACATCCATCTCATCTTTTGCATAACCATCACTAGTAACATCACCTTTAAATAACTTCACCGCAACATCACTCTCAAAAGTTTTAGAGTACGCTTTGTAAATCTCACCTGAAGCACCCTCCCCTAAAAGTTCTTTTACTTCTAAGTCCTTGAAAGACATTTCTCTCATATTTTGTTGAGAATCATTACAAAATGGATTTCCAGAGAATGCTAACCACGACAGTTTTGGTAAGGTTAAAAGCCATTCAGGTAATGCTTCTAAATTATTTGCAGAGAGTCGAATAAGTTCTAAATTTACGCAAGATGACATATTTTGAGGAAGTGTTTTCAATTGATTTCCTGCCATTGCAAACTTTTGAAGTTTTGTTAAATCGCCAATTGAGTTAGGAAGTTTTTCAATTTTATTATCAGTTAAAATAAGCCAACTTATTGAAAGTGGTAAAATATCTTCATCAAACGTTACTATTTTATTCGCTTTAAAGCCAAGCATATAGAGGTTTTCGCACTTTTTAAAAACAGTAGGAACTTCTGTAAAATTATTGTTTGAAAAGAAAGCTATTTTCAATTTTTTTAATTGGTGTAAATCATCAGGCAGTGAGCAAAGATTATTGTTACTTAAATCAAGTATCTCTAAACTCTCAGCAAGAGTAAAAATCTCTTCAGGAAATGTTGTTAAATTTTCTGACAGAGTAAGCCGTTTAATCCCTTTTAATTTGCCCTCTTGAAGCTCTTTTAAGCTGCTCATAAAAGTGCCTCTAACTCTGCTAAAGTTTGAATTTTATGAGTCGCTTTACTTAAATCATGTGAAACGGTAAAGTGATTATGAACTACTACACACTCCATCCCTGCATTTAAAGCGGAGTGTAATCCCCGTTGAGAATCTTCTACAACAATACTTTCATCTGCATGAGCTCCTAAACGTTCTAATCCTTTTAAATAAGGATCAGGGTAAGGCTTAGCTCGACCATACTCTCCACTACATAAAGCAAATTCCATACACTCTGTGATTCCACTATTTTTATGAATTAACTCAAAATCTTCACGTAAAGCAGAAGTAATTACACACATGGTATATTTTTTTGAAAGCTCTTTAATAATTTCATGAACTCCTGAAATTGTAATATCTTCAGTTTTAATATAGTGTTGGTATAAGACATTTCTTCTATCACGTGCCGCTTCAATTTCAGCATGAGGAAATCCCACTTCTTCTGCGACTTCAAAAGCACTTCTTCCATGAATCATAATATCCATGTAACGTGCTTCATTAAGCGCTACACCCATATCTTTTAATATCTCTACATTTGCTTTATAATACCACTGCTCGGTATCAACTAAAACCCCATCATTATCGAATAAAATATTTTTTTTTATCATTTATATATATCTTTTTAACACTTTAATTAATTCATCATTATCAATAGGTTTTGCAATGTAATCATCAAAACCCTCTTGAATAAACTTCTCTTTATCTCCACTTACTGAATTTGCAGTTAATGCAACAACAGTAATGTCACTTCCTCTTTGGGCTTCATACATCTTAATAGCATGCATTGCTTCAATACCATTTTTGTTTGGCATATTAATATCCATTAAAACAATATCAAAATAGCCATCTTTATAGGTATTTTCTGCAATTACACCATCTTCTGCAAGAGTAACATCTAAATTAAAATCCTCTAATAGTAGCTTAATTAACATCTGGTTGGTAGCGTTATCTTCAGCAACAAGAACTTTTTTCATATTAAAGTCAACAGCATCATTTTCAGAAATCTCTTTTTCTGTTTCTTCTTCATTTCTCGTCGTTAGGGTACTATCAATTACGTGAACTTTCATCGTAAAACTAAAAGTACTCCCTTTTTCTAACTCACTTTTAACCACAAGTTTTGAGTTAAAAATATTTAATAATTTAGTAACAATAGAAAGACCTAAACCTGTACCTCCATACTCTCGTGTTGTTGAAGCATCAGCTTGGGTAAATGCTTTTAACACTTTTTCCATATTTTCTTTAGCAATACCTATACCCTCGTCACTTACACTAACTAAAAGCTCTTCAGTTTCACTTCTGAAATCAACATCTAAAACAACTTTTTTCCCTTCAGGAGTAAACTTCATAGCATTAGAGAGTAAATTAGAGATAATCTGCTTTAGTCGTACTTTGTCACTAGCAACAGATAAAGGAAACATCTTAGGCATATTTAAAATAAATTCTATGTTTTTCTCTTTTGCTTTTACCAAAAATAGTGAATACAAAAGTTCAATTTCATCTTGCAGATTATAGTTTGTAAATTCTAACTCTAACTTTCCTGATTCAATTTTTGTCACATCTAAAATATCGTTAATAACACTTAATAGATGAGAAGAAGATTGGTTTACAGTGTTTAAGTAACGTAATTTAGTACTATCTTTTTCCATTTTCACAAGTACCTGTATAAAACCCATAATTGCATTAAGAGGAGTACGAATTTCATGTGACATTACTGAAAGAAAATGTGATTTTGCTTCATTGGCACGATTAGCTTTACTCGCTTCCTCTTCAAGGTTTTTAATTAAATTTTCATTTTCTATACGAAAGGTAAAGTTTTCAATAACGGAACGAGAAATACGTCCTGATGCAGATATTATAAAAACAATATAGATAAAAATTGACCCTGCGATAGAGTGATAAACCCCATCACCTATAGTTAAGAAATATATTAAAAATGGTATTAACGCAAAAAATAAAAAGATATATGTACATTCAGGTTTTGAAGCATTACTTACTACAGCACCCATAACTAGCCCTGTCACTAAAAGAACTAAGAACATTTGATATTTTAAATCTTCAGGCATAATAACTAAAATTCCAAAACCCCATATCAGCCCTGAAACAAATATTAATCCTGCATAATAACGATAGAATTTTTTAACATTTTGAGAATTAATATAACTTTTTTTGTAATATATATAGGTGAAAGCACGTACCACTGTAGTTACAACAGAAACACCTACCCAAACATTTAAAAAAAGCTCATCTGAAACCTCTTTTAAAGTAAAGTAGACAATAGCTGTTAGTAATAATAATAGGATTAGTCCCGTAGGTAAATTATCATAAATATATGCGATTTTTTTCATTTCTATAGTATTATTCATAATCTTATTATAACTTGAATTTGTTATAATAAAGGTATGAAAAAGCTATTTTTATTACTTATCTTTCTAACAATATTACTTCAAGGTAGTCCCGTGAAAAAAACTATTTATGATTTCAATGTCACCACAATTGAAGGTCAAAACATCTCCATGAAAACCTATCATGATAAAGTACTTCTTATTGTAAATGTAGCGAGTAAATGTAAATTTACTGAGCAGTATGAAGGTTTGGAAAATCTTTATCAGAACTATCATGATAAAGATTTTGAAGTATTAGGTTTTCCCTCAAACCAGTTTTTAGAACAAGAACCTGCTTCGAATGCAAAAATACAATTTTTCTGTACCTCTACTTATGATATACATTTTGATATGTTTGAAAAAATTGATGTCAACGGCGATAATACCTCACCACTTTACCAATACTTAAAAAAAGAACAAACAGGTTTTTTATGGAGTGAAGCTATAAAATGGAATTTTACAAAGTTTTTAGTTGATAAAAATGGAGTTGTTATTAAACGTTATGCCCCAACTACCGAACCTAAAGATATTGAAGATGATATTTTAAAGTTGCTTCAAAAAATCTAATATCTCTTAAATAATACATCATACAAAAATCTTACAAGGAAATAGAAATGAATGACTTTACGTACCACAATCCAACAAAAATTGAATTTGGTAAAACAAAAGAAAATAATATTGGACAGTATATCAAAGAATCAAATATTAAAAGTGTATTACTTTTATATGGAACCGGAAGTATTAAAAAAAATGGTTTATATGAAAGAGTTATTACTTCACTAAACCAGCATGGTATTGCTTATGAAGAGTTATCTGATGTTGTGAGTAATCCTCTTTTAAGTAAAGTTAATGAAGGTATAACTCTTGTAAAAGAGAAACAAATAGATGCTATTCTCGGTGTGGGAGGGGGTTCTGTCGCTGATTCAGCTAAAGCTATTGCCGCTGGAGCAAAATATGATGGTGACGTTTGGGACTTTTTTATTCATAAAGCCAAAATAAATGAAGCACTTCCAATATTTACGGTTATGACATTAGCTGCAACAGCTAGTGAGATGAATGGAAACTCAGTTATTATAAATGATGACACCAAACAAAAATACTCAATATCATCAGTTCTTTTAAATCCCATAGTTTCAGTAGTTAATCCAGAACTAATGGCTACCGTATCACAAGAGTATTTAGCCTATTCAGCCGTTGATATTATTGCACACAGTATTGAAGTCTACTTTACAGCCACTGAACATCCAAAGTTTAACTCAAGATTTGTAGAGTCCATTATTAAAACTGTTATTGAGACAACAGAAATTTTACTTCTTAACCCTAATGATTATGAAGCTAGAGCTGAATTTGCATGGGTAGCAATTCAAGCACTTAATGGACTCGCACCTGCGGGTACTAAAGGAGGAAACTTTCCAAACCACATGATAGAGCATTCACTTTCTGCTTTATATAATGTAGCACATGGAGCAGGTCTTTCCGTTGTTATTCCCGCATGGATGAAATGGTATAAAGATAAAAATCCTGGTCAATTCAGACGATTTTCAGAAGAAATATTTAATGAACAAAGTGCCGATAAAGGTATTGAAAAACTTGAAGCATGGTTTTGTAAAATAGGATCTCCAACAACATTACAAAGTGTAAATATACCAAGAGATGAAATTACAGCATTAGCAAAAAATGCCAATGAATTGGCTTCTTTATGGGGTATAGGTGAGTTTTACACAGTAGATAACATCATTGAAATTTTAAAAAAAGCATAAAATACAAAAGGAATAACTATGGAAAAAACATTTGAAGAGTCATTAGGCTTTAGACACGCATGTAAAATATTTGATGAAAACAAGAAAATATCTAATGAAGATATTAACTATATATTAGAAGCAGCAAGACGATCTCCATCGTCATTTGGAATGGAAGCATGGAAATTTCTAGTAATTACTAATGAAGCATTAAAAGCAAAACTAAGACCTGTATGTTGGGATCAAGTTCAAATAACAAGCTGTTCACACCTTGTTATTGTTTTAGCAGGAATTGAATCGGTAAAACCAGAATCAGGAATTCCTAAAAAAAGATTTGCACGACGTGACATGCCTCAAGAGAGTTTAGATTTTTATTTAAAACTTTATGCAGACCATTTACAACATACATTGAGCAGTGATGAAAATATTTTTGCTTGGACAGCGAAACAAACTGCATTCGCGGGAGCAAATATGATGAGTGCTGCGGCAATTAGAGGTATCGATTCTTGCCCAATAGAAGGTTATGAGCAAAATGCTGTTGAAGAGATTTTAAATATTGATAAAAGTAAATTTAGACTCTCTATGGCGATACCCTTTGGTTATAGAGTGAATGAACAATCTTCGCAACTACGATTAGACTTCGATGAAGTCGTTGAATTTATTAACTAATAAATTCAACACACTCTTTGTCAATTTCGACAAAACTAGGCTTATAAGCCTGGTGCTTGCCACATAGAAGTAGTAATTTTATCATCTACTAAATCAAGTTGTTTTTGATACGCTTCTTGCCATTTTTGTGCGACATCTGCATATAAGTTTTTATTTTTAGAATTTGGTTCAAAATGGCTATTCCATCCTACTAACTCTTGAGAAACTTCAGCAATAGAGCTGTATTCCCCTACTCCAACACCACAGGCAAAAGCGCCACCCAATGCAGTCGCTTCATTAACATTAGGAATAGAGATTTTTTTACCTGTGACATCCGCTAAAATTTGACTCCACAATTTTCCTTTACTTGCGCCACCGGCAAAAGTAATTGTGTCTGTTTGTACGCCTGTAAATTTAAAAATATTTTCTAAATTTAACATAGAGACAATCGCAGCATTTTCTTCTAATGAACGAAACATCGCCGCTTTTGAAGTAGTTTCAAGTGAAAGATTTAAAAATGAAGGTGCCGCGTGATACCACTTTGAGTATTTCATCACATCTGAAAAAATAGGCATTATTCCATGAGAACCTGCAGGTACTTCTTTGGCTAAAAACTCCATATATTCATAGGCATCAATATTTTGTTTTTGCGCTGCTGCTTTTTCAAGCTCACAAAAATTATCTCGAAACCAACGCATTACCATTCCTGAGAAAAAGCTAATTCCCTCAGCTTGTGAAATTCCCGGAACAACATGAGGATTAACACGAATATTCATATTAGGGTCTGTCTTTGTTGTAGGCATATTAACAAGTTGTTGCCAAAATGTTCCCCCTAAAATAGCAACTTGATTAGGTTTTACAACACCTAATCCTGCAGAACCAAGTTGAACATCTCCTCCACCCATTACTACTTTTGTAGAGGTCGTTAGTCCCGTAAGTTTTGAAATTTCAAATGTTACTTCACCAATAACTTCACCCGTTTCAAATACAGGTGGAAATATATCATCTTTTAATTCTAAAGCTTTTGCCATTTCAGGCATCCACGTTCTTTTTTCAAGTGAAAATACACCACTGGTTCCCGCATTAGAAGGCTCAGACGCAATAACCCCACTAAGCTTAGTTAACACCCAATCGCTAATCATATTAATATGCGCTACTTTTTCATACACATCAGGCTTATTATTTTTCACCCACATCAGACGAGGAAGTGCTCCTAAAGCAAACGTTTGACCGCTATCATGATAAAATTGTTTTTCTAAATCAGGATAGTTTGAATTAATAAACTTTACCTCTTTTGAAGCCCGTGCATCTACGTTGGCAACGGCAAATATCTCTTTTTTATTTTTATCATATAAAACAATTCCCTCACGCATACTTGTAGCACTAATAGCCGTTATGTCACTAGCCTTTATTTTTGCATTATGAATACTTTGTTTAATACAATCAAGGGCAATTTTCCAGTTTTTTTCATAATCAAAACTCATAGAGTTTGCAACACCTGATTCACTCAAATGCGTCCATTCTTGTTGTCCAATGCTAATTTGATTCCCTAAAGTATCAAAGATTACCGCACGAATACTTCCTGTTCCTGCGTCAATGGTCATAAAATATTGTTGTGCCATCATCTAGCCTTTATTTGTAATTTCTGTAATAGTACACTCTAAAATCTGAGATATATTTTTACCATTAATAGAAAAGAACTCTAAAGCATCTTTAAACTCTTCTAAATTTGTTTCAATTACTTCCACTTCAGTTGCACATACTACATTGGCAGTTTTGTCTTTAAATGTAAGTGATATATTTTTATCTTCGATTTTATCTTCATCGTTTAAGTTAACAATGTAAAAGCAGTTAGCAGAGAGTAAATAGAGTGTAGAGGAGGGTTTGGTTAAAGAGTTTTTAGACATTTTCAAAAGAAAGCTCTTTTGCGTCTGAATATGGCGAATATCAGCTTTAGTTAAACGTTTCATAATAGTCCTGTGAAAATAGTGTATTTTTTAAGGATTATATCCTAACCATCTCTTCATAGTTATTTAAAATATTTTCATGAAAACTTTGAGGGATTCTATTCCAATCAAATACCTCTGTTAATATAGGTATATTTGAATTTTGCAAGGCTTCTTTAAAGTCAATTAACTGATTAATTTCTATAACTTTTCCACTATCAGAAACAAGTACCATATCTAAATCACTGGTATCATGAGCTTCTCCGCTCACACGACTTCCATAGGCCCATAATTTACATGGCTGGTTAAGAGTCTCTTGAGCTATTGTAATAATTTCTTTCTTATCTTGTTCTCTAATGATCATTAATTACCTTTATCACACTTTCTACATCGTATGTAAATTGCTTAATAATAACTAATGTTTCATTTGCTAGGAACTCTCCATAATCATGACTTGTAGAGTTGCGATTATCTCTATATTCTAACCATCTTTGTACTTCTTCTACACTTAAAAGACCATGTAAACCTGCTTGTCTAAATATATCTTTAAATATCAGTTTGTCTACTGCTTTATTAGTATGAAAGTAATCTTTTAGTACTTTTTTTAATAATTTACCTGATTGTTCTAAAATAATTTCAAACTCTTTTATAACAGCAGAGCGATAAATATCATATTCAATATCTTCCTCATCATACTGCCCTAGTTTTTCATATGCCATTTTAAGAGCTTCATTACATCTAGAAATGTATGTGGTATCCAATGTACTCATAGTTCACTCCAGGTTCATAAAAACTTTTACAATTTTGTTTTTATTAATTTAAGTTATATTATCTATAAAATGGTTAAAACGCTATTAAATCTTAACAGTGAAAGTGCAAAGTCATGAACGAATTTAAAAACATAAAAATTCTTTATATTTAATGGGGCTTAATCAAACTTTTTAGAAGATGAAATTGGAACTATTGAAGTGGGAAAAACTGCTGATATTGTGGTGTTAAGTAAAAATCCATTTTAGGTTTCAACTAATAACCTTAGAGCAATTACAATTGTAAAGACTTACTTTGCGGGTAAATATGTATATTCTAAATAATATTTTTTGTTGGGTAGAGCATTACGCTCTACTTTTTTCTAAAGTTTTTAATCGCTTCAGCCACATTATAATTTGGTGCTTCTTGTGCTGTTAATACCACTTGAGCCGCTAAATTATTGTCAGTATTAAAAATAATTGGTGCTGCAAAATTAACTAAAGACTCATCTAATGGATCTTGAATAACTACAAGACAATACACTTCAAGGTTAGACCCTTCATGAATATCTAAAAGAACTTTAATTGATGTCGGAATATCAAAAGAGTATTCACGGAGTAAATAAGGGTTTAACAATGTAAAAGTAACAGGAGGAACTTCATCACTTTTAGCCGTTGCAAAAAGCTCATCAATTTTGTTAATTTCTAAAGTTTTAATTGCGTCAAAACCTAAAATATCTGTTTTTAATTCAAATGCCATAATAAATCCTTGTAACTATATATTAAGGTTTATTAAGCATATTGTGTTCCATATATTTAAATTTTTGTATAGTGTTGTTTAAATACAACCATTTAAGGTTTTTACAAGTAAAAATTCTATTTTTCACTTCTTTTATCAACTTCTTTCTATTCCGTTACTCCTTAAGAACAAGCGTATTTAAAGACTAAGCCTAGCGCTACTATTACCATAAGAGCTTTTTGGCTTCCTTATTAAAATCTTTAACAAGTATTTTTTAGCTATAATCGCGAAATAATTTAATCTATCATGATAAAAAATTCTTACTATTAGGAACACCAATGTCAACCGAAACACCAAAACATTACGATCCAAAAAGCGTTGAAAACGATTATTACGCATTTTGTGAAAAAAGTGGTTATTTTGAAATTGATGGTAACAAAGCCATTCAAAAAGAGGGAAAAAACTTCGCATTAATGATGCCACCTCCAAATGTTACGGGTCGTCTGCACATTGGTCATTCACTTACTTTTACGCTTCAAGATATTATCACCCGTTACAAACGTATGGATGGTTATAAAACTTTATGGCAACCCGGAACTGACCATGCAGGAATTGCAACGCAGAATGTAGTTGAAAAACAATTACTTGCGGAAGGTACTACAAAAGAAAAACTTGGACGTGAAAAGTTTTTAGAACGTGTTTGGGAATGGAAAGAGGAGTCTGGTGGAATTATGGTTTCACAACTTCGTAAAATGGGAGTAACTCCTGCGTGGAGTCGAGAACGTTTTACTATGGATGAGGGATTAAAAAGTTCAGTAAAAGAATCATTTGTTCATCTTTACAACGAAAACTTTATTGTTCGTGGTAACTATATGGTTAATTGGTGTACTCATGATGGTGCACTGAGTGACATTGAAGTTGAACATGAAGAACATAATGGTAAATTCTATCACATGAAGTATTTCTTTGCAGATGCAAACGAGACAATAGATGGTACTGCAAATGGCGATAACTTTATTATTGTTGCAACAACACGTCCTGAGACATACTTTGGAGATACTGCGGTAATGGTTCATCCTGATGATGAGCGTTACACACATTTAGTTGGAAAGAAACTAAAACTTCCCCTTTTAGAAAAAGAAATTTCTATTATTACTGATTCTCATGTTGATATGGAATTTGGAACAGGAATGGTAAAAGTAACGCCAGCGCATGATCAAAACGATTATGAAGTAGGAAAACGTCACGACTTAGAGTTTATTACCGTTTTTGATGAAAAAGGAATTTTAAACGACTTTGCAGGTGAGTTTAAAGGTCTTGAACGTTTAGAAGCACGTGATATTATTGCAGCACGTTTAGATGAAACTGGTCACATGGACAAAGTTGAAGACCATGTTAACCAAGTGGGTCACTGTTACCGTTGTAAAAATGTAGTAGAACCGTACATCTCTAGACAGTGGTTTGTTCGTTCTGAAGTAGCAAAAAAATCTATTGAGAAAACTAATGCGGGTGACGCAACATTCCATCCTCCACACTGGATTAACTCATATAACTCATGGATGGGTGACTTACGTGACTGGTGTATTTCTCGTCAACTGTGGTGGGGACACCGTATCCCAGTATTTTATTGTGATGATTGTGACCATGAGTGGGCTACAAAAGATGACAATCCACAAGCGTGTCCAAAATGTGCATCTAAAAAACTGACTCAAGATCCTGATGTTTTAGATACCTGGTTTTCTTCAGCACTTTGGCCTTTTTCAACATTAGGTTGGGGAAATGACGGCAACAATGCAGACCAAGTTACAGAAGATGATTTAAAAGATTTTTACCCAAATTCTTTATTAATCACAGGCTTTGATATTTTATTTTTCTGGGTAGCTCGTATGATGATGATGGGAGAGACTTTTAAAGGAGAACTTCCATTTAAAGATATTTATCTACATGCACTTGTTCGTGATGAAAATGGTCAAAAAATGTCAAAATCAAAAGGTAATGTTATTGACCCTCTTGATATGATTGAAGCGTACAGTGCCGATGCATTACGTTTTACTCTTGCTGTTTTAGCCGCTCAAGGTCGTGACATCCGTTTAAGTGTTGAGAAACTCGAACAAAGTCGTAATTTTACGAATAAACTTTTTAATGCATCTCGTTTTTTACAGATGAATCAAACAACATTTGAAGATTTAAATCCTGCTAATATTACAACTGACTTAGGTCGTTACATGTTATCACGTTACAACACTGCGGTTAAAGAAACACGTGACTTTTTAGATGCGTACCGTTTTAATGATGCAGCAAGTGTTCTTTATAGATTTCTATGGAATGAATTTTGTGATTGGGGAATTGAGCTTTCTAAAGTATCAAAAGAGAGTGTTAGCGAGTTAGGTAGTATCTTTAAAGAGTCAATGAAATTGCTTCACCCTTTTATGCCATTTATTACCGAGTACCTTTACCATGAGCTTTCAGGAACTACACTTGAAGAAAATGGTTCTATCATGATAGAAAGTTTTCCTGAAGCGGGCGAAATAGATGAAAAAATTGAAAATGAGTTTATTGTTATTATGGATGCTATTGTTGCGGTTCGTCGTGCAAAAGCATTAGTAGACTTAAACTCTAAAATTGAATTAGCGTACATTAAGTGTGATGCTAACGAAGAACTGGTTGCTCCTTTTATTCAGCGTCTTGCTAAAGTTGAAAAAGTTAAATTTACAACAACAAAAATTGAAGATGCGGTAAGTGATATTTCTGACCATGCGGAAGTTTTTATTCCAACTGATTCAATTGACTTAACTCCAATTATTTCACGTTTAACAAAACAAAGTGAAAAACTTGAAAAAGAGATTATGAAAACTGAAAAAATGTTAGGTAATGAGCACTTTGTTGCTAATGCACCTGAAGATGTATTAGAAAAAAATCGTGCAGGTTTAGCAGATGCACAATCTAAACGTGAGAAAGTTTTAGACCAACTATCTTCACTTAAAAAATAGGCAGTTATGATTATTCACAAGCAATATGATATACAAGGTCATGATGACTTTGAACTTAATATTAAACGTGAATCAAAATTAACATACCACTTTGCCTACAATCAAGAGGTAACACCTAAAGGTATTATATTTGTCATCCCTGGTTTTGGTGATGACAATAATATCGACTACCAAAAAAACTTACTTCAACATATTGCTCAAGCATATAATTTTTTAGCTGTCTATGTTGAGTATCATGCTTGTTTTAATCGTGTTAATGAAACAAAAAATAGTGCTAAGCTCAACTTTGGTGCCATTGACATTGAACTTCTACTTCAAATTTTAAAAAATTACAATATTACTTTAAATGAAAAATATTTAGATTTTAGTAGTATTTTATATCAAGTAAATAGTGCTCTTTCAAAATTAAAAGAGACAGAACAACTTAATCAAGACTTTTTATTAGATATATGGGCCACCTTTTTTCCTGCAAAAAATGAATATCAAAATTTTGGTGTTTTACAAGCTGTTGATATCCTAACTGTTTTATGTCATTTGAAATCTATTGGATATCATACTTTAATTGAGCATGCCCCTGTTATCGCTTTAGGAAGTTCACATGGAAGCTATATCGCCAATTTACTTATGAAGTTTGCTCCTTCAACCTTTGATGTTATTATTGATAATTCTTGTTATATTAAACCTGCGTTAAACTATATCATTGGTTTAGAAGACAATCCTAAGGTTACGGAATATAGTTTTAAAATTTCAAACTATCCTCACATTAATCTTAATGTTTTCACCCATACTCATTGGACAACCAATCAACAATCATCGTACAACTTTACTAAAAGTGCTTATGAAATTAGAGACTTATCTAATTCCAACCAACATAATCAAAGGCTATGTCGGCGTTAATGGTTGAAGATAATCCAACCGCTTACCAATCAGCGCCAAAAATCCTTTCACCGAGATATTCTTCATTCCATCAAGTATCCTCATCCAGCCTAAATAACTCTCTAAAT
>Ga0233442_1001857_pt1 | contig 15059 bp, 9 predicted proteins | sample SI_123_September_3_FD_182789 | JGI IMG/M metagenome (GOLD analysis project Ga0233442, IMG submission 182789) | Seawater microbial communities from Saanich Inlet, British Columbia, Canada - SI_123_September2016_150_MG | ecosystem: Environmental > Aquatic > Marine > Inlet | place: Canada: British... | reverse complement strand
CTGTCGATCAGCCTGGACATCATATCATCAGCAGCTTTGCCTACAGGTATGGCGAGCGATCCTGCCATGCATCTCTCGCCAGCACAACCAAAGGCTGACGCTTGCAAGGCTTGAGCGCTCTGCTCCATATCTGCGTCCGGCATTATTATGATGTGATTTTTTGCTCCGCCTGCGGCCTGAACTCTTTTGCCGTTGGCCGTACCCTGGGTGTAGATATAACGTGCCACATTGGTCGAACCGACGAAAGAAATGGCTTTGATATCGGGGTGCGCGATGATGGCATCGACACAATCTTTGCCACCATGGACGATATTGAAGCAACCATCAGGCAAGCCTGCTTGCATCAAGTATTGCGCAATCAGCATAGATGTGAGCGGCACCTTTTCGGAAGGCTTGAGTACAAAGGTATTGCCACAGGTGAGAGCGATCGGGTACATCCAGAGCGGCACCATGGCAGGGAAATTGAATGGTGCGATGCCAGCGCATACCCCAATCGGATGCCTGATGGTCTCGCAGTCTACATTGCGTGCGATGTTTTCCATCGATTCGCCCATCATGAGCGAAGGAATGCCGCAAGCAAACTCCACTACCTCAATCCCTCGCTGTACCGAGGCCTTGGCCTCTGCGAGCGTCTTGCCATGCTCCCTGGTCACCAGACGAGCAATCTCTTCATAATTTTCTTCGAGCAGCTGCTTAAATTTGAACATTACTCTGGCCCGCTCGACTACTGGAGTTTCTTTCCAGTCTATAAAGGCCCTTTGTGCTGCCTGTACTGCCTTATCCAGATCGGTCATCCCGCCCAGAGGCGTGCGAGCAATGACAATGCCTCTCGAGGGATTGTACACGTCAACAAATTGAGTCGCACTCGACTCTATCCATTTGCCGTCCACCAAGAGTTTGCAGACGGTAACCTTCTCAGTTTGCGTCGAGACCATGGCTTAGCTCCTATTGAGGCAGACAATATCTTACCAGGAGGAGCCCGCTCTGGAGGTGGCTTGGTCGGCTAGACTTTGAGCACGGTCGGCTTCGGATTGGGCTTGGTCGGCCATCTGCGTGGCCATTGGCGAATTGGCCTGCGCCGCCAGACTGCGTGCCCTGGAGGCGGCAGAGCGGGCACTCGAGGCGTAGGAGCGGGCTTCTGCTGCGGCAGCCTGACGGGACCCGGGATCTCCTGAACCTGCACGGTCGGCAGCGCTCTGAGCATAGGCGCTGTAGTCTTTGACCTGATAGAGTTGACCCTGGACCTGATTTTGGTAGCTGGAGGCCTGATTGCCAGCGCTGGCTGCCTGATTGTATGCAGATTGACCTGTCTGGCTAGCCCTCATATTGCGCAAAAAGCTTTTGAAGCCTGAACCAGTCGCATTGTTTGTATTGCTCAATTGTGACGCGGCTCCTGTGGCTTGAGGTCTATCTTTTGGAAAGATAACGTATTGTCCGCGCTTGTCTGCGCCATTGAGCAGATTGCTAAAAGTCACGGTGCCTTGTTGACCTGCACCCGCCTGATCGTAATTGGAGCCGTAATTAGGACCATAATTAGAGCTGTAGCCACTGCTGGTATTGCCTGACTTGGGAAATATCACATTTGAGCCGGCTTTGTTGGTATTGGGAGTGGTGCGGTCAAAAACTGTAGTAGGCCTTTGTTGTACGACTTGCCCACTCTGCGTGCCGCCCATATTGCCGTATTGTCCACCATAGCCATAATTGGTGTCAGGATAATAGTCCTGTCCGGCTGGCGCTATCCCGGCGTAAGGGTCGTTATATTGTGCTAGAGCTGCAGGCATCAGGAATGGGGCCAGGCTGATGGCGCTGGCAAGCAATAAATCGGAGGTGATCCTAAAATAGCTAAGTGCTGGCATAGCGATTGAGTCTCTATTAAATCAAGCGCCGGCTTTTGACCTGCGCAACTTTTTGATCTGGTCAAGATGGGTGATGTCAGGCACCTCTCCACCTCTGAGTGTAACACCAACTTTGTCGGCAACAAGTCCCAATTTTTTTAGAAGCCACATATCCATGCGTTTTTGCTGTAAGGTCTCGCGCAGATGCCTGATGTCATTTAAAAAATCGCCATCAAAAGTCTTGAGCCCGCAAGTCCCGCCTGCAAGTCTCTTGTTACCATGATTACAGTGCAATACCTCGACCACATTGGCCACAGGGACATGCCCTAAAACGGCCAGGGTGAGGCCCAGACCTTCGAGATCTTTTTGTGTAAAGTCTACCTGGAGCCAGGTCCGGCTCGTAAACTTGACCCTGAGCACCACTGGCTCGACAGTAAGAGAGTTGACCGAATCTACCTTAAGATCGCGCAGACAGGCTGCTCTAGCGTAGGCGTAGGCTTCTTGAGGTCGGATGCTGAAAAAGCTGTAGTTGGAACGGCCGGCCTCGATGAAGCCTGACTTGTTGATCTCCCAACGACGATAACAATTGGTGCCATGATATAGATAGATCTCGTCGTCGGGTGCATTAAAGTCGACACCCGGAGTATTTGCCGCAAACTCTGCTAGAGGAGGCGGTACTTCGTGTAAAGGTAGACTTTCCATAGTTCCTCAAGCAAATGGCCTTTGCTTCAACTATTCCCTTTGCAGCCTTACCTATAACCAGGTCAAGATTATTTATCGGTCGCAAGCTACTCCATGTATTTTTCGCGGGCTTGCTGTATCGCCTGGCTGGCATCGGCAAGTGCTTGCCTTATCTTTTCGAGATTAGACTCGGATGTATCCCTGATAGTGGCGGTCCGTTCCATACGCTGATTGGTCAGATTAGCAAAGCAATCTTCGCTCGATTTTTCCATTGCGGCAATTCGATCCTCGATTTTTGCCGAAAGCTCACGGTTGGCCTTTTGCTTGAGACTGCCCAGGACATTTAGCGCTGCATTGCGTTCTTGGTTTATCTCGGGTTCTGTCTCGACGCTGGATACTTCAGCAAGATTTTTGAGGCCTCTTTCTGATGCATTTATTTTGAGCTCGGTTTCCTTAACTAGCTTGTTGACTGCATCTATAGAATGGCCCAGATCTTGGCTGGCTTTTTTGAATGTCTCCTGAAGACCGATCTTGAGTCCGGAGCTGGCAGCCTCGAGCTCTTGCAGGCTTGCTTCGACTGCTTGCTTGAGCCCAATCGTCGCTGTCTGCTTGCTATGGTCCAAGCGCTCGCATTCTTGTGTGAGGCCGGATTGAGCCTCCTCTTTTAGTTGGCGAGCCATATCATGTACTTTGGTGCGTATGATCTCTTTTTGCTCGTTTAGTCTGGGCAAAAGCTGCTCGGCGAGGAGATGTTTGGTCTTTTGCGCGATGGCCATTTCGGAGACAGCGACTGTATGGCCGATGACTTGCTCTAGATCGCTTTTGGTAGAACGCAATTTTTCGCAAGCTCGATCCAGCGAGTTTTCGATTTCTTCCATCATCGACCGCATATTGCGGTTGAGAGACGTATTAATCGATGCCGTCTCATCGGTCATTCTCTCTTTAAACCGGTCATAACGCTGATCTACTTTTTGGAGATATGATTGATGGTTTTCTTTGAGTTGCTCGAGAATAGTACTCTTGAGGCGAGCAAGCTCTTCGTTGCGATTTTGGATCAATTCTTCGAGTCGAGCGGTTGCGGCCCTGGCCGAATCAGCCAATTGGTGTTTAAATTCGTCTCCGCTCTTAATGATATGAGCTGACAAATGCCTTTCTTCGGTGGTGATGCGGTCGATATGCTCTTGAGATAGTCTCTCGATGTGATCCAGGCAGGCCTGAGCTTCGTCGCGATTAGTTGATTCTACTTCTTGTGCAAGTGCTTCTAGTCTCTGCTTACGCTCGAGTGAGAGTTGATTGAGAGTTGCTTCGGCTTCGTTTTCTATTTGCTTGGCCTTTTCGACCAGTGTTTCTACTTCGCTGGTCAAGCGCGCGCGTAATTCATCGGCTCTTGATCCTAGTTTGTTAGCGGCCTTACCGACCTGTTGTTCGAGTTTTGCCATGAGAGAAGCCATCTCATTCATCATGAGTTTGCCATCAGGTTGGCTCATGATTGGGCTCTTCCTCACCCCAGAGTCAAATTCGCCGGGCTGAGGTATGGCTTTCGCTGCTGGTTTTGAAGCTTTTGCGCCAAGATCGAGATTGCTCGAATCCAAATTGGCCACTACTTGTTCTTCGACACTTACAGGGTGGATTGCGGCAGGCGTAACTGGTGGCATAGGCATTTGCTCGACCGGCTCTGGGGCCGGTGCAACAAACTCTGATGCGGGTTGCGGTGCAACGAGTTCGGGTGCTGGCTCTTGGAATGCCTTTGCTGGTGAGTCATCTTGTACTGATGGCAGTGATGCTTGTGCTGCCACCGTATCCGGTGTTACTGCTTGGTCGGCTAGTGGTTGTTGCGCTTCGAGGCGCGTGTGGCTGGCCTGACTCAGTGCTCTTTGCGCGAACGACTCCCCGAGAGGTTTGTTTGCTCTCAGTGGCGGGGTATTGTAGTCGCGCGGTCTGACTCGTGGACGAGTCTTAGGGGGAGCTGTGTCTGCTTGCTTTTCTATTTGTTGTTCAATTTGTTGTTCTATTGGTTGTTCTGTTTTTTGTTCTGTTTGCTGCTCTGTTTGAGGTAATTGTGGGACAACAGTCTCAGAGGCTGCATTTTTGGCAAGGTTGTTGGTCAGTTTTTCAAAGAGGCTTTCTTCGGGTTGAGCCTCTTGTTGTGACTGATCATGTTCTGTCTGGCTAAATGACTCTTGAACGGCCTTCATCCATTCGTCAGAAGGAGCAAAGGTTGTGTCTTGAGTGCTTGAGTCTATCGAGTCTGACTGAGCAGTTTCTTGGGCCGCTTCGGCCCAGGCCTGTGCAAAGGCTGCACCGTCCAGCTGTGGCTCTGGAGATAATGGCAATGGATCAACTGTGGCTTGAGGCTCAGGTGGTTTGGCTTCGGGATTGATCTCGATCGAACTGCGACCAGCATCTGCAAATATGTCCGAATCAAAATCGGGCTCTTGGGGTAGAGGTGCTGGCTGCACCGGCTCGTAGGAGGCAGAGTGATTGCTTGCTATAGGCTGGTCCTGTACAAAAGACTCAAAATGCTCGTCGCCAAAGTACTGACGCAAGCGTTGCTCTTTGCCTGCTTCAAATTGATCTTTGATTTCCTTTTCTCGAGCAAATTCACTTTCAGCATATGTTTGAGCTGCCTCACCCGCATGACCCTGGGCAAGATCTTGGAAAAATTGAGCGGAAAAATCTTCTTTTTTTTGTTCTGGCTCTGCTGTTTGAAAATTATTTTGTTCGACGGAGACTGGGTGAGCTTCGTGTGACAAAACAAACCAATCAGCTGCTGCTCTTGCTTGTTCTTGTTGTGTCGATTGGCTAGCTGGATCTGGTGCTTGAGCCGAAACCGGGGCTTGAGCCGAAACCGGGGCTTGAGCCGGAGCTTGAGTCGGAGCCATAAAAAGATTTGGCAAATCTGGTAGCGCTTGCTGATTGGCCTGAATGCTCGACAATTGATCGAACTGAGAAGGCATTGCAATAGTCTCGAATGCAGGCAGATCATTATTGCTATTGACCAGATCGAAAGATGCGGCCTGGATGGCGTCTTCTGGCACAGGCACGCGATCAAAGGCTACTCCTGTACCGCCAGAACCAGGAACATGGTCGAGATCCCAGGGTTGTACGCTGGACTCTGGTGGTTGATTGAAGGCCATGATGTCCTGTTGGTCACTCGACTGGGGTTGAGCAAAGGACATCGGTCCGTTGGGAAGGGCAAAAGGACTAGGTTTTGGAGCCGGTACAGCGGTATCGGATTTGTATTCGGTAGGAGCCAATGGTTCTTGGATCTGAGTGAATGCCATTGGTTTTGGCTCTGGGGCTGGCTCAGGAGCCTGGGTAAAGGACATAGGCTGTTGTCCCAAAGCTGATGGAGCGTGCTCGATAGTCGGCTCTGGCTGGGCAGCTCTTGATTCTGTTTCTTGTAGAGGGCGGCCGAGAGCCAATTCTTCTGTTTTGATCGGGGTAAATGTAGCTTTCAGGAGAGACTTGTTCTTGTCCTCCTGGCGGCTTTCGGGAGTAAAGATCATGTGGCAGATCGAGCCGATTTCGATTACCTGCTTATTTTGCGGGGGAACCAATCGGGCGCCCAACTGGGCTAACAATGCCTGAGTCGGTTCTTCGAGAGGAGAGCCATCCACGGTGAGACTGCGCCGTGAACCACCTTGAGCATATTTGGCACCTACCTGGTAGAGCGCTTTTTCTTGTGCTCCATCAAGGCGCTGGATAGGTCGAGCGGCGAGATAGTTAAAGTCTCGACCGTCCAGGATCGCTTTACTGGCTTTCTCGAGCATGAGGCTATCGAGTACCCGCATCTCATAGGCGGAGGCGGTGATATTGATAACCGTGCATTTGCCGTCGTCTTTGCTGATTACTACGCATAGATCCTTGACACGATAGCTTTCGCCTTGATCTTCGCCACGTTTAGAAAAACTGGATAAGCCAGCAGGAGCTGCAACAGGTTCTAGACAAAATAACAAATGCCCGGCCTCAAAGAGGAGGCTTTCTTGTGCTGACCACTCTGCAGGCGATATTGGCTTGTTGCGCTCGAAAATACGCAAGTAAGCCTTGAGTTCGGCCAGGCGGAGGTGATGTTGTCTGAGCATGGAGTTCATGTTTTTCTCTATCTTTTACTATGTTGGTTTAGCGACTTTCACCGGCGGCTCTGGCTATTTCGGCCAGGGCGCCGTCTTTTTGTTCTTTTATCAGGGCCAGGAGCTTTGCAGTTGCTTCGTCAATCTCATTGCGCGCAGCGCCGGCATCGCCGTTTATCTTGGTCAGAGAACGCTTGAATGTCTCGTTTAGTTCGGTATCGACATCGGTGCCGATCTGGTCGAGAGATTTAAATGCTTCTTGCATCAGCGATTCAAGTCTGCCTTCAAATCCTGTTCTGATATCGACGAGCTCTTGTCTGATTTCTTCTATTACTTTGGCTTTGGCTTCTTCGAGGTCCTTTTTTACCGTAGCCGAATTATCTACTTTTGCCTGCATCCTTTCAGCAAAGTCTTTTAAGCCATCTTCCATTTTTTGTCTGGCGTCATCCAGTTTTTTACTCAAGGCTTGATTGCTATTGCTTGAGGCCTGCTGCAATCTGGCGATAATTTCGGCTGATTCGTGTTTTAGTTCGCGGCCGGTTTCTTCGCCAAGATCTTTGATTTGCTCTGCAAGTCCTTCAAACTTGCCCTGTAGGTTTTTCTGAATGTTTTCGGCAGATTGTGCAAATGTGTTGTTGATCTCCTTTTCGATGCCTTGCAAAATGGCATCGATTTTGTTTTGAAAATCTTCGGTCAATTGGTTGAGATTGTCTTCGTCTATGGCCGCAGTAGCAGTTGACTCAAGTCTGGCAAACTCAGTTTGAAACTCTGTATTGAGCCTTTGCATCAGATTGGCAAAATGGCTTTCGATGGTATTGGCTTTTTGCATATAGTTGCGAAAGAGTAGACTGTTGGATTGCTTTTCGCTGCCGCGGCATTCCCAGAGACTGTGATCGAGCTTTTGTTGGATCGAATTGAGAAAAAATCCTGCCTGCGAGCGCAGGTGTTGACCGCTGGAATAGTGTTGGGTCTCGATCTCTACGGCCATGCCTTCGGCTGTGCTCGAATATTGATCGGAGGCACGCATAAAATTGTCGTCCGAATTGGATTCGTAGATCTCGTTTAGTGATATCAAAGCTTTTTGCAGGTCGATATTGAAGATGCTCAGCCTCTCGAGAATCTGCTCGAGATATTTTTTTGTTGCTTCGCTTTCGCCTTGCACAGCCTCTTTGATGCGATTGCTCGCTTCTTTGGCTTGTTTTTTGATCTCTTCTTCTACATATGCAGCCTTAGCGGCTACTTCCATTTTTGATTGTTGCTCGGACTCCTGCCTCTGCGATGTATGCAAGCGGGATTTTTCTTGTAGCGTATTCATCGAGTGCTCTTCGAGCTGGCTCAATCTAGCCGATCCGGAGTCATAGATGTCTTGCAGTTTTTTGCCAGAAAATGTCATTTGCGATCCCTTTATATGTTAATCAATCGTTTTCGAGTGATAGCATGGCCGAGCGATATGCCATTACAGATAGTGCTGCAGCCCTACCCGATTCTTCGATGATCGGTACTTTTAGATTGAGCTCTGCAAGTTCGTTATGAAAGTTGCGAGTGATCCGTTCTAGGTCTGTTCTCATGACACGTACTTGTTTTTCGAGAGCATCTACTGCAGACTGCCTTATGCTTTCTATGCGCTCGCTATTACCCTGCGAAGAACGCGCAAAATCTTGCTCTGTTTGTTCGACCTGACGTTTAAATGTCTTTACTACTTCGGAGCCGTGGTTACGCAGACGCTGGTTTAGTTTTTCGATGGCATCGTTATTATTACTGCCACTCCTGCCTGCAAGGGCAATGAGATTGATGCGGGCTTCTTGAGAAAGAGCGCCCTCAAATCGCATGAGTAGCTTATCGACTTCTTCTGAGAGGCTTTTTTCGAGTCGGCGCAGCGAGTTGTTTAGCATTTTTTGGTTTACTGTCATACGCTTGCGGGCAGACTCTGCAATACGATTGATTTCTTCTTGAGAAGAGGAGAGCTTGCGCTCGATCGAATCAGAACATGACCTGAGGTAATTGAGGTCTTGTTCGCGCGTCTCTTTGCCAAATTTGTCCTTGACGGCTAACAATTTGTCTTTGAAATGATCGAGGTGTTCGCTAATTACTTGTTGATTGGTCGCATGGCTATCGCTAAGATTGGCGACTCCGCGATCGATTAGTTCTTTGAGATCGAGGCAGGCCTTGTCTACTATTTGAGAGAGGTCAGTCTCGACCGAAGCGATTTTTTGGTCAAACTGGCTGGAGCAGAGTGCCAGTGTCGACTCGACTTCTCCTTTTTTGCTCTCGATCAGACTTTGAGCTTGGTCTTCTATTTCGCGTGCTCTAAAGGACATGGTGTCCTCAAAATTGTTGGCGCTGCTGTCTATGTCCGCTTTGGCACTTTCGGCATAAGTCTCGAGGTGCTCGACCTTATTGCGGCTCATTTCGTATAGTTCGTTGCCCGGGCTAGTGACGGCCTCTACCAGTTCGACTATTTGCGATTGCATAATCTTCTCGAGATTGATGCGCGCTGCTTCTAAGGTCTGGGCACATTGCGACCTCACCTCGGCGGCTCTGGCCGTCAAACGGTCAAGTTCTTGTGTCTCTAGCGCTGATATGGCATCTAGAGTCTCATCTCTTTTGGCTTCTAATTCGTTGCCGCACAGATCGACCAGATAATTGCTCTGCTGGGTGACTCTTTCGAGTTGCAAAGCAAAATTTCTGTCTACGCCTTCGGAATAATGCTGCAATTGCTCGAGTGAATGTTTTACCGTTCTTTCCAGCTCCTGGCTGGCCCTCTCGAGTGCTTCGATCATTAAGTTTGCGGCAGATCCAAAGCCTTCTGACTTTGCACCTTGAGCATTTCCTTCAGGCATTGCGACCTCTTTCTTAAACGCAGACAAACCCTTTGGGTTATGCCCCGATTATCGCAGCCCTAAGCGCAAATATGTATATATATCTAAAGCATAACTGCCCAAATGCTAATGAGAGGCTTGCTTATCAGCCGCTTTACTATTTCGGTTGCGTTCCATTCGAGCCAATCCAGTGAGGGCGGCTTCGTTTATAGTTTCTGATAATGTCGGGTGCGGATGGATACTCAGAGCGAGATCGTCAAGGTGAGCTCCCATCTCAATGGCCACTACAGCTTCTGAGATCAGATCGCCGGCTCTCGGGCCAGCAATGCCGACGCCCAATACGGCACCGGACTCAGGATCATACAGCACCTTGGTAGTGCCATTGGTGTCGGCTATGGTCATTGCTCTGCCACTAGCAGACCAGGGAAATTTTGCGGCCTGTACCTTGATATCTTTTGCTTTAGCCTCTGTTTCGGTGAGGCCTGCCCAGGCAATCTCTGGTTGCGTAAACACCACGGCCGGTACTACTCGGTTGTCAAAATGCGAATCCAAACCAGCGATGACCTCAGCGGCTACAAATCCTTGCCTTATGGCTCTGTGGGCGAGCATTGGTTGTCCGGACACATCGCCGATCGCCAAGATACGCTTGTCGGCGGTCTTGCATTGGTCGTCGATCACTACAAATCCATGTTGGTCGATCTCGACCTGAGTATTTTCCAGGCCGATCCCTGTCGAATTTGGACGGCGTCCTACGGCGACCAGAACTTTGTCAAATTTGAGGGAGGCCGGCAGATCCTTTTTGTCGGATCCTGCGTTGGCCTCGATCATTGCTTCGATACCGTCATTGGTGACTTTTATGCCGGTCACCCTGGTGTTGAGGTGGATGGCCGCAAAAGTTTCACCAAGCCTGGTGGCAAGTGGTTTTACAAGATCACGATCGGCCCCAGGCAATAGGCCATCGGTCATTTCGATCACTGTTACCTTGGAGCCGAGCGAAGCATACACAGTTCCTAATTCGAGACCGATATAACCACCGCCAAGGACGAGTAATTGCTCTGGTATGTCATTTAGCGCGAGGGCGGATGTGGAGTCGAGTACCCTGTCTGATTGCATGGCTTCGGCGTTTTCAAACAATTTGTCCAACTTTGTCGGACTGGAGCCTGTGGCCAGGATGCAGTGTTTAAACTTGACTCTGACTGCACTCTCTCCTGGACAATCGACGCGCAGGCTGCGTGAATCATTGAAAGTAGCCTTGCCATGCAGGATGTCTACGCCAGCTGATTTGCACATACCGACGATGCCGGAAGCTAGTTTATCTATCACTCCTGCTTTCCATGTCTTGAGAGCAGCTAGATCGATCTCTGGTTTGCCAAATTTGATACCGATCTTTTCGGCATGACGTGCTTCTGTCATGACCTCGGCACTATGTAAGAGGGCTTTGCTTGGTATACAACCCATGTGCAGGCAGACTCCGCCTGGCTTTGCTTGCGCATCCACTAAAAGAGTCTTGATGCCGAGCTCGGCTGCCCGCAACGCTGCTGTATAGCCGCCAGGGCCTGCTCCAAGGACCACGAGGTCAACTTCTTGCACCATTTCGCCGACTACCATGATTGCTCCTTATGTGGTCATTATTTGAGGATGGCTGTTATTGAAGAATAAATTTGAAAGGGTCTTGCAGCAATTTGACCACGTGTTGGACAAAATACGCTGCTTCTGCACCATCTGCGAGGCGGTGATCAAATGACATAGCAACCGGCAAGATGGTGCCGATTTCGATATTGCCATTACGCACCACCGGCTTTTGAGCGCCACGTGCCATGCCAAAAATGGCACATTCGGGAAAATTGACCATTGGGGCCATACTGGTGCCACCAATGGCACCAATATTTGTCAGGGTAAAGGTGCCGCCCTGCAATCTTTCTAGTTCGACCTTACCAGCACGAGTCTTGGCTGAGATGTCGGCCAATTCTTGCGCGATTTCGAAAAAGCTTTTTTGATCGGCATCTTTGATTACAGGCACGATCAATCCACGTTCTGTGGCGACCGCCACGCCAATATTGTAATAGTGCTTGATGACGATTTCGCCGGTGTTTTCGTCGAGACTCGAGTTAAATTGGGGATAAAGCTTGAGTGCCGAGGCAATGGCCTTGATGGCAAAGACAGTCAGGGTCGGTCGGACTCTTGGGTCATTTGCTCTTTTGGCAAAATCCGGCTCATTACGCGAAATTAGTGCAGATAATTCGGTCACATCGGCTTCATCGAAGGTCGTGACGTGAGGAATATGCTGCCAGGCTTGAGTCATGTTGAGAGCAATCTTGCGGCGGATCGATTTGAGAGGTATGCGCTCAACCTTGCCGTATTTTGCAAAATCGGGATATTCTACGACATTGGTGCGGGCACCATTTGCGGTATTTGCTGCGCCTCCATATAAGGGGCCGCCCTTTTCGTTTTTGTCGCTGCCGCCAAACTTGTCCTGTATAGAAGCCGATTGCGTGACTTCGGGATGACGAGCTGATTTTTGGATGTGATCGTCGGTGGTTTGAGTATGCATTTTGGACTCGAGCGAGCCTTGAGCATAAGCCATGACGTCTTCGCGCATTACTCTGCCGGCCTTGCCAGATGCCGAGACCTCGTAGAGATCGACGCCAAGCTCGCGAGCTAGTTTGCGGATGGCAGGTGCACAAGGCACTGGTCTGTTGCGATCGATATTGGTGGCTGGTCTGGATGAGCCAGTGGCGACTTGCTGTTTGCTATTGGATGGTTGGACTTTGTGCTCAATTTGGGGTTGGGTTTTGGCCTGAGTCGTCGATCCAGTTTTGGATGCATTGTCAGCTCCAGCACTATTACCCTGGCCAGCCAGGTCATATGAGATCATGACACTACCTACGGTGACCATCTCTCCTTGCTTGACCATGATTTTGGCTATGGTGCCTGCATGGGGAGAAGGTATCTCCACCACGGCCTTGTCTGTCTCCACTTCAAAAATAGGCTGGTCTTCTTTGACCGTGTCGCCTTCTTTTACTTTGACCGAGATGATCTCGGCTTCGTGGATGCCTTCGCCCAGATCGGGCAACTTGAAATCAACTGCCATTGCTAACCCTTTTTGATTTAGAAACTCAGTACTTCTCTGGCTGCATTGAGAATGCGATCGGCATCCGGAATGTAAAAGCGCTCTTTGGAAAAATACGGAATCGGTGTGTCGAAACCAGTGACTCGTTTGATCGGTGCTTCGAGATAGAGCAGGGCTGCTTCGTTGATGCGTGCCACCACTTCTGCGCCGAGTCCGCAAGTACGGGGACCTTCGTGCACGACCATTACGCGTCCGGTATTTTTGACTGACTCAACGACAAGTGTTGCGTCCAATGGAGATACCGTCAAAAGATCTATGATCTCGGGTTTGACACCGTCCTCTTCTTGCAACATTTCTGCCGCTTCCAGACATGCTCTCAAAGAGGCACCATAAGAAACTATGGTGAGTTCGGACCCTTTTTGTACTACTTGAGCCTGACCGATCGGAAGAGTCTCCATCTTTTCGGGGACGTCTTCTTTAAAGAGTCTGTAGAGTGCTTTGGGTTCGTAGTAGATCACCGGATCGGGATCCTGGATCGAGCTGTGCAAAAGAGCCCGAGCATTGCGAGGTCCACTAGGAATGACCACCTTGAGACCAGGAGTGTGTGCATATATAGCTTCGCGACTTTCCGAATGGTGCTCGAGAGCACGGATGCCACCACCATAAGGTGCACGCATCACGAGTGGGACATTGACCCTACCTCTGGTGCGATTGCGAAAACGCGAGGCGTGGCATTCGAGCTGGTGAAAGGCATAATAGTCAAAGCCAGAAAATTGGATCTCGCATACAGGCTTGAGGCCATAAATGGCCATGCCGATGGCCGAGCCGACGATGCCAGACTCTGCCAAAGGGGTATCAATGACGCGCTTGTCGCCAAATTTTTTGTGCAGACCTTCGGTTATGCGAAACACGCCTTCGTCAGGTCCGACGTCTTCGCCCATGACCACGACAGAGGGGTCGCGATCCATGGCTTCAAATAGAGCTAAGTTGATGGCTTTTGCCATATTTATGCTGGGCATTTGCTTTTCCTTTAATGATGGCCGGCTGCGGCCTGGCCTTCTGATTTATTGCCTTTCTTGGATTTTTCCAGTTCGGCCTTCAGTTCTTCGCGCTGCTCGTTGAGATAAGGAGGCATGTCATTGTATAGATAATCAAACATGCTCAGCGGATTGGAGAGTTCGGCGCTCTGCATCAGTGTCTCGGTTTTTGTCACTGATTGCTTGATCTCGGCATCGATCTCGGCTTCCATAGAGTCGATGTCTGCTTGCGTCATCACTCCTTTGGCAATCAGATATTTTTTGTAGCGTGCGATGGGCTCTCGTTTTGCCCAGGTATTGCATTCTTCTTCGGAACGATAGCGCTTGGGATCATCCGCAGTGGTGTGCGGAGTGAAGCGATAGGTGAGTCCTTCGATCAAGGTCGGTCCCTCGCCTGCTTTGGCTCGGGCGATAGCTTCTTGGGTCGCGACGTAGACAGCTAGTACGTCATTGCCATCTACACGGATACCGGGCATGCCATAAGCAATTGCACGTTGGGCGATGGTCTCGTTCTTCATCTGCTTGGCTAGAGGCACAGAAATAGCGTATTGGTTGTTGAGGCAGACAAAGACTACTGGGGCCTGGTACACGGCTGCAAAGTTGAGCGCCTCATGACAGTCGCCTTCGCTCGAAGCTCCATCGCCAAAATAGGTCATGACGATGTTGTTTTGGTCCTTTATCCGCATACCCATACCGATACCTGCAGCATGCAGGAGCTGGCTGGCGATCGGTACGCAAACAGGCAGGTCATTGACGCCCTCGGGTGGTCTGGCGCCTTCTTCGAAGCCATTCCAATAAAGCAGAGTCTGTTCGATGGTCCAGCCGCGATACAACAAACCGGCCAATTCGCGGTAGGCGGGGATATGCCAATCTTCTTTCTGAAGGTGGATTGCGGAGCCCATGGAGATGGCTTCGTGACCGCTGGATTGGGGGAAGGTGCCGCAACGGCCTTGTCTTTGCATCAAGAGCATGCGTTCATCGGTGCGACGAGCGAGCAGCATATAGCGCAGCATCGTCTTGAGCGTATCCTTGTCGATCTTTGGCTCGAGGGCCTTGTCTACATTGCCGTCCTCATCCAGGATGGAGAGCGATTCGATTTTTGGCAGCTCGATTGGTTTTCTAGGCATGTTTTAGTTTAAAAAGGTCTCGCCAAGCATCGGGCAAAATTGTATTCTGCGCCGCCTCGGCTTAACTTCTTCTCCTTGACGATCCGTTACAGACAAGGGAAAGTATGTCATATATGAAGTAAGGCTGCCATAAAACAAAGCTGAATCAATTGTGAAAAACGTCATCCAAACAGAAAAGAAAAACAAGCCGGAATGGCTCAAGGTCAAGCTACCCACAGGGCAAGCCTATTGGGACATGAAGGATATCGTGGATCGCAATGACCTGCACACCGTCTGCGAATCGGCCGCCTGTCCCAATCGTGGCGAATGTTGGTCCACCGGTACTGCTACTTTTATGATCCTCGGCAATATCTGCACACGCAGCTGCGGCTTTTGCAATGTCATCACAGGACGGCCAACAGAGCTCGATCTCGATGA
>Ga0233442_1001856_pt1 | contig 15062 bp, 14 predicted proteins | sample SI_123_September_3_FD_182789 | JGI IMG/M metagenome (GOLD analysis project Ga0233442, IMG submission 182789) | Seawater microbial communities from Saanich Inlet, British Columbia, Canada - SI_123_September2016_150_MG | ecosystem: Environmental > Aquatic > Marine > Inlet | place: Canada: British... | reverse complement strand
TAAAGGTATAAAGGTTGTTGTTCAAACAATTAATGGAAGGGGTCAAGCTTTTAGAGATGCATTTGACAATACATGTTCAGATGTTCTTGTATTTTTTGGTCCAGACGGCAATGAAAATCCTAAAGATATAGCAAGATTTATTCAAGAATTTGAAAAGAACAAACATACAGGAATGGTTGTGGCTCGTCGTTTAGGGTCCGGAGCAGTAAATAAAGAGGATTTTAAGATATTTAAACCAAGAAAATGGGTTAATATTGCATTCAATGTAATGGCTAATATTTTCTGGAATAGTGATAATTACGTTTATGACACAATAAATGGTTTTCGTGCAATTACTAGAAAAACATGGAATGTGTTATCAATAGATGCAAATGGATACACTGTAGAATATCAAAGTACGATTAGATGCTTTAAAAATAATATATCTATTGTAGAATTCCCCACAAATGAGATGTATAGGATTGGAAATAAGAAGGGGCTACCAGCTTTTCATACAGGCATGATGTTTGTAAAACTTTTTATTTGTGAAGTTTTGCTCAGTATAAGAAGTTTTTTTGGTGATAAAAAGACAATATCATTAAAATAGTTCTCTATACCACATGGTATTGGGGCGGATTCACCACCGTATAGTTTAGTCCCCAATCTTAAAAAAAGGGAAGATGTTGTAGTCTACGTAAATAGCTCGTACGAAATTAATCTTCTTCATGAAAAATATAACATACCAAAAAGTAGTATAAGTCTTGTTGGAATTACAAAACACGATGAGAATTGGATTGATTATCTGCTTAAGAGTTAAATCACTACAAGTAGAGAAAGACTGATTGTTAATAATAGAGACGATATAGTTGGCCGACTACAAGAGAGTTATGAGTCAGCATATCCATTAAGTAATAAATCTGTGAGCGTCATAGCACAAGACATTGTTTCAAGGTTAAAATAGCCTAATTTGACTGGCATTGAATTTTATCTAGTACCAGTTTCTGTAACTTAATTTAAGGGTGAGTGAATGTTAAATAATAAATCTATATTAATTACCGGCGGCACTGGGTCGTTCGGTCAAGAATTTATTGCAACAATTCTTGAGAAGTACGAGATAAATAGGATAGTAATTTATTCTAGAGATGAGCTTAAGCAATTTGAAATGCAGCAAAAATTTAACAATAATAAAATATTGCGTTTTTTTATTGGCGATGTTCGTGATGTTGATAGATTAACTGAAGCAATGCGAGGCATTGATATTGTAATTCATGGTGCTGCATTAAAACAGGTGCCAGCTGCTGAGTACAATCCTATGGAATGTATTAAGACAAATATTCATGGTGCTGAAAATGTTATTAAAGCAGCTTTACAAAATGATGTTGATAGGGTTATAGCACTTTCTACAGACAAAGCTGCCAACCCTATTAATCTCTACGGTGCAACTAAGCTTGCTTCTGATAAGCTATTTGTGGCAGCAAATAATATGTCTGGTGGTAGAACAAAGTTTTCAGTAGTGCGTTATGGAAATGTAGTCGGGTCACGTGGATCGGTTGTTCCGTTGTTTGAGAAGTTAATATCAGAAGGATCTACACAATTACCAGTAACTCATAAAGATATGACACGTTTTTGGATTACATTACAAGAAGGCGTTGATTTTGTACTAAAGGGTTTAGATAGAATGCAAGGAGGTGAGATATTTGTTCCAAAAATACCTTCAGTACGTATCGTTGACCTTGTTAAGGCAATGGCACCAAAAGCGACAATTAAATTTATTGGTATTCGTCCAGGAGAAAAGTTACATGAAATAATGTGCCCTAAAGATGATTCACACTTAACAATAGAGTTTAATGATCATTATGTAATCACCCCTAGTATTAATTTTTTCTTAAATAATAACGACCTAAAGACAAATGGATTAAACGAGCATGGGGCATATGTTGAACAGGGTCAAGAATATGAATCTGGAACTAATCCACATTTCTTAAATATTGATGAAATTATAAAATACAACGAAGCTGTTTAAATGGCTCATAGTTATAAATTATTATCAACAGATTTAGAAATTGCTCGCGAAAAAGGATTTGAAATATTTGAAATATCTGAAAACTGGCCTGTCTCAGAGCAAGAATTTCATAAGTTTTCTGATTGTATTAGAAATTTATATAGTAATACAATAAATAATTTGAATAATAGACATATTTCAGATATTGCATCAGTTGAAGTTGGATTTATAACACAGTTGATAAATATTTTTCACTACAATTATGCACGACAATATTGCTTAACTAATAATATTGATTTAAATATAGGCAGTGAATCTCATTTATATCTCAATCCAGATTGGAGCATTATTGAACAATATTATTCAAATTTAACAAATATTTACAAGCCATTAAATGGATTTTTTAGAAATAACGCGAAAAATATAGTTTTTAATAGGCACTTAAGTATTTATAAAATAGTTTCAAATTTTTTTATTAGATCCAATGTGGTTGGCATTGGTAGTAATGACAGGATTAAGCAGGAGTATATAGAAAAAAATAGATTATTTTGTGACAATAGAGATGGATATAGGTTTATCCAAAAAGGCTATCAAGTATTTTTAAAAAACGAAAAAAAATATCCATTAGAAAAAATTAGAAACTACGTAAATGACAATATTATTAAGAATTTTTTTGTTGAAATTAAAAAAAATAACCCCATGTTTATTGAAGGGTTGGATTTAGAATTAATAGCGGATGTATGGTTGCAAAGATTTTTGGATGCATACAAAATATATAGGGGGTTATTATTAATTGATATACCAAAAGTTTTATTTGTTGCAGAAGTTGGCAAACCGCACTCTAAATTAATAACCCTTGCTTTTCAAAGAAGAGGGTGTAAAGTTTATAACTTCCATCATGGAAATGATTCTGTAATAATAAATCAGAAGTGGACGTACAAATCATTATTAAATCACTGTGATAATTACGTTGTAGATACTCAAACAATGCAAATTAGATTCGGTGATTTAGTTAGGAATCAGCCAGATATTTTTAACAAACCAATAAACTTTATTTCGACTGACAGTGATTATTATGCAAATTTACGAAAATTGACAGTTAATGGTGATTATAACAAAGTAATGATAATGGGATATCCTATGAATTTAGCAAGATATGCTGATGATTCCTATGCATTTTATTACTATAAAATCCTATTGGAGCATAAGTTATTAAGTACTATTAAGGATTCTGGATATCATGTTACTTACAAAGCTCACCCTGATAGACTCAATGAAGTAAAATCCATTATGGATGATGTTAGTGATAATATAATCAAACTCCCATTTGAAGATGTAGTAGAAGAATCAGGAATATTAATATTTACTTATGTTCATACTACAACATTTTGTTATGCACTAAATTTACCTATACCTATTGTACTTGTTGAATCTCCAGGCACACCATGGTATCAAGATATTAGAAATACACTAGAAAAGCGAGTTGCAATTGTTAAAACACATGTCTCTAACAATGAAATTATTGTAGATAATGATAAGTTAATTGATGCAATACGTGTGTCAAAAAATAGGATTAACTTACATGTTGCAAAAGAGATAACAGGGTGATTATTGTTATAATAAATCATAATAGTATATTAGTTAATAAAAATATAGACATATGAAGACAGATCAGGAAAAATTTTGGAAAGGTGAATTTGGAAATGATTATATTTCAAGAAATAATAATAAAAGGCTTATTGCATCCAGTATATCGCTTTTTTCAAATGCATTAAAATCAACAAGCACGTGTGTTCAATCTGCTATAGAGTTCGGGTGTAATATTGGAATAAATCTTTCGGCTTTACATGAATTATTGCCTGATTCAAATTTGTCAGGAGTAGAAATTAATCCTGATGCGGCATCTATTGCACGTAATAATACAAATGCAGAAATATTTGAAAGTTCAATTTTAGATATTGATATAAATAAGACGTATGACTTGACTTTCACTAAAGGAGTTTTGATTCATATAAACCCAAATCATCTTGTCGATGTTTATAAAAAATTATACAATTATTCAGATAAATATATTTTAGTTGCAGAGTATTATAATCCGTCTCCGGTTTCTATTGATTATAGAGGGCATGAAGAACGTCTATTTAAACGAGATTTTGCCGGTGAATTGATGGATATGTATCAGGACTTAATACTTGTTGACTACGGATTTGTATACCATAAAGATACAACATTTCCTCAAGATGATATAAGTTGGTTTTTGATGAGTAAGCGTTTATCGTGATTCCGTACGGACGTCAAAGTATTTCTGACGATGATATAAAAGCTGTTGTTGATGTATTAAAATCAGATTATCTTACACAAGGTCCTGTAGTACCAGAATTTGAAAAAAGCATCTGCAAATATACAGGTGCATCCTATGCAGTGGCAGTTAATAGCGGAACATCAGCTTTGCATATTGCATGTCTTTCTCTTGGATTGGGAAAGGGTGATTGGCTTTGGACATCTTCAATTAGTTTTGTAGCTTCTGCAAATTGTGGAATATATTGCGGTGCCAGGGTTGATTTCATTGATATAGATCCAATAACATGGAACATCAGTATAGATAAGTTAAAACATAAACTTATTTATGCAAAAAAACACAATAAGCTCCCGAAAATTATAGTCGTTGTGCATTTATCTGGCCTTCCATGTGATTTGGCGGAGATATATAAATTATCAAAAGAATATGGTTTTTATGTCATAGAAGATGCTTGTCATGCCATAGGTAGTAGATATAATAATAATAATATTGGTAGTTGTAAATATAGTGATATTACAGTTTTCAGTTTTCATCCGGTGAAGGTCATGACCACTGGAGAAGGTGGCATGGCAACTACCAATATTATTAATTTAGCAAATAAAATGAGAATTTTAAGGACTCATGGAATTACTAGAGACCCAGACCTTATGACACATGATCCAGATGGTGAGTGGTACTACCAACAGATTGATTTGGGTTTTAATTACCGCATGACTGATATCGCGGCTGCATTGGGAATTAGCCAGCTTTTACGTTTAGATAGTAATATTAAGAAGCGTCATGAAATAGTTAGATTTTACAATAAAGCATTATCATCACTTCCATTGATGCTGCCATATTCCGATGTATCCAGGTATTCAAGTTGTCATTTATATATTGTACGTATAAAGAATAAGAAAAAACTATACAGTGAAATATTTGAGTTACTTACAAATTTTGGTATTGGTGTAAATAAGCACTATATACCAATTCATACTCAGCCTTTTTATAAAAATTTTGGCTTTAAGTCTGGAGATTTTCCAGAATCAGAGTCTTATTATAGAGAAGCTATTAGTTTGCCAATTTTTCCTGATTTAACAAAAAAAGAACAAGAATCAGTTATTTCAGCGGTTAGTAAGGCGCTAGAATGAATATAGCCATAATACCGGCAAGAGGAGGGAGTAAGAGAATACCCAAAAAAAATATAAAATATTTTTATGGTAAGCCTATTATTGCATGGTCAATTGAGGCGGCTATAAAATCCAAAATTTTTGATAAAGTGGTGGTTTCAACAGATGATGAGGAAATTGCATGTTTATCCAAAAAATTCGGAGCCGAGATACCATTTATTAGGCCGGATTATATTTCGGATGACATGACTGGTACTAATGCTGTTGTTAGGCACGCTTTAGAGTGGTTTTTAAATAATGGACATACGGTTGATTATGCATGTTGTATATATGCAACATCACCATTTGTGCAGATAGAATATATTTTAAAAGGCTACAAAGAGCTGATAGAGTCAGATAGTTCTTTTGCTTTTTCAGTTGCCAAATATCCTGCCCCTATTCAGAAATCTATGCGTATTGATAATAGTGGCCGTATTGAGGCATTGTGGCCTAAAAACATATCTAAACGTTCGCAAGATCTTGAGAGTTTGTATCATGATGCTGGACAGTTTTATTGGGGGAAACCAGAAGCTTTTATAGATAATTTAGAAATGTTTTCTAAATTATCTATACCAGTCATTATACCAAAATACCTTGTGCAAGATATAGATGATATTGAAGACTGGAAAAGAGCTGAAGTAATGTTTAAAGCGTTATTATCTATGGGTGAGGTTGATTGAACATAGTAATTAGAGCAGATGCTTCAATTAAGATAGGTGGCGGACATATTATGCGATGTATTTCATTAGCAACTTATCTTAAGAATTATGTCAATAATATTTATTTCATAAGTAGCAATAGCGACAACAACCTTAAAGATTACGTGTTAAATTGTGGATTTGAATTTTATGAAATTCAACATTTTGATGTAGATAGTACAAAAAAATATAATTTTCAAAAAAATGATGCTGACCAATCTATACCAATATTAGAAAAAATAAAAAAAATTGACTGGGTTATAGTTGATCATTATCAATTAGATGTTATATGGGAAACTCGCATACGTCCGTATACTTCAAAAATAATGGTTATTGATGATCTGGCAAATCGTTTCCATGATTGTGATTTATTGCTTGATCAGAATTGGTTCAACAATATGAATAACAGGTATAACAATTTAATGGGTAAGGCTGTATGTTTATTTGGGCCAAAATATGCATTACTTCGTAATGAGTTTCTTAAAGCGCGTAAGTTACAAAAAACTCGTGAGGGAAGTGTAAATAGAATACTTATTTTTTTTGGAAGCGGAGATCCTGAAAATTTTACAGGGAAGTTGTTAAAATTATTATCAATATCAGAGTTTAAGAACATATATGTAGACGTGGTAGTGGGCAGTATGAATCCAAATATAAAAAAAATTTATAAACAAGTTTATTCCAGACAAAACACTTCTTTGCATGTACAAACAAGAAATATGGCCCAAATTATTTCCAAAGCAGATTTGGCATTATGCGCTGGAGGATCCACGACATGGGAAAGAATGTGCCTTGGATTGCCATCAATGGTATGGACACTGGCAGAAAATCAACGTGAATTTACAAAAGATTTAGATTCATCTGGTTTTCTAGTATGGATGGGAGATGCTAGTAATTTTTCTATTTCAAAGTCGAAGTTAAAGTTAAGAAGAATTGTACTTTCTCCTAATAGTAATTCTCTTATGTCCAAGAAGTGCAGGAAATTAGTTGATGGAAATGGGGTTGAGAGAGTGGGTCAAAAGATACTAGAGTTGTCAACATGAACTATAAAATTTGCATATTATCAGATTCTGATTCATGGATAAATTTAAGTATCGTTGATTTAGTTGATTATTGGATAAAGCATGGATTTCAGGTTAAATTAGTTCATAAACAGGAGGATATACTAGCTGGAGATTTTTGTTTTATATTGGGTTGTACACAGATATTGAAAGAAAGTACATTAAAGAAAAATAAACATAATTTAGTAGTGCATGAAAGCAAATTACCCCATGGAAAGGGTTGGTCGCCATTGAGTTGGCAAATCCTTGAAGGTAAAAATATTATAACAATATCTTTATTTGAGGCTGAGATGAGTGTTGATAGCGGAGTTATTTATATACAAGAAGATATGAGGTTTGAAGGCCATGAACTTGTTTATGAATTACGAAAAATCCAATTAACACATACAATTAATTTATGCAAACAATTTGTTAGTAATTATCCGGCAGTTGTGCAAAATCCTATAAAACAAAGAGGCAGGGAAACTTTTTATCCAAAACGCACCCCTGCTGATAGTATTCTAGATATTAATTCTAGTATTCTTAATCAATTTAATTTATTAAGAATTGTTGATAATAAAAAATACCCCGCTTATTTTGAGATTAATGGGTGCCGTTATAAAATTAGAATTGATAAGGTTGAAATTAATATATGAATATTTTGTTTACTGGGGGAGGTGGAGCTGGATCTGAAGCTATTTATCGTTTGCTGAGTACAAAGCATAAACTTTACTTTTCGGATGCGAATGTTAGTAATATTAATCCAATAATACCATCTGAAAACCGTTATTCCATCCCTATGGCAAGTGATAGAAATTTTGTAAGCGATGTTGTTAAGTTATCAACAAAATTGTCAATAGACTTACTTGTGCCAACAGTTGACGAAGAGCTCTACTCACTAAGCCAACTAAATTCGGTTAATGTAATGACCCCGGATACTAAGTATATTTCTATTATGTTGGATAAATTTTCTTGTTCTAAAAAGCTCCTAGAGTTAGGACTTGATGTACCAGAGACAATCCTTATAAAGAATTATAATTCAGATAATTGGACTCATTTTCCTTGTATCGCAAAACCTAGAAAAGGTAGAGGCTCCAGAGATGTATACATTATTCAATCTCAAGATCAAATAGAGGCGTATTTAAAAATAACCGGACTTAAGGGGCATAATGCGGTATTACAAGAAAAGATAATTGGTCAGGAATATACTGTATTAATGTCATCTAATGCAAATGAAGACCTTTGTGCAATCGTACCTGTTAAGGTTGAATGCAAGCGGGGGATTACTATTAATGCTATAACTGAATATAATAATTCCATTATTAAAGCATGCCAAGATATTCACAGTAGGATTCCTACAAAGGGTTGTTATAATATTCAGCTTATTCTTGATGAAAATGGAAGAGTGTTCCCCTTTGAGATAAATCCACGCATTTCTACAACTTTTTGTATGAGTTTGGCGTCAGGGGTAGATCCTATAGATGTTTATACCAATAATCTAAAAACACATGATTTGCTTCCATTTAAAACAGGTGTAAAGTTAAACCGTTATTGGTCTAACATTCTTAAATAGAATTTTATATTTATTTTATTATGTCAAAAGAGTTTTATATAGGAAAAAGTCTAGTAGGTGGAAAAAACCCATGTTTTGTGATAGCAGAAATAGGGTCAAATCATAATAACGATTATGATATGGCATTAAGGTTAATTGATAAAGCCGCTGAAGCTGGGGTAGATGCTGTTAAGTTTCAGACATTTAGGGCTTCTAGCCACTATTCAAAGAATACACCTAATTTTGAATATTTAAAAGACTCCGATACTTATAAGTTAATTGAAAGTTTGGAGATAAATAGAGATTGGCATTTACCTCTTAAAGAGTATTGTGATAGCGTTGGTATTGTGTTTCTTTCGTCTCCATGTGACAGTGATGCCATAGACGAACTAGATCAGATAGGGGTAGCGGCATTTAAGTTGGCATCATTTGATTTGCCTGATATTTCATTGATTAAAAAAATGGCAAAAAAAAGGCGTCCAATTATTTTGTCAACAGGTATGGCAAACTTAATGGATATACAAAGGGCAATAAATATTTCTCATAGTGTCGGCAATGATGAGATTGCTTTATTACAGTGCACTTCTCTATATCCTGCACCAGTTGAATTGAGTAATTTATATGCAATGAAAACTATGAAACAAGCTTTTGGTGTGGTTACGGGATACTCCGACCATACAATGGGAGAGCATGTCTGTATTGCTGCTGCCGCATTAGGAGCATCTATCATAGAAAAGCATTTTACTTTAGATAGAGGCATGAAAGGTCCAGATCATAAGTTTGCAATTGAACCAAAAGAATTAAAAAATATGGTCAGACATATAAGAGATGTTGAGTCATCCATAAGTGATGGTGTGAAGAATGGACCTAGACCTGAAGAAAAAGATATGTTTGAAAAGGGCAGAAGGAGTATGCATGCAGCATGTGACATTAAAAAAGGAGAAAAAATTACCAAAGATATGCTGACTGTAAAGAGACCAGGTTTTGGGTTGCCACCATATCTAGAAAAGCATTTGATTAATAGAGTTGCCAGACGTAAAATTGCCAAAGATGAATGGATTACCTGGGAAATGATTTAGTGAGTTTACCAATACTGGTTACTGGAGCATCAGGATATTTGGGTAGCTGTATAGTCAAACAACTAACATTAAAAAAAACAAGAGTTGTTTCTGTTGCTAGTAAGAGAGTTAAAGAAGGTATAGAAGTTTGTGATTTAACTTCTCAAAGAGAGATTATAAAATTATTACAAAAGGTAAAACCAAAAAGTATTATTCACTGCGCTGCAGCAGTACCTAAAGAATTAAATGGAAGTATAAATGGCTATCAAGACGCTAACGCAGCAGCAGAAAGTCTTAATATGGCGTTAAATTTAGCAGAAATAGCACGTTGCCCAATAGTGTTTGTATCATCTATGGCAATTTACGATAATGGAGAGTCACTAAAAAATCCTGTACAAGAAGAGGATGTGGAGCTAGCTCCTGCCCCTAGTAGTCATTATGCAATTGGAAAGCATACAGCCGAGATAAAAATGGCAGAATTAACTAATTACGGTTTAATTTGTTTAAGACTTCCAGGGCTATTTGGAAAACCTAGAACATCCGGGATTTTATATAATGCAGCCCGTGCTTTTATCTTAGGAAAAGAGTTTAAAATTTTAAACACCCCATTATGGGCAGCAATGCATGTTGATGATGCTGCTAGTGTTTGTATAAAAGCAGCAGAGATGCATGAATTTCCAAAATCTGACATTGTTAATATTGGTTATGACGAGAAGTTTAATATTGTTAACGCTGTAAATATGGTGTCAAAAATTTGCGGTTTTTACTGGAAAGGTGGACTTATTGAGGCACCAAGCTTTCAGATGGATCTTGAAAAAAGTAAAAAATATATATTGTACCAAAATAATACCCTTAAAGATAGATTAATAAGTTTTGTTGAAGATGTTAAGACGGATTTAAATTTTAAAAATGGAAGCTAAATTAGCAGAGATAGTTACTACTGTAGGAGTAGGACTTGTTAAAAAAAAAGAGCTACTTGCTAAAGGTGGGAGGTGGAAAGGGGAGCAGCTAAAAACTGAGGCTGATTTGTTTGCACATAAAATGTTAACAATCCTGTTAAACAAGATAAACAAACTGCCAATTATTAGTGAAGAAGGTATTTTGACAAATTTAAATCCCCGTCCTGACAAATACTGGCTTATTGATCCATTAGATGGCACTAGAAGTTATGTTGATGGATATAAAGGATGGGTAACACAAGTATCGTTGATTGAGTATAGCAAAGTTATTTATGCAGCAATATACGCACCTGAATTAGATTTGTTGTATTTAGCAAATAGAAATCATGGATCATACTTAAATGGTAAGAAATTGAAAGTAAATAATGATATTCCGAATGGCGTTACTTTAATAGATAATTATCCCAACCCAAGAGGCATTGCAAAAAAGATTATGACAGAAGTACCCTGTAATAAATATATTGAAAGCGGAAGCATTTCACTTAAGATATGTAGAATAGCTGATGGAACATCTGACCTTTTTGTAAAAGATGTAATTGTGCGAGACTGGGATGTGGCAGCTCCAATGTTAGTTTTGGAGGAAGCTGGAGGGGTGCTAAAAAAAGGAAATGGATCTGAGTTTTTATTGGATGGTCAATTTGATAAGGTTGGCCTAATTGCATCAAACTCAAAAATTATTAACAATATTGCCAAAGGTATATTAGATTTATAATTACCAATTTTAACGAAAAAATTATATATTGAAATTTTATAAGTAATAAAATCATAAAATTCTTTACTATAAATGGAGTATAGATGTCAAACAAAACTGTATTAATATGTGCAGCCCATGCAGATGATGAGGCTATTGGTTGTTCGGGGACAATAGCAAAGCATGTTGAAAATGGAGACAAGGTTCATGTAGTTTTCATGACAAATGGTGTTGATTCACGTAGTAAATTTTCTTCCGGTGCTATTAACAATCGGCATAAAATATCATTAAAGGTTGCGGATATTTTAGGAATTTCATCTGTACAAAATTTAGACTTCCCTGACAATATGATGGATTCAATTCCGTTATTGCATGTTGTTAGGGTAATTGAAAATTTAATTGATAAATTAAAACCAGAAATAGTTTATACTCACCATTTGGGTGATTTGAATATAGATCATAAAATAACACACAAAGCTGTTTTGACTGCATGCAGACCACAACCTGGGTTTTGTGTTAGAGAGATTTATTCTTTTGAAGTTTTGTCTAGTACAGAATGGCAGACTCCCGGGTATTCATCATTTGAACCAAATTTCTTTATAGATATTAGTAGTTGGATAGAAAAAAAACGTAAAGTTTTATGTATTTATGTCGATGAGATGCACAAACCACCACACAGTAGAAATATTGATAATATAATTCGTTTAAATAGATTAAGAGGGAATTCTGTAGGAGTGGATTATGCCGAAGCATTTTCATTAATTAGAAAGATAAAAATATGATTTATATATTGTTATAAGTATATAAATCCATGATATCTAAAAATAGAAAATAGTGCTAAATTCATTAACTACTTTATTGTGAAAAAAGATAAAAGCTTAAAACATTTTATTATTTTTATAAATTCATATAATGACTTTGACAATATACTACCCTTTATTGATTATGTTTTATTAAATAAAAAAGCAAAAGTCACACTTTATAAAACAAACGATAGTGATTTAAATGGATGTAAAGACCACTTATACTATCTTGAACATGCTTATAATTTAATTCCGTCGTATTATGATGAGAATTTTAGCAAGTATTATAATTTTTCGGTCATCTTATATAGAAAATATAGGAATTTTGCTAGAAGGGCAAAACATAGTTCAATGCTTATTCCAACTTTGTTCATATTGCCATGGTTTAAAACATTTTTTTATGATTTTTGCAAAGGGACTGATTTTGATATTGACAATACACCATCTCAAGTAGGGTATTTTTCAACTTATATTTTAAATAATAATGAATCAATAAGAACCTCTCACCCTATTTTTTCAGTTGCAATGATTGGACGAAGTGCAAAAGAATTGTGTGAGAATATATCAACTGATGCATTTGGAAAAGAGTCTATTTTTGACAAATTATATAATTTAAGCCGCTCTAAAATACTATTTTTTAATTCTAATTTTGACACTTGTACATTTATTCATTATGTTGAACAAAAACAAAATATTACCTATAGGTATTTAAAACAATTCAAAGGCAATGTTGTTAATAAAGGAAAAAATCATATTACTACTTGTACATATTTTGTTCGTCCATTAGATGGCACTATTAATACAAATATGGGAAAATTAGAGCTACACATGAAAGAAAAACATATATTAAATACAATTGGTTTGTATAATGGAATCGTTCAATGTATGGACGTTAATAAATTTGTTAATGAGACGTTAAGATTATTAGATAAAGATAAATATTGGCTCATTAATTTGAATAAATAGTTTTAGGGGCTGACACCTAATAACTCTCTTTAAGCAGACTTTTCAAGTCTACCAGTAGTTTGCTTGGCGCACCAATATTAAACCTCCATTCGCACTCTTTCAAAAATAAATTAAAGTGTTGTTATAACACCCCAACAATTTTAGATTGTTGTCTTAAATTGTTGGGGTGTTATAATTAACGATGTAGATGACTATATTGAGTTTTACAATCATCGAAGATTCCATCAAACACTAGATTATAAAAAACCAATGGATGTGTACCAAGAGAGTATAAAATTGAACCAGAAAAAAACGAGGATTGCTTAGATGTTCTATATAAGAAATTTTAAAAAGTTGTCAGAGGTTTTGGGGTGGTAAAATATACAAGATATTTTTTTGATTGACAAGGCAATAATAATACCTGCTAGATACCAGTCCAGTAGGTTTCCGGGTAAGCCACTAATTGAAATACTAGGTGTTAGTATGATTCGACGTGTCTGGAGTAAATGTATAGAGGTATTGCCACCAAAGCATGTTTTTGTTGCGACAGACTCTGAGAAGATATTAGAACATTGTATCATCAATAACATACAAGTGTTAATGACAAGTCGAGATTGTTTAACAGGAACTGACCGTATTTATGAGGCATCTAAACAGATTAATGCTAAAACGATAATTAATGTTCAAGGTGATGAGCCTTTGGTTGGAGCTGAAGATATTTTAGCAGTTATTAATGCTTCAGAAAAAAATCCAAATAAAGTTATTAATGCAATGTGTCCAATATTAGATGAGAAGGACTATAAGAGTACAAACATACCAAAGGTTGTTTGCAGGCCAGATGGACGGTTGTTATATATGAGTCGTTCTCCTATTCCAATGGATAAAACAAACAAATTTAACCAATCATGGAAACAGGTATGTATTTATGCATTTCCATTGCAAGCACTTGAGCAGTATGCAAATGTAAGAGATAAAACGCCTTTGGAAAAAATAGAAGATATAGAAATATTAAGATTTCTTGAATTGGGCTATGATGTGAATATGGTCAAAGTTTCATCTTCTTCGATATCTGTAGATATTAAAGAAGATGTGAGTAGAGTAGAGGAGGAGATTATTGCAAGATCTGTCTAAATATAAGTGCGCTATTTTTGACTGTGATGGTGTAATCTTACAATCTAACAAAATTAAAACTAATGCATTTATAAGGTCTTTAGAAGGAGAGCCTAATGATCTCATAGACCAGTTTATTACTTACCATAAGAATAATGGGGGTATTTCTCGTTATGTAAAATTTGAATATTACTATCGTTATATTAAACAAGATAGGAATTATAAAATAATGGCTGAAAAGGCAGTTTATCATTATTCAAAAATTGTTGTAAATAAGTTAATAACGGCCAAATATGTACCTGGCGTGATAGATATTATTGATTATTTTAATAGCAACAATATTCCTTGTTTTGTGATTTCTGGTGGTGATCAAAATGAACTTAATGAAGTTTTTTTACGGCGTAAAATCAATAATAATTTTGTAGAAATATTGGGAAGCCCTGATACAAAAATACAACATGCATCAACAATGATAAAACAATCTAAAATAAATCTTCCAGGGGTTTTATTTGGCGATGCAAGCTTAGATATGGAAATTGCTAATTTTTTAGGGTTAGATTTTGTATTTATTCATGGCTATTCTGAATGGAGTAATGGTTATAGCATAGTGACTAATAATAATTTACCTGTATACAGGAATTTTAAAGAAATTATGCCACGTAAAAAAATCATATAGTAAATTATAATTTTTGGGTCTAGATAACTTTAGAGGCATAATATCATGATAATATGCCTCTATGACAGTAAAAAACAAGTATGTAAAACATGCCCATATTTCTGA
>Ga0233442_1001848_pt1 | contig 15100 bp, 15 predicted proteins | sample SI_123_September_3_FD_182789 | JGI IMG/M metagenome (GOLD analysis project Ga0233442, IMG submission 182789) | Seawater microbial communities from Saanich Inlet, British Columbia, Canada - SI_123_September2016_150_MG | ecosystem: Environmental > Aquatic > Marine > Inlet | place: Canada: British... | reverse complement strand
GACCACACCGGAAGACTTTGCACGCGAGGAAGCGCGTCTCGGCGCCATGCTGGGCGATATCCGCACCGGCACCGGCTATGACGTGCATGCGCTGACCGACGGCGATCACCTGATGCTGTGCGGCGTGCGCGTGTCGTTCAATCGCGGCTTCCTTGCGCATTCCGACGGTGACGTCGGACTGCATGCGCTCGTCGACGCTATTCTCGGCGCGCTGGCCGATGGCGACATCGGTTCGCACTTCCCGCCGAGCGACCCGAAGTGGAAGGGCGCGGCGTCCGACCAGTTCCTGAAACATGCCGTCGAACTCGTCGGCAAGCGTGGTGGCCGTATCGCGCATCTCGAAGTGACGATGATTTGCGAGGCACCGAAGATCGGCCCGCTGCGCGATGCGATGCGTGCGAAGATTGCTGAGATCACCGGCCTTCCGCAATCGCGTGTTGCCGTGAAGGCGACAACGAGCGAGCGGCTCGGATTTACCGGACGCCAGGAAGGCATTGCCGCGACCGCCAGCGCGACGATCCGCCTTCCCTGGGACGAAGGCGGGCAAATCGCATGAGCACGAGCGCCATTCGCGCCCTCTCCCGCTCGTTGCTGGATCTGTGCCGGATGCGCAAGCTGACGATTGCGACCGCCGAATCCTGCACGGGGGGGCTGGTCGCGGCGGCGCTGACCGAAATTCCCGGTTCTTCCGATGTGGTCGATCGCGGCTTCGTCACCTATTCCAACGAAGCCAAGCACGCGATGCTGGGCGTCGAGACGTCCACGCTCGAAACATTCGGCGCGGTCAGCAAGGAAACTGCGACCGCAATGGCGTTCGGCGCGCTCGAACATGCCGATGTTGATCTGGCGGTTTCGATCACCGGCATCGCCGGACCCGGCGGCGCGACGCCGGGCAAGCCTGTCGGACTGGTGCATCTGGCGGTCGCTGCACGCGACGGCCGCATCGCTCACAAGGAATGCCGATTCGGTGCAGTCGGCCGCAACAACGTGCGCGAACAGTCGGTGATTGAAGCTTTGAAAATGCTGACGGAGATGGCGCGCGGACCGCAGCCGCCGCTCAAGAAGCGCCCGCGCGCGGCCGCCCATAGATCGCATCCGCGCGTTTCTCGAACGCCGCGGCGAAACGGTGGAAAGCGGCGTCGAACATCGCGCCCATCAGCACCGCGAGTATCCGACTCTTGAACTCGTAGGCGATAAAGAATCCGACGACGCAGGCATCATCGGATTTCGCCTCGAAGGTCCAGCGGTTCTCGAACTTGCTGAACGGACCTTGTAGATATTCGACCATGATTTTCAGGTCCGGACGATCGAGCGTCACCCGGCTTGTAAATTTCTCGCGGACAAGCTGAAACGACACCGTCATGTCGGCTACGATGACCTCGCGGCCGTCAGGCTTCACCGTCCGCTGGCGGACTTTCAGCGACTGGCACAACGGCACGAATTCGGGATAGCGCTCGACGTCGGCGACGAGATCGAACATTTTATCCGCGCTGTGATGCACGCGGCGCTTGTTTGAAAAGTGCGGCATCAGTGTATTCCTGCCGACGCAGCTTCCTTATCGGCAAGGTAGCTGTTGGCTTCTGCCCGCTCCGTGAAACGGAGCAGTTTCTGATCGGCGCGTCGCCCGTCAAGATAGGCAATCAACGCGATTCGCTGTTCCTTGCGAAAGGTCCAGACGTAACGGAAGAATTCAAGGTCGAACTGCTCCGGACAGCCCGCAGCCATCTCCGGCCGGACGCGGCCGTAGCTCTTCGCAATCCGGCCAAGAATTCCCGACATGCAGACATGACGAGGCAGATCGAACCATATGATGGTGTCCGCACGGTCACGCCGAAATTCGCCGCCATCCATGATCCAGCGCTCGTTCATGGCCGCATCTTTCACACGCGATTTGAACGTGGCCGGATCGGATGGCGTCCATCCGGGCTTCCAGTAAAGCGCATCGAGCGACATCAGGGGAATCCCGGCCGCCGCCGCGAGCCGATGCGCGAAAGTCGATTTCCCTGATCCGGGAGAGCCTAGCACAAGAACACGCTGCATGACGCGCCGGAACGTCTCAACGCAAACTACGCGACTGACGTGCCGCCTGCAGTTTCGCGAAATCCTCGCCGGCATGATGCGACGAACGCGTCAGCGGACTTGCTGACACCATCAGGAAGCCCTTGGTGTAAGCGACTTTCTCGTAACCGCCGAATTCGTCCGGCGTCACGTAGCGCATCACGGCGTGATGCTTGAGGCTCGGTTGCAGGTACTGCCCGATGGTGAGGAAGTCGACGTCTGCCGAACGCAGGTCATCCATCACCTGCAACACTTCGTGACGCTCCTCGCCGAGGCCGACCATGATGCCGGACTTGGTGAAGATGGCCGGATCCATTTCCTTGACCCGCTGCAACAGCCGGATCGAATGGAAGTAGCGCGCGCCGGGACGCACGGTGAGATAGCGCGACGGCACGGTTTCCAGATTGTGGTTGAACACATCGGGCTTGGCCGCCACGACCTGCTCCAGCGCACCCTCTTTGCGCAGAAAGTCCGGCGTCAGGATTTCGATGGTCGTGGTCGGGCAGCTCGCGCGGATGGCGCGAATGGTTTTCGCAAAATGATCGGCGCCGCCGTCGGCGAGATCATCGCGGTCCACCGAGGTAATGACAACATGGTTCAGGCCGAGCTTCGATACGGCCAGCGCCACATGCTCCGGCTCGGATGCATCGAGCGCGCCGGGCATTCCCGTCTTGACGTTGCAGAAGGCACAGGCGCGGGTGCAGGTGTCGCCCATGATCATGAAGGTGGCGTGCTTCTTGTCCCAGCACTCGCCGATGTTGGGGCAGCCCGCTTCCTCGCACACCGTAACGAGGCCGTTTTCCTTGACGATGTTGCGGGTGTTGGCATAGCCGCGGGAATTCGGGGCGCGCACCCGAATCCAGTCGGGTTTCGCCGGCGACTTCGAATCGGGCCGGTTGACCTTCTCCGGATGGCGCGGACGCACCTGATTGGATGAGACAGTATCGATCAGAACAACCATGAAAGGCCCGCGATTTCCTTCGACTTACCTAAGCCTGCCGATCCCTTGGTGCAAGCTGTCCGCGCCGTGCTACTCTGGAATGCATATCACGTCCTGAAGCAATCCAGCATGGCCCTCCGCGCACATCCCCTGCCCATAAATGGCTGAAAACCGCGTTCCAGCCCCTGCCGGACGCCTGCTGACGCGCAAATTCTTTGCCCGCAGCGTCCATGAGGTCGCGCCCGACCTGATCGGGGCGACGCTGCTGGTGGACGGCGTCGGCGGCATCATCACCGAGGTCGAGGCCTATCACCACACCGAGCCGGCAGCACACTCCTTCAACGGACCGACGCCGCGCAACATGGTGATGTTCGGCCCGCCGGGATTTCTGTACGTCTATCGTTCCTATGGCATCCACTGGTGCATGAACTTTGTCTGCGAGAAGGAAGGCTCTGCCAGCGCGGTGCTGATCCGCGCGATCGAGCCGACCCACGGCATCCCGGCGATGCGGCGGCGGCGCGGATTGCACGACGAACGATCGCTGAGTTCAGGACCGGGCAAACTCTGTGAGGCGATGGCCGTGACCAACAAGCACAACGGCCTCGCGCTCGACGTCCCGCCGATTGCGATTCACGCGCGGCCCAGAAAGCCCGAGATCGTCAGCGGCATCCGTATCGGCATTACCAAGGCGGTGGAGCTGCCGTGGCGCTACGGATTGAAGGGCTCGAGGTTTCTCAGCAAGCCGTTTCCGGCATAAGGCGAAATGGTGACGAACTTCGCTGCAAAAGGCGAATTGGCGACGTAACTGCGGCACCTCGGAATTCGAGATGTTTGTAGCGCAGCGACATCCGACCAACCGATCGCGTGCTCGTTATGCGCCGCGTGCATGACCGTGAAGGCATGCAAGCCTCGAAAAGATGCATCCATCAGAATGCAGGCAGCGACCAAGTCAGCCGTCGTTGCGAGGAGCGCTTGTAACGAGGCAATCCAGTTCTTTGCCCTTGGCTCTGGATTGCTTCGCTCCGCTCGCAATGACGAGAGGGACAATTCCGGCTCAAATCGCCGCGTGGCAGACGGCCTCGATCCGGTTGCCGTCGGGATCACGAAGGAACGCGGCATAATAAGATGCGTGATAGTTGCGCAGGCCCGGCGCGCCGTCGTCGCTGCCGCCCGCCGCGATGCCCGCGTCCCAGAATGCATCGACCTGCGTTTGCCACTTTGCCTTGAAGCACCAGTGGCGGCCTGCGGCGTCTTCAGGCTTCGCACCCTTGCGGATCGAGATGTAGACGCGATCCGGATACGCTGAACGCGAGCGCTCGCCATAACCAAGCCAGTCATCGCGGCGTCCGACCTTGACGACGCCAAGCACATTCATGATCGCATCATAGAAGCGCTCTGCTGCGGCGATGTCGGAGACGGTAATCGAAACATGATCGAGCATCGGTCACCCCAGGATATTACGTCATTCGTTCCGGCGTTTCAGCCAGCCGCCACGACGCTACCACAGGACGATACGATGGGGCTGGGATCAAACGCCCCGCAGCGAATCCCGCTCAGGCGCGGCGCGTCGAGAAGTCGGTCACCAGAGGCAGGAGGACGAGCGGCAGCAGCCAGACGGCAATCGGAACGAATGCGAACGCAGCATTCCCGCTGACGTCCCACGCGAAGCCGCCGATGACCGACATCGTCATCGCAAGGCCATAGCCAAGTGTAAACACGCCAGCCGACATCCGCGGCACATCATCCGGTGCGACCAGCAGAGCCGGCAATGCCAACGTGAGGGTCAGCGTGACGGCGCAGGCAAAGCCGATCAGAGCCGCCGATCCGATCACGCTCCATGGTCCCCATGGAATCAGAACGCCGGCAATGCCCGCAAGCCCTACCGCTGCGGCACCGAGCAAAGGCCACTTCTTGCGCTCCCATCGGCTAGCCATCGCGAGGAGAATGAGTGACGCGGGCAACTGCCCCGCGTTGAGAGCCGTCAAAGCCGGAGCAATCAATTCAGTGCGGCTTGTTTGCAGCAGATACCCCGGAAGAAAGGCATTGGTGCAAAAATAAAGCTGGTTGGCCCCGCTCATCATGAGGCCGACCTTCCACAGCAAGGGGTCGTGCCAATCGGGCATCCAGAGGTTGTGACGTGCGACCGGCGCGCTTTTGCCGCCGGGCTGAAACCAGAAAATGATGAGCGCGATCGCCACGAGCGGGATCGACCAGAGCACCAGGCTCGCGCGCCAGCTCCCTGCAAGAAGCGGCACGATGACAGCAGCGAGCATCACCGGGAAGATTTCGCCGCACAGAAGCCCATTGGTATATACGGCGGTGGCAAAGCCGATCCGGTCCGGCACCCACTGACGCACCGTCGGCGGCAGCGACGGCTGCATCACCGCGACCCCCGCCGCCATGATCACGGTCGTGATGTAAAGCATCCACGTGTCGGTCGCGAACCCGCGCAAAGCCGAACCTGCCGCCGCGATGAGAAGCCCGATGATAAGCGCAGGCACAGCACCCACGCGCGCTATCAGCAGTGAGCCCGGCACCGCGACCAGAGCGAACAGGAAAACCGGAATGGCATTGAGAATTCCGACTTCCGTGCCGGAAAGCCTGAGATCGAGAATAATAAGCGCAAGAACCGGCGGGATCGCAAGGATGGTCAGACGAAGACCATTCCCTGCGAGCCAAAGAAGAAAAAGCGCGCCGAATGTCGAGCGTGCCGAGCTCACGCGACGTCCTTCAGCCGCTCCAATGCTTCGAGAATTTTCGCCTTGCGTGCTTCGGCTTCGTCGCGCTTCTCGCGCTGTTCGTCGATCACTTCTTCCGGCGCGTTGGCGACGAATTTCTCGTTACCGAGCTTGGCGTCGACGCGTTTGATATCGGCGTCCGCCTTGGCCAGTTCCTTGTCGAGGCGGACTTTCTCGGCAGCGAGATCGATCACGCCCTTCAGCGGGATCGCGGCGACTTCACCGCGGACCAGCAACTGAACCGAACCATCCGGCGCGCGATCGGCAAACGAAATGTCGCCGAGCCGCGCAAGGCGCTTCATCACGTCGCTCCAGCGCTCTGCACGCGACTTGATGTCGGTGGACGCGCCGACCAGCACCAGCGGAAACAGCGTTGCCGGCGGGATGTTCATTTCCGCGCGCATTGAGCGAATCGCCGAGATGAGTTCGATCAGCCAGCCGATTTCGGCCTCGGCCGCGGGATCGCTGAACTGCTTGATCTCCGGCGCCGGCACGACGATGACCGGCATGGCCAGCGGGTCTCCGGCGATGGCCGTCTCGATCATCGGCGCGGCCGGCGCCTTCAGCGGCCATTCCGCGAGGGCGAGAAGCCCGTCGCGCTTGGCCGTCACCGCCCAGAGTTCTTCCGTGAGGAACGGCATGAACGGGTGCAAGAGCTTCAGGATTTCGTCGCGCGCCCAGGCGATGCTGGCCTGCGTCTCCGCCTTGGCCGGCGAGTCCGCCCCCATCAGCACAGGCTTGGCGAGTTCGAGGTACCAGTCGCAATAGATGTTCCAGACGAAGCGGTACATGATGCCGGCCGCGTCGTTGAAGCGATAGGCCTGAATGGCTTCGGTGACCTCGCGCGTGGCCCGCGCAGTCTCGTGCGCAATCCAGCGGTTGAGCGTCTCCCTGGCTTTCGACGGATCGAATCCGTCCGCCAGCGCGCAGCCGTTCATTTCAGCGAAGCGCGATGCGTTCCAGAGCTTGGTCGCGAAGTTGCGATAGCCTTCGACGCGCTGGGTCGACAGCTTGATGTCGCGGCCCTGTGCCGCCATTGCGGCCAGCGTGAAGCGCAGCGCGTCGGCGCCGTAATCGTCGATCAGGTGCAGCGGATCGATGACGTTGCCTTTCGACTTCGACATCTTGGCGCCCTTCTCGTCGCGGACGAGGGCGTGGATGTAGACCGTCGGGAACGGCACGTCCTTCATGAAGTGCATGCCCATCATCATCATGCGGGCGACCCAGAAGAAGATGATGTCGAAGCCGGTGACGAGAACGTTGGTCGGGTAGTAACGTTTCACGTCGACGTCGGTGTCAGGCCAGCCGAGGGTCGAGAACGGCCACAGCGCCGACGAGAACCACGTGTCCAGCACGTCTTCGTCGCGCGTGATGAAGCCTTCACGCTTCGCCGGGTCGACGGCCATGTCATGGCCCTGCTCCGCGGTGATGACTTCCTGCTCGACGTAATAGCCGAGCGCCTTGCCGACGGCTTCGTCCTCGGTCTCGGCAACGAACACCTTGCCGTCCGGCCCGTACCATGCCGGGATCTGATGTCCCCACCAGAGCTGGCGCGAGATGCACCACGGCTGGATGTTTTCCATCCACTCGAAGTAGGTCTTCTCCCAGTTCTTCGGCACGAACACCGTCTCGCCGCTGCGCACGGCCGCAATGGCGGGCGCGGCCAAAGTCTTGGCGTCGACGTACCACTGGTCGGTCAGATAAGGCTCGATAACGACGCCGGAGCGGTCGCCGTGCGGCACCATGTGTGTGTTGGGCTCGATCTTGTCGAGGAAACCGGCCTCTTCCAGCTTCGCGACAATGAGCTTGCGCGCGGCGAAGCGGTCCTTGCCGTCGAGTTCTTCGGCGAAGATCAATGCCGCTTCGGGAAGGCCCCGCAGATAGTCTTCGTTGGCGGTGAGCGCCATGCGCCCTTCCTGATCGAGCACGCTGATCGACGGCAGGTTGTGACGGCGGCCCACCTCGAAGTCGTTGAAGTCGTGCGCCGGCGTGATCTTCACCGCGCCCGACCCCTTCTCGGGATCGGAATAGTCGTCAGCGACGATTGGAATCAGCCGGCCGACCAGCGGTAGCACCGCTTTCTTGCCGACGAGATGCCTGTAGCGATCATCGTCCGGATTAACAGCAACCGCCGTATCGCCCAGCATGGTCTCGGGGCGCGTAGTGGCGACCACGATGTAGGTCGACGGATCTTCCGCGTTGTAGGCGACGCCCTCGAGCGGATAACGCAGATGCCAGAGGCTGCCCTTGACCTCGATCTGCTGCACTTCAAGGTCCGAAATCGCGGTCAGCAATTTCGGGTCCCAGTTGACCAGCCGCTTGTCCTTGTAGATCAAGCCCTGTGCGTAGAGTTCGACGAACACCTTGGCGACGGCGCGCGACAGCCCCTCGTCCATGGTGAAGCGCTCGCGCGACCAGTCACACGACGCGCCGAGGCGCTTCAACTGATTGACGATAACGCCGCCGGACTCGGCCTTCCACTTCCAGACCCGCTCCAGAAACGCGGCGCGGCCCATGTCGCGGCGGCCCGGCTCCTGCCGCTCCATCAACTGCCGCTCCACCACCATCTGCGTGGCGATGCCGGCGTGATCCGTGCCGGGCTGCCACAGCACGTCGCGGCCGCGCATGCGCTCGAAACGGCACAGGATGTCCTGCAGCGTGTTGTTCAGCGCGTGTCCCATGTGCAGCGAACCGGTGACGTTCGGCGGCGGGATCACGATGGTGAAGGGTTCGGCGCCCTGCCGCTCGGGCCGTCCGGCCCTGAACGCGCCAGCGTCTTCCCAGGCGCTGGCAATTCGATTCTCGATCTCGGCGGGCTGGTAGTTTTTCTCGATCATCTTGCGTGCAATCGTCGGTTATCGCGCTGGAACGCATCCAGCGCGCTCTAGCGCGTTTTCAGGCGTCGTGAAATCCGGAATGCGTTCGGAAACGCGGGCGCGACTATATTGGGTGTCAGCCCTGAAAGCAAAACCTGCAATATTCCGGGCATTTGACGCCAGGAAGCCGAGATTCCAGATGAGCTGCCTGGATTGGCTCGATTGCGTTGATGCAAACGATTAGCGGCCGCGGGAGACCCGTTCGATCTCGGCCTTGACGATCCGCTCGACCAGATTGGGCAGATTGTCGTCCAGCCAGGACTTCAGCATCGGGCGAAGCATCTCCTTGACGAGATCCTCCAGCGTCCGGGCATTGTTGCTCAGGACAGTATTCTGCAGCGCGTTGAAAGCGGACTCGACTGCCGACACCGTCGAACCCGACAGAATCTGCTGCGATGGCATCTCGCGCGGCGCCGCCATGAAACTGGGCGACTCCATCGCGGGCGAGCGGTGATGTGAGGCTTGAACCATCGGTGACTCGGTGAACTCCAGATCGTCCTCGGGTTCGATCTTGTTGAACGACGGCGGGACCGGTTCAGGCACCGCCATCTGCTCGGTCAACTCGAACACGTCGTTATCGTCTTCCGGCTCTTCGGCCTTCGGCGGCGCGGCGGGCGCATCGAAGCTCGCCATCATCGCGTCGATTTCGTCCTGGCTGTTCTTTGCGGCAGGTGCAGGCGCCGGTTTAGCGGCAGGAGCCGCCGCCGGAGCTGGCCGGGCCGGTGCGATCTTGGATGGCGGAATGCCTGCCATCACCGGACGAGCCGGAGCAGGAGCAGGACGGGACATTTCCGCCTTGGGAACTTCGGTCTTTTGAGGTGCGGCGACCGGAGCAGCAGCCGGCGGAGCCGCAGCGGCAGCTCCTGCTGCAGGCTTGGCTTCGTCATCGGAAATGATGCGCCTGATCGACGCCAGAATCTCCTCCATCGAGGGCTCCTGCGCCTTTGCCGGTTGCGTCATCTCCGACTCCACATCATCGGCTTCGATCTATCCATGTGACCTGCAAAAGCCGCACACCACCGTCACGAATCGCTTTGCGACCCTTTAGAACGGTATGTCATGGCAACAATTTATTGCAAGCAACGGCCTGCGTACCGGGCCGGTTGATCACAGCGCTGACGAGAGAAGGTTAACCTGCGGCCTGGTGGTGTGGATTTGACATTCGCGCTCACCCTGCCCGCAGGTTCGCGGCGCGAATATCAAATCCAACAACTCCACTCAGGGATTAGCGGCCGTCGGGTGTCCGGACGCCGAACCAGCTATCGCGAACCTGGTGATAGTGGACGCTCGGATCGTAGACGTTGGTCGCGAGATTCAGGACACTCGGCGACAGACGTCCGATGGAGTTGAGCACGCTGTAGGATGCAACGACGCGATCGTGCTGCGCCGTCACCAGCGCGACACGCGCATTCACCAGCGCCTGCTGCGCATTGAGGACGTCCAGCGTGGTGCGCTGTCCCACCCGCGCTTCTTCGCGAACGCCGTTGAGTGCGATTTCAGAAGCAGTCACCTGCGATTGCGCCGACTGAACCTGCGCCTTGCCGGCGACAAGCTGGCCCCATGCCTGCGCAACGGTGGCGCGGGTCTGGTCGCGAACCTGTTCGAGGTTGAGGCGCTGCTGCGCCAGCGTTTCTTTCGACTGACGGATCAGCGAGTACTCGGCGCCGCCCTGATAGACCGGCACCGTCAGCTGGGCGACGGCGGATGCGCCGAACGCCTTGTAAGTCGACATCGTGCTTTCGTAAGACTGCTGCACGCTGCCCTGAAGGGTCACAACCGGGAACAACGCACCCTCGTTGACCTTCACCTGAAGGAAACTCACGTCGATGCCGTACATGGCCGCCGTGACGTTCGGGTTTTCCAGCAGGCTGCGATCAACCGCTGCATTCAGCGTGGTCGGCAGAAAACGATCGACCGGCGACCCGGGCGCAAGGTTGACAGGATCGTTGCCGATGATGCGGCGGAAATTCGCGCGCGTCGTCGTCAGGTTGGATTCCGCTGTCAGAAGCTGAGTCTTGCCCGCGGCAAGCTGGGCTTCGGACTGCGCGACGTCGGTGCGCGTCACTTCGCCGACATTGAAACGATCGCGGGTCTGCTTGAGGGTCTGCTCGAGCACGCGGACGTTGCTCTTCTGCACTTCGACGATCGCGGCGTCGCGCAGGTAATCCATGTAGACGGTCGCAGCCGAGAACAGCACGGTCTGTTCGAGGACGCGCAACCCTTCGCGCGATGCCGAAACCTGGCTTTCCGCGGCTCGCGTGCGATTGCCGGTCTGGCCGCCGTTGTACAGTGTCTGGGTGACTGTCGCGCCGACCGAACGCGGTGCGTTGACGCCGCGCAGGCCGATTTCGCTCAATCGTCCGCCGACCTGCGTGTTGGTCTGGGTCTCGGTGTACTGGGTGCCTGCGCTGGCGGTGACAGCGACGCGCGGACGATAGCCGGACAATGCCTGTGGCACGCTTTCGTCGGTCGCGCGGACCGATGCGCGCTGCGCGTTCAGCTGCGGGTTGTTCTGGTAGGCTCGCACCAGCGCGGCATCAATGGTGTCAGCCATGACAGGAGTTGTCATGACCGAGCCCATCAAGAGGGCCGCAAGCGCGACACCCGCACTGAGTTTCGTCCGATTTTTAGCTTGCATTACGTCATATCCCCAAACCGGTTCCGCTCGCCATTAAGGCGCGCGGATACCGGGTCTCTGAGTCGCCTTTGCCCGTTCCGCGTAAGTCTATGCATCGGTTCAACCCGGTGAAACCCCAAGGTAACCACTTGCGGTCGAAACAGTGTGGCTGGGACATTGTAGCCACACCTGCGCAGTTCCAAGGAAAACGATCCTAGAATGTAAACGCTGGACGGCGCTCAAGACCCGTCAAAACCGGCGCAGAGGCGTCAAAAAGCACCCGGTTCCCGAAATCCGACGGAGAGCGCGCAACCAGGGTGGCCCGTGGGGGCGTCCTGGTGGCAAAGACGCCGACAAGCCGGCCGCCCATCTTCAGCTGCTCATAGAGCCCCTGAGGCTCAACTTCGGTCGCGCCGTCCATGACAATGACGTCGTACGGCGCGTGGGCGCGGTCGCCCTCGGCCGGGGCGGCGGCGGTGACAGTCGCGTTGGCGAGACCCAGACCGGCCAGATTCTTCTTCGCTGCGGCAGCCAGCGACGGGTCGGGCTCGGTGGCGAACACTTCCGCGGCGAGATGGGAAAGAACGGCCGCCGAATAGCCGCTCGCGCAACCGACCACCAGCACGCGGTCCGTTTCGGAGATCGCAGCAGCCTGCAGCATCTTTGCGAGCACCGCCGGCTTGATCAGGTGGCGTTTCGGCTGCCCGTCTGCAGCAACGTCGATATCCAGATCCAGGTAGGCGATGGCCCGCTTGCCATCCGGCACAAATGTTTCACGCGGGACCGCGAGCATCGCATCGATAATGCGCAGGTCGGTGACGTCGCTGGGCCGCACCTGACAGTCGACCATATTCTGCCGCGAGGCCGTGAAATCTGACATGGGATAACCTCAAGACAGGAACACTGATTAGGTCACAGGGACAAGGTCACAAGGCCTAGCCGGATCGACGTTGCCCGGCGCAGGCATATTTGCTGCAAGGCCGAATACGTTGCAAGCCTGCTAGTGGAGCGGATTTGACATTCGCGACCCACTCCGTCGCAAATTCGCAACGCGAATGTCAAATCCAAAGCTCCACTAGAAACTCATATTTGCCAGTGGTCCTTCGATTCTAACATTCGCAAAGTTGTCTGCCGAAACGGATGCGAATGTTAGAATCGGGACCACCAGGTGCAAGTCGCAAGTCTGTCTATGGTATGAAATCCCCGAGCATGACAGCATGCGGTGGGGATCGAAGGCTGGGAATGATGACACACGACACGACACGATCTGCGTTCCGTTTCCGGGTTCGCGATTTGCCGCTGGCCGCGCTGCTGATCTGCGCGAGCATCGCGCCCGCACCTGCGCAAACGGCAACCGCAGCACCGGCGGACACCGCGGACCAACAGGTTCCAAAGCGCAAGAAAATGATCGAGCGCGCTGCCGCTGTCATGAAGGCGCTCGGAGATGCTTCCGTCAAACGTGGGCAGAAACTCCCGGCGCTGGCCGACTATTACGCCGCCAAAGCCGACCTCAAGTCGATCGATCCGTCTGCTCCGGAAGCTCCACGGGCGAAGAAGCTGCTGGCGGCGATGCAGAAGAACGAGCGCGAATATGTCCGCAAGCTCGGCACCAACAACATCGACGCCAGATTGGATTCGCTGAGCGGCAACGTCGACGGCCGCAAGAAATTTGCAGCGGATACCCGCAAGCAGATGCTGCGCCGGGGACTTTCAATGGACATCAGTACGTCCGGCGAGCACGAGACGGTGTTGAACTACAAGTATTTCAAGATGGATCGCCCGACGGTTCTCAACCTCGCGGAATCCGGGAAGATCTTCAACAAGGCGCGTGATCTCGGATTCCGCTCCGTCATCTTCACCGACGGACGCCTCACCTGGACCTACGACGTCGCGGCCAACACATTCAAATGAGGAAAGATCAGCGCAAACGGTCCGGCGGAACACCGGCGTCCGGCCCGGGCCAATCCCTGCCCGGCTCAGACCATGGCGCGCTGTCCGCGAGCGGCCTGTCGGCTGTCCGGCGGCAGATGGGTGAGTTCGACGACCTGCCGCCCGAAGTGCGCGCGGCGTTGATGTCCGCGAATGAACCCAGCGACCAGATGATCGACGTCCTCTGCACGATGCATCGCAGTGGTTTTCCGGTCGAAGCCCTGATGAAGGTGATCACGGCAAGCAACGCCAGAAGCAGCAGCTAGCTCGAATCGAGGGCACGGTTATCACCGCCGCAAATCCGCCCAACCGGGCTCGGCTGCGGCATAAAGACGAGCCCCGGTCACGGGATTGCATAAGTGCCTGTGCCCTTGTAACTAGTCGCGCGAGTGGGGCCACGTGGCGGAGTGGTGACGCAACGGTCTGCAAAACCGTGTACACCGGTTCAATTCCGGTCGTGGCCTCCAACATTCTCTTAGCCATTCACCCATCTCTCTCATTTTTGGGCGATTTACGCTTTGCAAGACTCAGGGCCTTTGCTATAGGCGGCCCATTGCTGCTTCAGCAGTATTCCTCGGTAGCTCAGCGGTAGAGCATTCGACTGTTAATCGAATGGTCGCTGGTTCGAATCCAGCCCGGGGAGCCAATCAAATCAATCACTTAGCTGACCTTGATCCACTCCCGCCTTGCGGGGGATTGCGCCTGTGCATAGCTGCCCTTGATGGCGCGGCGGGCAATCCAGGGTGGAACAGGCGGTTTTTGAAGTGAGCGCAGAATCCAGGGCCGAACTCGACCGCCACTTTGAATGGATCGCGAACCGACTTCCGGAAAAGGGGGCCCGTTTCATACGCTGGTTGCGTCAACCGTCATCGCGTTGGGTGAGGATTCCCCTCGCCTTTCTCCTTGTCGTTGGCGGAATTTTCAGTTTCCTGCCCGTTCTGGGCCTCTGGATGCTGCCGCTTGGCCTTATGCTGATTGCTCAGGACGTGCCGTTCCTGCAGCGGCCGCTGGCCAACGCGCTTGGCTGGGCCGAACGAAAGTGGCTGGGCCGGAAGAACGGACAGCCCTAGTCATCGCAGGAAGTCATCTCAGGAAGTCTTGGAATGAACTCACCCCTGGATATCATTGTTCCGATCCTGATGGGCGCGGCGCTTCTGTGGTGGATCGGCCGCGGCATGGGCGGGCGGTCGATGCTGATCGCAACGGCGGTGACGCTTGCGGTCATCGTCGGCGTGTTGCTGGCTCAGAATGCCGGATGGCGCTAACCCCGCCGCGGCGAGTTCCATAGCGAAAAGACCGCGACCTCTTCCCGGCGAGCCATGTGGCTTCCCTGCACTTGCTGCCATGTCATCGCTCGGTAACAATCCGCAAATGTTACCTCCGGGGGCTGAGTCGATGCGCATCACCCATTCAGTGAACAGCTCCGAAAGGCGAACGTACACGATCAGAAATCTCGCACTTGGAGCGGCGGCTGGTTTCGCCGCGATCACGGGAGCGTCCGCAGCCGATCTGCCGGTCAAGGCGAAGGCCGTCGAGTATGTGAAGGTCTGTTCCCTGTACGGCGCCGGTTACTACTACATCCCCGGCACAGACACCTGCATCAAGCTGAGCGGCTACATACGGGCCGACGCGAACTTCAACGGCGGAAACTACAACAAGCCCGCCTGGGACCAAGGCAACGCCGAAGGCACCCAGTCACGGGATCGCGATTACTTCACGACCCGCATGCGCACGGAGCTGCAGATCGATACCCGCACACAGACCGAATACGGTGTGGTGCGCATCTACATGAATCCACGATTTCAGTTCGATACCGGCGCGGCTCCCGACACGGGCGTCCTGACACTGGACTACGGCTTCGTTCAGTTCGCGGGCTTCACGCTTGGTAAGGCCGTGTCGGTCTTTCAAACGCCGTGGGGGTCTTCCGGTGCGAACAGCAGCA
>Ga0233442_1001838_pt1 | contig 15191 bp, 14 predicted proteins | sample SI_123_September_3_FD_182789 | JGI IMG/M metagenome (GOLD analysis project Ga0233442, IMG submission 182789) | Seawater microbial communities from Saanich Inlet, British Columbia, Canada - SI_123_September2016_150_MG | ecosystem: Environmental > Aquatic > Marine > Inlet | place: Canada: British... | reverse complement strand
CTAGTATGAGGACTACTCGGCAGTCGGCCTTGCAGGGCTCTGGCTAGCAGGCGCCCCCCTGGCAGGATCATCATCCGGCTGCACCTTGACCTTGGCTCCAGGTGCTAACTGCAGTTGACCATCAGTCACGACGATGTCGCCCTGAGCGAGACCAGTCTGCACAGCAGTAAGGTCACCGGATGCCTGGCCGGCCTTGACCTGGACTAGAGCGACGGTCTGATCGGGCTTGACGACATAAACCGAAGTCCCTTGCTGAGTGGTCTGGATAGCACGCGTAGGCACCGTCACCGATGGCCCCTTAGGCGGCATCGATATCACCACATCTACAAACTGCCCTGGAAATAGCTTGACTTCTTTGTTTTCGAAGCTGGCTCGCAGGGTGATGGTACCGTTGGCGGTGTTGACGGTATTTTCCATAAAGGAAATGGTGCCTTTTACAAAGTCTTTGCGCCTGCCCTCTAGAGATGCCTGCATTTTGAGTGTGCCCTCAGACTGGGCGCGCCGCATATCATTGAGGTATTTTTCTGGCACTGAAACAGTCACATAAATTGGGTCTACTTGCACGATCGATACTAAAGATTGGTTACTATTGGCAGAGACTATATTGCCCTCATATACGCTGAGCGAAGAGGTGCGACCGTCCATGGGTGACAAGATACGCGTCCAACTGAGTTGCAGACGAGCGTTGTCGAGGGCAGCCAGATCGGACTTGAGCGTACCTTTAGCGGTATCAATGGCGGCCTGATCGCTCATGACGACAGCTTGAGCGTTTTCGATGTTTTTAAGATCCGCCTGGATAGTGGCCTCTGCGGTGGCGGCATTGGTAGTGTATTGATCTGCTTGCTCGTGCGAAACCACGCCCTGGCCTAGCAAGAGAGCATAACGTTTCTTTTCGATATTGGCAAAATTGAGAGAAGCTCTGTCACGGCTCAGATTGGCTTCATATTGGCCGATCGTGGCCTTATCACGTTTTAGATTGGCCTCAGCGGACTCGACTGCGCCTCGATCCTTGGCGACGATGCCTTCGGCTTGAGCAACAGCGGCTTGATATTGACGGGGATCGATCTGAAAGAGGGGCTCACCTTTTTTGACAAACTGGCCCTGGGTAAAATAGACCTTGGTGAGCTGACCTCCCACCTGCGATGTCACATTGACCTGAGAATACGCCAGGACATTACCTATGGTGCGCACCTCGATGGGCACGATCTGCATCCCTGCAGTAGCTACTGTGACGGGTACCACACGTTCTTTTTTGGCGGCTTTTGCCTTGTCCTTATCGCCAGCGCTGCTGTTTAAAAAGCGCGGCAGGATCAGGATGAGGGCCGAACCAAGCACAAGTAGTATCAGTGCGATCACGATCGCTTTCCGCGACGAAGGCGCCGGGCTAGACCCAACACCTTTGTCGGACGCCCTCTGGGCTTCTGTTTTAGCGATCTCTCTTTCTTCCATCATTGATTTGCTTTCTCTTGGTGATCATTTTCTTGATATATGGTGCTAAAAATTTCTCTTAGAAGGCCCATTGCCCCCTCGATCTGCTCCAATTGGTCGCTGGAAAGATCGCGATCGGCGAGGACGGACGCCAGGTCGGACACAGTGGCCTGACGTGACTCATCAATCCGGGCCTCGCCCAAGGGGGTGAGGTTGAGCAAGAGATTGCGCCTATTGGCGCGATCGGTCCCACGGGTGATAAGTCCGTCGCGCACGAGACGGCCGACCATGGTCGAAGCAGTGGGACGAGCAATTCCGAGAAACTCGCTAATAGCCGAGAGGGTGCAGCCAGGGTGCTTTTTGATAAACGCGAGGACGCGGATCTGAGACACCGATGTCATGGCACCGCCAGGAGGGCGCCTCTTGACACGACTGCGGATAAAATGCATGACGACGGGCGCGGCATCCAGGATAGTCTGGGCCACGAGGCGGGTGTCTTTACCAGTAAGGGGCTCATGTGTCAGCATTAGCATGCCTTTAGCCGTTAGATCGCGATCGACAAGAAAAAACAGTTAGCAAAGCTAACTATTAGTGTGACAGAAGCGACAAAAAATTGTTCCGTTATGATTTACGTGGCGGGTGATTAGCTTTTAAGGGTTTTTGGGAAACCCAGTTAGGGTGGCTGCATGTCGGCTTCTAGTTGCTTGATATACCGGGTCTGACTTTCTATCCCGGCCTTATCGCCCATAGCCTTGTACGCATCCAAAAGCGCATAGGCGATACCATGATCGTACTGGAGCACTCGGGACGCCTCTTTAAAGTCTGCAACGGCCTGAGGATATTGCTTGAGCATCACGTAAGCCTGGCCGCGTCCATAGACGTGGTAGCCGTAGCTCAGCATCTTTCTATTGGTGGAAGCTGATATCAATGCAGTCTTGTCTTTGATGACGACAGGCCAGTTTTTTTGATTTTTAGCGATATCACAGTGCAAATCGCGAAACATCGAAACTGTAGGCTGCTCCTTCATCAAAGCTTCGAGGATCTTGTTGGCCTGGTCGTATTTGTGTTGGGTGGCAAAAATGCGAGCCTTCAACAAACGATAATTTACATTTGTAGATGATAGAGCGAGGGCCCGATCGACGGCTTGCATCGCCTGGTCGTATTGATGGCGCCTCAGGTGCAAATTTGCTTTGAGACTCCAGGCACTGGGATCTTGGGGATTGGCCGCGATCGATTTGTCGAGGAGGATCTGGGCTTTTTCGTCCTCTTCAAAGGAAAATAAAAGTTGTGCATGCAATAGCTGATAGCGCGGATCATCTGGGTCGATCTTGCGGGCTTGCTCAATATATTGGAGAGATCGGGCGCGGGTGGCGAGGGTAGTGTCCTTGGGATCTGCTTTGTTGTAGAGCAGCTCAGCTTGGGGATTGACGCGTCGGGTTGGAGAGGCACCGTATGCAGTGCAAACCGACAGTGAGTGGGATATGGAGATGGCGATTAGGGAGGAAAGGGCGAAGGTGAACGCGTGTTTTGCTGCGGATGAGTGGTGCATGAGGATCTTATTGGGGGCGGCGACGGCTGTATGTAATAGATAGGGCTGTTAGAAATCCTGAGTACTATTGTCTATGTGCTCAGGATCTCTATATGCCCTAATCTAGGCGTCTAACAGTCGAGAACCGTCGGCTGAGACTTTGATATGTCCGATTATGCGACCACGATGCGCTATGGGTACGGCCCAGCAAGAGTGGGGCTCCCTAAACTCGGCCGCAGGCAGGACCGTAAACGGAGATGTAGGAGCGGAGGATTTTTGCAGATCGGCCAGGGTCTTGGTGGCCAGGTCGATGGCCTGCTGTGATTCATTTTCATCTAGATCGTCGTGTCCATGTAGCCCTTTGGGCAGGATGGCCCCGTCGGTTGGATTGATGTTTATAGAGAGGGCGGGTTGGTTTTTTATATAAAAGGTTGCCTTTAGCTCCTTTTCACCCTTAGGTGCTGTTTTGAAGGCCAGGGTCGGATCGGTTAGATATTCCAGGTTATTGCTAACGAGATTAACTGCTTTTTCGGCGTTTTCGGAGGTGTTAAAGGCCCGCAGGCGGGCTCTATCCGCTGGATCCAAGACTGGATGCTTTGGTGCCTTGGGCGGGTTGGGCTTACTTTTAGGTTCTGGCATATTTTTTGCTCCCTTTTTGTTTGTTAGAGGGTTGTGATGAAAACTGATGAGAGCCTTCCGTTAGAAAAAAGGAAATTATTTTCTAACAAAACTGACTCACTGAAAATCCTGCATAAGCCCATGGGCTTTTAATTTCGAGTACAACAACTGCCTATTAATCCCCAGTAATCTGGCCGCCTCAGACCGACTACCATTAGCCCTGGCAAGGGCCTTTTTGATCAGATCGCATTCGACCCGAGCCATGGTCGCGTAATAATCCAGCTCGTCACCAATGACATCAGACTGATCAGCCACGGCATGCGCCTTTGGCTTTTTAAGATCCCCTGAATACACTGCGTTTTCTAACTCACGCACATTGCCCGGCCAAGAGTAATCAAGCAAACCAGCCGCCATTTCCCCTGCGAGCTTTGGCACAACCCCTGGATCAATTTGACCCATAAAATACTCAGCCAAAAGCAAGATATCAGACCCACGATCCCGCAAAGGCGGCAAGTCGATACGCAAGGCATTTAAACGATAAAAAAGATCGAGCCTAAAGCTACCCTGCTCCACCAAACCGGCCAGATCGTACTGAGTAGTAGCGATGATACGAGGACGCACAGGCGCATCCGTCGATGCCTTTAATGCCCTCAAGAGCTGCGCTTGCTGGGGAGACGTTAGATCGCCGATTTCATCAAGCAGCACCGACCCGCCACTTTGCGCATCAATGCACTCAAAGGTATCAAAATCATCCGGCAGACCAGTGCAATCTACGACTGTAAAAGTACCCTCGGTCTCTCCTGCGATCAGACGAGCCACTGTATCCTTACCAGTCCCAGTCTCCCCTGTCAGCAACACAGGCACACGTACTGCCGCTGCCCTGGCGATTGCTTTGACCACCGGACGCATGGCCTCGCAAGCAGCAATAAATCTACCCTGACCAAAATCCCCCATGGGAGCTTGACGCGATCCTTTTTCTAAATTTAAATTTGCACCTACCTCCTGGATAGCCTCTTTTAAGAGACCCACATCCACGGGCGCAAGGAGATGACTGCTCGCGCCAAGACGCAGAGCGTGCACCGCCACCTCACCGGATACTTGCGGTGTCACCACAATCAATGGCACCTCGCGCCGATCGAGATCATTATGCTTACGCAGCCAAGCCAGGTCCGCATCATCGAGCAAAATCAATAGATCACACAGCGCTCCGCCCACCTCCGCATCAGGGGCCAACTCCATCAATTCTCCCTTTTGATCAGCCACGACCTCGCCAATAACATTGGCAGTCCCGGCAAGGTCTTGATTGGCTGTGATGAGTGCGATTTTCATCTAGTTTGCGCTCCCTTCATCTTGGGCAACCCCAGCCAACATACCATCAAACCCACCGCAGCAATCGCTCCCAAGGTCATAAACCCAGCATTGTAGCCATACCGCTGCACAAGAGCACCAGCCACCACATTGCTCGCCGCCGCACCTACGCCCTGAGCAGCGATGACACAACCACGCACTGCATTAAAATGCCCGCTGCCCCTGGTCAGATCCGCCACCACCACCGATGACAAAACTCCGATGATACCCGCCCCGATCCCATCAAGCACCTGGCCCGAGATTATGATCGCCGGTGCATTGCCCATGGTAAACCAAAACGCTCGAGCCACCAGTACTGCAAAACCGACCAAAAGTATTGATTTGCTCCCGAAACGATGCGAAAGACGGCCGACAAGCACCGCCACCGGTATCATCACCAATTGCGCCATGATGATGCATACAGAGATGTAAAATGGTGCGTCCTTTGGGGAGCCTTCGGATAGATACTGGCCGGCCAGCGGCAGTAGCGCAGCATTGGCAAAGTGAAAAAGCACCACGGAGAGCCCAAAAAGCACCAGAGTCTTGATCGGCAAATGAGCATGCCCAGACTCATCATCGGAAGCTGCGGCACCACGAGCGATATCATGATCGATATCGCGATTGGCGATAAAAAGCACCGAGATCAGGCTGCCGACCGCAAATGCCCCGACCGTGTAAAAAACATAATCTGGTGAGATCCGCGCCCCAAGCACGCCCGCAATAAGAGCTGCGAGGACATTGCCAAAGTGATTGAAGGCCTCGTTGCGCGCGATACGGTCTGCAAAGCAAGCGTGCCCGACGATGCCTAGAGAAACCGCCACGATAGCGGGTGCAGCCACCGCGGCTCCAACTCCATACATCACTTGCGCCACCATGACTGCAGCGAACGATTGCATGTAGACCACGCTCACCGCCGCTATAGCCATCACTGAGATCGCAACAAACAAAATCAAACGCTTGTGCCGCGTATTATCAATTAAAGCACCAGCAGGCGCTTGCGCCACAATAGCCGCTATCCCCATCGCCGACAGAGCTGCCCCGATCGCGGTCTGGTCCCAGTGCCGCTGACAACGCAGGTAGGCCACCAGATACGGACCGATGCCACCAATGACATCGCCGACAAACATATTTAGACTGTCTAGAGCTTTTTGGCTTTTCATGGATACCTGCATGTATTACTTAGATGCAAAAACAAAATACACGGCCCCGACTATGAAACCGAAGGCGACGAGGTAATTCCAGCGGAGAGGTTCGTGCAAGAAGCTCAGCGAGAAAATAGAGAAGACTATCAAGGTGATGGCTTCTTGCATGATTTTTAGTTGCGCTGTGCTGAGCGTGCTACTGCCGATACGATTGGCCGGCACCTGAAAGCAATACTCAAAAAACGCAATGCCCCAACTGGCGAGGATGGTCAGCCACAGTGGCGACACCTTAAATTTGAGGTGACCGTACCAGGCGAATGTCATAAATATGTTGGATATGGTGAGTAATACAATCGTCGAAATGACCTGCATATGAGACCTTTGAGCTGGATACAAGAGTCATTATCGACTCCGGCTAGCCAATCTAGTTGCATGAAAGTAGGACAGAGATGTCTCATTTTAGGACGGCCATTCGAGCAGCTCTTTCCCCGCTGGGACTGAAACAATCCAAAAAGAAAACCCCCGTGGAGGCAGGAGGAGCCTACGGAGGTTTTCTTTTTCGCAGTTACGGAAGGGGATCCGTTTGAATCAGATAGTTTCTCAAGACGTGCCCAAATAGATTTTGAGCCCGCCCCTAACTAATTTTTTCCCGCCAGGGCCATAAATATCACTTCTTTAATCTTGGCGAGCTCGCTGATCCGCCGCACTGGCACCGTGGCGGTGATTTCGACCGTTGCAGCAGTCCGGGCGATTTCCTTTATGTCAACCAGCTTGAGAGCCTTGAGCCTGGCCAGAGTGGCCGGCGACAGGTCTTTAAGGGTGAGCTGCAACTGTAGAGTCGGCTTGTCATCCGCCACCTTGACCCAGGCTTCTAAAGACTTGGCCAGGTCCACGCTGATTTTGCCATTGGATTTGGAAGGCCCATTTTGGGCTGGCTGCTTCTGAGCAGTCACTGGCGTCGGCTTGGCCGCAGCTCCGTCACTGTCCGGGATGGGAGACCCCTCAGGCAGCGTCGGCGAAGTCTTTTGATGCCTCTCGGCTCGACCGCTCGAATAATGGCGCTCGTCTACAACCGTCGGCTCCACTTGAAACATATTTGTGTCACGGGGGCCTTCGATGCGGCCGACTGCGCGATATTGGAATCGCATAGGACTACTGAAAAACGGATATCTATCAACACTGTTGAGGCTAGAAAGCTGGCTTGACGTGCCCAGTGCTCCACCTATAGCGGCACCACTAATAGGACCATTGTTGAGCCCCATCGTCACGCCCTGCGGCATCTCCACAGGTACCGTCACAGATTTGTTTGCAGGCCTGAGCTTGTTATCGCTATCATCTATCGCCACAAAGCTCGTGTACTGCGTCATGATGTGATGCTCGAGACCAAGTTTTTCGACCTCTTGCTTGATACTCTCGCGATCCTCGCCGGTGCGTCCTGCATCGGTCAGCATGCGATCCATCAAGTCATCGACCCTATACCTGGCCCACACGGACGGCAATACAGCATTGCCCGCTGCCGCATCAGGCATGTCGACAGGCAAAGTATGCTCGACCCTTTTGCCTCCGGCGATACCCTGCATCACCACCGTGCCCTTACCCGAACCGGTATAGCGCCCCAGCACATAAACGGGCCTTTCGTCCCACACATCATTGATGACCTGAGGCTCTACATCCTCAAAATGCAAATTGCCAGAACCTTTGAAACTCACTTTTACATCTGTAAAGACCGGATTGGCAAGCTTTTCGTAAAACTCACGCGCCACCTTGTCACCAGGACTATTGAGCAAGACATACTCAGCCTCGCCACCTCCAGCCTTGGCAACGCCATCGATCAACATGCGATTGACACTATTGCCGGTACCAAAGGTAAACCATCGCGACGTATCACGCGTCTTTTTGACAAGCGAAATGATGTTTGTTTCATTGCCGATATAGCCATCCGACATGAGAGCAAAAATGCGTAACCGATTGGCTGGCGCAGGCTTGGCAGCTATGCTCTCGACTGCTTGCCGCATCTCCGTGCCACCATTAGCATCCAATGCTGCAATGTAAGAGCGTGCTTTCTCTTTATTTTGCGCAGTGGCCGGCTCAGGCTGCGTAAAAAGATAGTCATAGCCGCTGCTAAAGCTCATCACCTGAAAAGTGTCCTGGGGATTGAGCCTATCGATGATATAAATCATCGCCTCACGGGCTTTTTGAATCGGCTGCCCACTCTGAGAGCCGGAACGATCAAGGATAAAATTGATCTCGCGCGGACAGACCTGCTCACTCTTGACGCGCGCAGGCGGCAGCATCATCAAACTAAAATAACCCTTGGCTGCGCCTTTATCCTTATGCACCAGATATCCGGATGCCAGCTCGTCCTTGGCGACACGCCAACTCAAGACAAAATCACGATTGGGGATCTTGTCCTCATCCTTGAGATTTACCTTGGCGCTGGTGCCGTAAGCATCGACTTTTACATCATGCAAAGCCGATTTGACATCAGAAATAGGCAAGCCACCATTGATATCGACAGTCACGGAAACATCGTGGCCAGCCCTGTCCATCGGCAATACATGCGGCGGCGAAATCTTGGAGCCATCAGGCACTGTGCGAGTGTCCGGCGACTGTCCCGAACCCGATGCACCAGTAGGAGTACCACCGATGTATCTAGGACCGACCACCATGGGCAATACCATCTGGTAACGACCGTCTTTAAACTCGAGCAGATCGGTGTACTTGATGATCACTTTAATAGTGCTATGCGGCGGGATATTGGCGACTTGCTGCGTAAAAATATTGGTGCGCTCTTGATCCAGCAATGCCGCGCTGCGGCCTTCCGCGCGGGCGGCTTCGTATGCTTTGCGTGCATCATCCCTCTTTTCTATGCGCCCTTTGATGGTGCGATCGCCAATCTGCATGTTCATTTCATCTACTGCAGCATGATTGGAGAGGGGAAATGTATAGACAGCCTCGATGGTCTCGGAATAAGGGTTTGAAAATGTCTGCTCGACCGTGGTACGGTTGACGAAGCCTGAAACAGCCGATGTGTATGCCGTGTGCTTGAGCGGGCACAGACCGCGATTGACGCCTGTCCCATCGATTATTTGAAGGCAACCACCGACGTGCCGATCGTCGACTTTGAGCTCGGTACCGCCGCCAATATTGTCGGCCTTGTCGCCAGAAATCACCCGATAGGTAGGCGTATTGCGAAAGAATGGTGTGCTGGTGGCGAGATTGCCTTGAGCAAACACTGGAACGGCAGTCTGAGCTAGCAAACTGAAAACGCTGACCGTACCGGCCAGCGAAAGTGAAAATCTAATGGGGAGCAAGCTGCACCTCTATATGCAAAAAAGAGAGAAAGGGAGGGGGACACCGGGATGCCTGTGTTTTAAAAGCGACGCCGGGGACTCGAGACATGTTTCCTGCCGCCGGTTAGATGCGTCTAATCTCTCGCCTCAGCGAAAGCAACTGGATCCGATGAACACGGCCAGCCAGATCAGCAGGTCGGGTTTAAAATCGATGCGGCTCTTTGTGTATCTGTAGATGATGAGCCAGTGGTAGGCCATGGTGGCTAGCACCAGGATGGCGGTGATAGCGGAGCTGAAAAAGACCGCCTTGAAGATACCGGCATGGATCATTGAGGCAGTCATATCGGCCGGTGGGCCATCCATAGACGAGCAGACGTATAAGATGATGCCGATCACAAAAAAAATGACTGCAAATAACCTAGTGTGGAGTTGCATGGGATCTGTGTCCGCGTCGATTGGGTGCTGCTGCCAGTTCTTCTAGTGTAAACTTGCTGCTGGGATTTTAACAAGTATTTGAATCAGGCAATAATCAGCAACACCTATGACCAACCATTTCGGCACCCCGACCATCACACCTCCAATGACCCTCGCCGATTTCACCATCGGTCGCACATTTATGAGCGAGACCTATGAGGTCACCGCAGATGAGATCATCGAGTTTGCCACCAAATATGATCCTCAATTTTTTCACCTAGATGCAGAAGCCGCTAAACAGTCATTTTTCAAAGGCCTCGCAGCGTCCGGCTGGCACGTTGCGGGCATCGCGATGAGGCTATTTGTGCATAGCGTCCCAGTGGTCGGAGGCATGATCGGATCGCGCGGCGAAATAGCCTGGCTCAAACCTACAAGACCCGGTGATTTTTTGCAGGTCGAGTCGACAGTAATGGACGTAAAAGCATCGCGGAGCCGTCCTGGACGCGGAACCATCACCATGAACAGTAGCACGCGCAACCAACATGGCGACACTGTACAGACATTTACCGCGCGCATAGTCATAGGCGAAACAGGCTGATCTAAAGGAGAAATAGCAATGGTGATGGTGAAAATGGTGGAAGACGGCAGTGCGGTCCCAGAGGTGCAGGCAGTTTTTAATGATATTAAAAAGACGCGTGGCACTGATTGGATCAACAATTTTTGGAAAGTGCTCGCTACTTCGCCAGTCACACTCAAGCGGATCTGGGAAAACGTCAAGATCGTGATGGGGCCTGGAGCCATCGATCCTTTGACCAAGGAGATGATCTATGTAGCCGTCAGCGTGACAAACAATTGCGAGTATTGCATCCATTCGCACACCGCTGCGGCGCGCGCTAAGGGTATGACGGACGAAATGTATGGAGAATTGTTGGCGGTGGTGGGATTGGCAAATGAGACCAATCGATTGGCTAATGGATATCAAATGGTAGTGGATGAGAGATTTAAACCGTACTAGATATGTTTCGATGGGCAAGGCACCACCCTGAAATTGGATGGTGCCCCGACCATATTTCAAATAGGCTTAAAGCGCGATCTTTTGGTTCTCGCCCAGGCTCTCCGGCTTACCGGTGACGGCTTTCATCAAGGCCATCACATGTGCCACCATTGAAGAAGGACCATCCCAAAACTCGGCCTTGACTGCATTTACCTTAAGTAAAGCAAGATCTGGTGTGCTGAGTCCATCAGGAAACCAGGCCTTGAGTTCCGGCTCCCACATAGACTCGATCTTAGCGGAGTCGCGCACCAACTCGGCAGTACCCGAAACTGAGACATAGCTATTGTTTTTGATATCCGCAAAAGATACATTTACCTGGGGATGTTTTTTTGCTTCGATAACTTTATGCGAATTGCCGTAGGTAAAAAACCACAAGTCACCATCAAAGTCTACCTTCCGATTGACTGACATGGGCCGGCTCCGCAAAGTGCCGTCTTCATCCTGAGTCGTCAGCATGCCAAAGTCTATATCTTTGATCATCTTGGCGAGCTTTTCACGGTGTTCCGTATCAGTTTTAATCTTGTCGTTCATGTGACCTCTCCTTTCCTATCGTCAGACACGACAAGCAAGGTCGAGGTTAGTTCCAAAAATTATAGGCCTGGCTTGACGTCATCCTTAAGCTCATCAATGATCGATACACGAGGTACATGTTGGTGCACAGGTCTATCAGATGGCGTCAGCTTGGATTTGAGCGAATCATCAACGACGCGACTTGGTATAATCTTGCCCCCACTTAATTCGAGAGGCTGGGTTGCAATCTTGGATAATTGGCCCATGTCGAGTCTTTGCTGAGAGCTTGCAACACCTGCCGGTACATCAGCACCATCGGCAACCAGACGCGGCAGATTGGCAGGGCCTGGTATGACGTCATCGATGGCCTTATTGATGGCAGAAAAACCTGAATCATTGCCAGGCACCAGGCCTGTTTCGCGGGTATAGAAAGCTGAGGTCTTGATTGGACGGGCTGCAAGGCCGAAAGCCCCACCCATGATACCACCCGTGAGGCTTTGTGTTGCAAGGTCTTTAGTATTAGCCAATTTACCATCTTTCAAAAGCGAATGGGCCTCAGCCGAAAAAGCACCGCCTGCGACACCAGAGCCAAATCCGATACCACCATGGATCAACTGCCTTTCCGCGAAGCTGCTGGCGCCCTTGGCAAATATCGGCTGATTGAGTCTAGCCAGATCCGTCAAACTGCCATGCAATTTGGCAGCGCCATAAATACTGGCGCCAGCGATTGCAGCATTGCCTATGCGTTGTTGCCAGAAGCTAGTTGGATCGCTGGCTTTTGCAGTAAGTCCCTCATAAACTGCACCCGAGATTGCCAAGCTGCCCGCGGTCGTGCGTCCAACGATCTTTTCACCAAACGATCGCGGCAACTGTGTCTCCACCGCGGCAACCCGACCAGCAGAGCTCAGAGCTTTGTGAGTCAGCATGATACCGGCAATGGTTGCAATACCTGCTCCTGCAGTTTGAGCCGCCCATTCTTTTGTAAAAGCTGCTCTTTCTTGAGGAGCCTCGGCGATTTGCCGGTCTCTTATATTGCCACCAAGATGATTGACTGCTTGCGATATGCCATCATAAGGCTTTTGCAAAGCAGTGTATTTTAACGAGCCATAAAACTCATCAAACAAATTGATGCTCGCAGTCGTTTTTGATTGATCCGCATTCGCGTCACTCTTTGAGTCTGACTGTGTCAATATCTTTGTGGTATCCATCATTATTTCTTCCATATGATGGTCTTGAGCGCAGATTCGGCGGCTTCTAGATAAAGCGGATAGAGCTGTGGAGGAGCCACAAAATGTATCTCCTGGATCGCCGTCCCAGTCCCATCCGAATCTACATAAACAGCAAATGCAGAGGTGCTATCGCCTTTCCAATAGCCATCTACTATCAAGACTCGCCTGCCACATAGATCCGATATGCGCGCATGCCCAAAATCAAAATATTCTGGTAGCACCACATTCATGACGATGAGGCTGATAGGCTCGAGATCGGGCAAACCAAGATCACGAGGACCATCAGCTAGCATCTGCTTAAAGATCTCACCCTGAGCTTCAGGAATACGGTGTCCTCTGTAATAAAACGAAAATCGCACTCGATCATCGGACTCGGCGTAATACTCCTTGAGCAATAGATCGGTAGGATCTTTGTCCAATACATATCCCATAGGCAGCGTCATTTGTTTGATCTGCCCTATGCCTTTCACCATTTCTTGTGTCTTATGCATCCGCCCTACCTGTCATCGCGAAGGAAGAAATAGGCTCCACCATATCCAAGGCCTGCAGCGGCTCCAGCAGCAGCCAAGCCACCGACGATCTTGCCTGCGAGCAAGGCATTTTTACCGCGGTCAGAAGCCATAAACTTGTGAAGGCGTGACTCGCTCATAGCTTTGTAGAGCTTGTCGATGGGATAGCCTTCATCCGAGAGAAAGTCGTTGTGACTGCCCCATTGATTAGAAAATTTGACGGTACCTTTGATGGGATCATAGTCATGAATATTGACCACATGCCAACTACCGCTGCCAAAGGCAGCCTGGGTGCCGAAACGGCTGTCAAAGGGCGGATTGGCAGAATGCACCTGCAAAACCGCAGGCAATTGGCCATTGGCTTTGAGCTCGCTCAGCCTGGTACCAAAGTCTTCGACACTGGTGATATTGGTGTAAGCACCCCAACTGCCAGGAGTGGTATCAGCCCTAAATACGTAATTGCGCTCAGGGATATCGCCAGCCAATCGATTGACATAGGCCAACTCTGTGGTGGCAATACCAGGATTGTGCATTTGCTTGCCTCTAGCATCTCTAAAGATCTTGAAGCCAGAGCCATCGTCATACATCAATCTTTCTTTGGCGTACTTATCGCCAGCGACTTCGTACTTGAAACGACCAGAACCAGGCGGGATATTGCTAAAGAAATGCTCGCCTCTCTTGTCGAAACCATTGGCACCGACCTGATCTCTGGAAATGCGCCGACCGCTGGCGTCGGTGAAGGTCGTGATTTTGGACTCGTCCAAGAGACCAATCGGCTTTCTGGCTAGGTCAAAAACAATATCATCATGATTGATATTGTTGAGCTCATTGCCCTTGCGATCGTAGAGTTTCATACCAGTTTGATAGGATTCGATCGGCTTGCCTTTGTCGTCGTACAACTTGGGCAAGGGCACAGTGCGGTCATTTTGCCTGCCTATGATGGCACCATTTCGATCGTAAGCCAAATCCCATCCAGATACTCTTTGCCCATTTGCAACCATGGTCGGACGTGCTTGCCAATACGAATTGATCATGGCGAGCTCGTTGAGCTGACTGACCCAATCTCTGCTACCGTCGATCTTGATCAGGTCGGTGCCCTGAACTTGTAATTTGAGACTTTCCATACTGTGCAAGTCGGGTTTGATACCACCTTGCACCTTGGTCATATCAATCTCAAAACCGTTGGTTGTCGTAAATTTGCCGGTAGTGGCTATGTCAGCGATTATTTGCGCATTGGCGGCTGGATCACGGCTATAATTGCGGACTTCGAGTGTGGTCACGTTACATGTACCAAAACAACCTTGATCGACGCTTTGAGGACGTGCAGCGTGCGCCATCAACTGTTCGGCGAGCAAAGCTCTTTCGCTCTGTTTGAGAGGGGCACCAGGTGCTGGCTCCAGGAGACGGTTGACTTGTTTATAAAATAGAGCTTGTTTTTCGGGAGTGATACCGCGCTCGATGGCAGCAGCTTCAAAATCAGATCTAAGTTTGCTAAATCTGGCAAGATGACTTGCGTCAGTAAATGCTTGAGCAGCTCTTACATTGAGATCAAGACTTTCTTTGGAGAGGTCTGCAGCGTATGTGGCGCGGCCCTGATTATAGATGACACGCTCTCCGTCTGGCTTAAAGACGACCATACGCTCGTCTTTTAGGATACCCGTTCCATCCATCAAACGCAGAGTGCCATCTTGATCGGCAACAGCATGGCCAAAGTGAAAATCTCGGCTCACGATCTGATTGTTGCGATCACGCCATGACTGAGTCCACTTGCCGTGAGCATCGACATTGATCACGTCTCCACCGCTAAATCTCACGCCAGACAAATTGCCTGCTTGATCGTAGTAAAAATCACGGTTATGGCCACGTTCAACTGTGTTGATGATGTGCCCTTTGGGATCATACGTGCGTGTAAAATCATTGACATCATCGCGGACTTGCACTCGGCCATTGACGTCTCTAATGATGCGGCCGTTAGCAGTCGGCGTGATGCTTGCTCCAGATGCATCCTGTATGGGCGCGCCTGTAGCTTCGGGCAGGTCGTATTTTTTAGGGATGAGACGATCGGTATCGACACGACCAATGGTGGCAGGCTCAAAATTGCCGGGCAGAGAGCCATCAG
>Ga0233442_1001830_pt1 | contig 15237 bp, 9 predicted proteins | sample SI_123_September_3_FD_182789 | JGI IMG/M metagenome (GOLD analysis project Ga0233442, IMG submission 182789) | Seawater microbial communities from Saanich Inlet, British Columbia, Canada - SI_123_September2016_150_MG | ecosystem: Environmental > Aquatic > Marine > Inlet | place: Canada: British... | reverse complement strand
ACCTGTCACATAGATTCTATCCCCGCCATCAATGTTATAGGTAGATGAAACTCCAGCTGTAAATTCAGGATCTTCAATTCCATCAGGGGGTACATTATCATCATCATCATCTGTAGCTACTGTGAGATCTTCAAATGCATAATATTCACCAGCATTTAATGTAAGGGGTATATTGCTTGCATCAGAATCGCTGTAGCCATCTTCCCAATGGTCATATATAATATCTGTATTATCGGAAGTTGCTGTAATCGATACTACTATCCTAAAATTATCATCATAAATTGTACCATATACATAATCCCAAATGTCAGATAAATTATCCTCCGGTCCTGGAATGAAGTACTCTTGAAAACCTGCAACACCTTGTGAAAATAGCATTGTACAATAAACCAACACAACTAATAAGATAAACATCCTTTTCATAATAAACCTCCGTGCTCTAATTAATAATTAACATATAATTTTTTACTCTAACCATTTATTTATTTTTTCCATTTCAGGATTGTTCGGTTCCATTTTTTTAGCTTTTCGCCAATAGAACCTTGCTTTATCAATATCATTCATTTTTAAGTATATCGAGCCTAATCTTATATATGACAGCGTAATATCAGGAGCAATACTAATAGCACTTTCACACTCCTTAATTGCATCATCATAGAGTCCTTTATAGAATAGTTCAAGCGATGATAGAAGATGAAGCTGTGCTCTATTATTGTTCTTAGCATGTGCATATTTAACTTGAAGTAAATTCAATTCTTGAACCTTTTGTATGTAAGTGCTATCTGGCACTCCAGTAAATATTAGTATTGTATCTTGAATTATTTTCTCTGTTTCTACATAAACTGTATCAATTAAAACTCTAGGCTTATATTCAAGTGTATCTACCTGAACATCTAAATTTGATAAACTATCTGCTTGAACTTTTGTAACATATGCCGTTTTTGGAGGTACAAAATCACTGAATTTTTTCACATCATCAGTTGAATTGCTAAATTTTACTTCCAACCCAAAATAGTGATCCCCATATTGTGTTTCAATGCCAGAGAATGGATATTGGAAGGAGTAATTAAATTCGATCTGGAAAGATTTTATGTTAATAAATTCAGTAGCAGAAAACGGATCACTAAATTTACTCACATACTCTTTCTTAAGTATATTGATTCCAAATCCGCTGGTTACTTTATCTTTACAAACTCCACCCCGAATATCAAAGATCTTATTCAAGTTATACTCTACGCCTGTAGCAAAATCAAATTCATTTTTTTGTAATGGATTATTTGTTATAAGCTTTATATCAGCAGCTGCCAGCAGTTTATCATTAATTATGTATTCAATTCCAAAACCGATATCCCTAGAAAGCGTTTCATCATTATTATCATCTAAAGCGATATTAGCTTCCAACAAGTTTTTAGAAACCAGTCCTAACCGGATCCTTCTATTTAATTTGTATGTAATTCCCACATCAACATCAAAAGCTGAGGTAGAATAGCCGTAATCAGCAAAGAATGGATCATTAATTGTATATTCGTTATGCCCGTAACCAACGCTGAAATAGTGAACGCTTGCTCCGAGAGCTAACCTGTTTTCAAAGAGCGAATAACCGTAATGCAATCCAATTCTTCGTTCTTGGAACATATTTGCATCAAATTGACTTCCAGAGAAGGCGAAGGTTCCAATATTTCCAAGTGGGAAAGAAAGAGCTGCAAAGTTGTAGAATAAATCATCATTTGCCAAATCCCAGAAGTACTTTCTATTATCTGAATTTATCTCGAAACTTGTAAGTTTGGTTAGAAGTGCAGGATTCCAGAAAACTGCAGATGCATCGTTAGTTGAGGCTATTCCAACCTCACCCATAGCTGCATTTCTAACACCAGCTTCTTCATAGAACAAAGCATGAACCAATGTACAGGATAAAATAAGAAAGAATATCATTATTGCTTTCATATTTTCTCCCTATTTGGCTATCACAATAGAACCTTTAAAAGTTCTATTATCAATAACTATTTGATAGATATACAAGCCTGCCTTCACAGTCTTACCATTTTTATCATTACCCAGCCACATAGCAAATTTCATTTCATTAGAAAACATCTCAGGCGTCAGATCGATTATCTTCTTTCCATTCCTGCTAAAAATGTGTGCACTAATATTTGTTAAACTTTCTGATGTATTAATCCAGATCTTGCATTCATCGTTATAACCGTCATTATTCAAAGTAAGTATATTGGGAACAACCTCCACTTCCTCGGTAATATCTCTAAATATATGGAACGAGAAGTCCTCTGAAATATAATTGGAAGGCTGCGCGATATCCTCAGCATAAATGCTTATCTGAACCAGTTGCCCCTCATAGAATGTCTCTTCCCCTAAAGCATAAGTAAGCCTGTAGCCAAGTGAATCCGGATTGAAATTGTATGGGTTATACAATAGCTGATAATTACTTTCACTTCTTCCATTAATTTTGAAATCGATACTATTTCTGTAAATTCCCATTCCTCTATCTAAAATATCAACTTTTAATGTATCACTAATAATTGCATTAAAGCTGTTTGGTTCTGGGAAGATCGGATTTATGTACGGATCAAACTCATCAGCTAAAATTGTAACTGTATATGTTGTATCAATGTGATTTCCTAGATTATCATCAAGCTGCAGATTTATTAATAATTCTGAATTTGGAGTAAAATGCTCTGCTTGTTGATAAATTACCTGCATCTCATGCGGCTGATACGAAACCTGATATGAATTGATTATTATATCATTCAGCTTTAACATAAAGGTTGATGAATCTATACCAGCCTGCTCATCTCGAAGATGAAAATAGAGTGTTGTATTAGGGAACCCCACGCTGTCTGCTTGAGGGAAATGCTCAATAAGTTCTGGTGCAAGTGTATCTGCTTCACAAGTGAAAGTGAAATTCTCTAATATTTCGTTGGCATTACTAGAACCATCTTTCGCATAAAATTGAACATGGACAGATTCGCCATACTGAAAATCTTCATCTGCATCATATTGAACTTCAAAACCTGTAGTATCACCATAATTTATTGCATTCAAAGAATATTCCTGTGGATTAAGAATATCATTATTCACCCTATAAATAATTGAGTTTTCATCAATTCCAGATAATGCATCCAGCACTTCAAAAGAGATTATTGTATTTATAGGAACATTAATGGAGTTTGGTGTAGGATGAATACCTCTAATAAAAGGAGGATCAACATCATCATCTATGCAAGTAAATGTATAAGAGTAATTTATCAGACCATTTGGTGGAGTTGCCAAGTCATATACAGTTATTGATATTGTTACTTCATCATTATAGTCGAAGTTTTGCGGGGGATCGTATAATGCTTCAAAACCTAATCCATCGTTTATCGGTGTTAATGCAGGTACAATAATATCTCCGTTCAAGAAAACCTGCAAGGTAGTTTCATCTACACCCAATCCATCATCCATAACTTCAAAATAAATATCTGTTTCTAATGCAACCTCTGTCTCACCAGATTGCGGATCAAGATTATAAACATATGGTGGTGTTGTATCGAATTCTATTATAAATGAATATGAATCTGACATATAGTTAGGTGTGATAGCCAGATCATAGCAATTTATATTTACAAAGATAGTTTCTCCATAATCAAAATTCTGTGATGGTGCAAATAAAAGAGAATATCCACCAGATATTTGCGAAATTGTGGTTTGGGAAGTAACGTTTTCTCCAGAAACAGTAAGGTTGATAGTAGATTGATCTATTCCTGTTTTTGCATCTCTCACTTCCAGATAGATATTTTGCCCAACAGATACATCGATTTCCCCATCTTCCGGATCTGGATTTGTAAGAAATGGAGGATCTTCATCTAGATTACACTCGAACCAGTAAACATCTTGTGGCATTGCATTTGCCGGATTACTATTATCTTCTGCATCGATTGTAACATTTATTGTTCCTACTAATCTGTCTGCAGGATTATGTTGAACTCTATAACCATTTGTAATAGCACTTACAGATGTATTAGGAAGCCCAATTAATTCTGTGCCATCCAAAATAATTGAAATAGAATTTTCGTTAACTCCTGTTAAATCATCAATTATATCTACCTGAAAATTTGTATTAGTAGCAACATCTGTTGCAAATCTTGCAGGATAATGATTTAGAGTATATGGTGCATTATCATCTAATATGCAAATGAAAACAGAAATTGAATCTATCTCATTTGGTTCATAAGCGTTATCAGCACAAACAATTGTAATTGTGTGGTTCCCATATCCGTAATAATTTGGAGGTGTTGGTTGGTATTGAATTACATATCCATTACCTTGTCCATTTGCAGAGATTATAGAATTTGCAGTAATTGGAATATCATCTAAAAGAATTTCTATCGAACTTTGGTCAACTCCAGATTCCAAATCTCTTACTTCAATGTTAAAAGGATAATTATATGGAACTTCTTGGTTATATAACGGATCCCAAGAATAGACAAATGGATCTATCAGGTCTAGTCCACAAGTAAATGAATAGCTAAAAGTTTCCATTGTATTATTAGCTTGATCTGTTGCATCTATATTAACTGCAACAATTTCTGCATATTCAAAATCATTTGCTGGATCAATTGTTATAAGATAATCATTTGCTGAACCAGAGTAGCTAAATCTAGGATGACCTGAGTAGTAATTTACACCTTGTACTTGAACAAGAATTGAACTTAAATCAACTCCTTCACCAAGATCGTAAATATGGAAAGTAACATCAGTATCTACGGGAACGCCCAAACTATCTGGTGTTGGATTCCAAAGATCTGTAAAAGGTGGATCAATATCGGCTATTGTAAAAAATCTGTAACTATCTGTAGGAAGATGCCAACCGGAAAGATCATCACAATCTATAGTAACATCAACTTCCTGATCATATCCAAATGGTTGACCTGGCAATATGGTAATATCATACTCATTTGCATTACCGCTATAGGAAAAATTCGGACTACTCGAGTTATATTGCATTCCTCCAATTATTACTTCAAAAGTATCTAGGTCAATTCCATCATCAACATCCGATAATTTGAATGTAACTATCTGATCTATCGCGTTATCAATAGATTCTGGTGCAGGAGCACGATCGGATACAAATGGAAGATCACCATAAAGATTATAAATTATACCTTTATTATTTTCCCCTTGAATTGCACTAATTGCGAGATCTGGTGAAGAATCATTGTTAATGTTTATAAAACTACAATCAAAACCTAATTTATCATCTGTTGAATTTGCATAAATTGTTATATCAGGAGGATCTGTATTCAGGTTAATTTGAGGATCTAAAGTAATTGATCCATAAACTATCATCACAATTCCAGAACTGTTACCAGATATTGTATTTGCTTCAGGAATTCCAATTACAATATCATCATTCATATCCGAGTTTACTTGTCCTGCAAAGATTTTCTCTCCAAAAGTGCTATCATAATTTGGACCGCTAATTTCAATGTTTACAGTGAAAGAAGACATATTAATTTCTGGAGGTAAAGAGTTACTTCCATAAATCACATTTACAAGACCACTCCCATTAAGTTCAGAGAATATTATGTCATCAATGTTATCAAAATCTATATCACCCAGTGCTATGCTCTTACCTACCAAACTTTCATTATTGTTTCCTAATATTTGGGAACTAACATAGCTAGAATTTTCTAAAAAATTAATGGGATTTGTAAAATTTGATAATCCTTCGATAAGGTAGATTTTGCCAGAATCAGATATCCCGTTGGCATCATGATTTGGAGCTCCAATGATGATATCTTGAATTGTGTCTCCATTAAAGTTTCCAACCATCAGTGTTTCGCCTGCTTGATCGTTATATTCTTCACCAATAAAGGTTATATCTGCATCACCTGAATTTAATTCATAAGAAGTTTGTAAGGTTACTTCCCCAAATATTATATAGGTTTTACCGCAATTTAATGCTGCAGCATTATCGGCATTTGGTGCTGACACAATAACATCAGCATAATTATCCCCGTCAATTCTTGCAGATGTTAATGCCAATCCTAAATTATCATTTAATTCTTCACCAATAATTACAGAATCAAACTCATTATTCAACAGATCATATTCGCTTGATAAATTATTACTGCCCAGAATGATATACACCTTACCCGCTGCATCATTTCCATTTGCATCTGCATATGGTGCAGCAATAATTATATCATCAAAATTATCGTTATTGATATTTGCAATGTATGTATTGTAACCTAATTTATCATTGCTAAAAGCACCATATATTTGAACATCAGCACTCTCTGTAGCCAGATTAGTTTCCGCATCCTGTGTTAATTGTTCATCACCAAAGATAATGTAACAAGTTCCAGCAGAATTTCTTGCCATTGGATCAGAATTCGGTGCCCCTATTAAGATGTCATCAACACCATCACCATTAACATCTCCCGAAGATATTGACCTTCCAAACGAATCAAAAGCATTCTCACCTGTAATTTTATAATTAGAATTCCAAGATGAAAAGTTAAATACTTGCTGTGAAAAGAGAAGATATGGAATAACTATGATAAATGCTAAAAGAATTCTTTTCATTTTTCCTTACCTTATTTATACTTTTTTAGATACCTTAATTTCAACTCTACGGTTCAGTGTTCTGTTTTCAATTGTGTCATTTGGTGCAATTGGCTTAAATTCTCCATAACCCATTGCCTGCATCTGATCTGGAGGGAAGAACTGGTTTTCCATAAAAAATTTTACTATTCGAACAGCCCTGGCAGTTGAGAGTTCCCAATTGGAAGCATACTTCCCACTAATTATTGGAACGTCATCTGTATGACCTTCAATTCGGATGTCCCATGTGTCTCCGTCACTTATCATCCCAGCAATTTTATGTCCTACTTTCTCAAGTCCCACTTTGGCATTAATATCAAGTTCAGCTTTTCCAGATTGGAATAAAATCTCACTTGGTATTGTAATAACCTCTTCGTTTCTTTTTAAAAGCGAATCTAGTCTTGCTTTCTGAACAATAAGTTCATTTTTTTCTGCAATTGCTTGCCCTTTCTTAAAATCACTTATAATAAAGAAGAAAACAAAGAAAACCAATAGTAGCGACATAAGATCTGCATATGGCAGCATTACATCAAAAGAGAGATTACCAGAAGCACCTACTTTTCTGCTCTCATCTGTTTCACCAAGATCATCAAATATCAATTCTTCATCAACTGATTGATACAGATCTTTTTTTTTCATAATCCAACCTCTGTTATTTAGATAACTCTTTCTTGATTTTCCAATCTATAATAAAGCCATTTAATCTTTCATTCAATATTTGAGAGTTTTCGTTCTTCTGTATGGATAGCACGCCCTCAATTATTATCTGACGTACTCTTGATTCTTGATGATTGATATCTCTTATCTGCCCTGAGATAGGAATTAAGAATAAAGCAGATAATATTAATCCATATAAGGTTGTAATTAGGGCAAGTCCCATTGCTGCAGGTATAGCAGCAGGATCATTTATCCTACTGAGCATGGATATCAAACCAATTACTGTACCGGTCATTCCAAACATGGGAGCGAAGCTACCTGAAACAGCAAAAACTCTTTCTGAAATTCGCTTCTGTGCAGTTATAGAATTACTATAACGTACTAAAATTCTCTTGATCTCAATAGGTTCAACAGCATCTGCTACTAAGGTTAAACCTTTTTTTAGGAATGGATCATCCATAACAATATCTGAGTGCAATATATCCATCACTTCTGTATAATGCGCTTCTTTGCTGATCGTTATGATATTCTCAATGGTTTTTACCATATTGCTTCGCTTGTACTTAAATACTTCAAAAAATGAATGAAAAGCATTCTTCATTGCATAAGCAGAGAAATATATCATACTTGCCGATATTGTACCACCTACAGTTATCAAAAGCGCTGGAATATTTATGAATACTAAACCTGATGAATTATTCAGAAATATTGATAATATAATTACACCAAATCCGCATATTAAACCAATTATTGTAGTAAACATATTGCCCTCTTAGTTATAATTAAGAATCTTTCTAATTGTCATTAACATTTCATTTGTAGAATCTGCTTTCTCAGATTCGCTGAAATCACTATTTAATTCAATGTCCTCTTGAATTATTGAAATAGATCTTTCAGTCATATTCCTAAAAAAAACTTCACGGAAACTACTCTCATTTTGAGCTAAGAATTTTACTAGCAGATCATGATGTAGGGTTTTCATTAAAGCCTTAATTACATCATTCGAAAGTTCAAATATATCATCTAACAAGAAAATTGATTTTCTAATCTCACCTGCAGCTTGACCATTATCAGCTTTTATTTGCTCAAATAGATCAGCAGATTCCTTTGCAGGAAGATTATTGATTATAGAGATCAATGTTTCTATGCCATTTACTTTGTAATCTCTATCTTCTTCGAATTTTGAATACTTCTCATAAAGTCTGTTCCTAAACTCTTTTACTACTTTTTGAGATCTTGGATTATTAACTGACAAGGATACCGTAATATTCCTAGCTTTATCTTGCATTTCTTCAATAATTCTGGCTGAATATGTGGCATCTAATTTTGAGAGGATTAGAGCAATATTATCATCACTTTCATCATCTACAAGGGTTAGGAAATTCTTAACAGATAGATTTTCAACAAAATCGAAACCTTGGGTTTCCAGATCATCTGAAGGATTATCTATAACAGAAATTGGTAGTGGTTTATTTTGGCTGAAATGCAAATTAGATAAACCTGACCCACCACCTGATGCTCTAGGTGAAGTTACATCTCCCTTTATGTGAAGTGTGTTCCCAAATTCTGCTACTTTAACTCTTTTTAAAGCGGAAGCCAGATATGCAAAACCCGATTTGATCATCAAAGCAGAAATGAGTACAATAAACAAAAGGACAATGAAGAGAATTGTGTAATCAACATTTAGTGATTCTTTTTTTATCTTGCGATATTGAATTAATAACATATCTTCTGATGAATCTATCTTTAACCACTCATTTAGAAGTTCTTCTATTTCTGTTCTTTTCTCTTCACTTATTTTATCTGACATGATAATATTGATGTTTTTTGAGATAATACGCGTCATATCCTTTTTGTTCTCTAAGCCAAAATTATCGGTAGTATCAGTAGATTTTGCGACAGGAAGTCCCGGCAAACTTTGATCCGGATCAACTTCGATTCCATAGAATTCTCTCTTTACTTGCGGATATTCCAATTCGAGATCTACAAAAACGAGAGTTTTGCCAATTAGCGGATCCAGAAAATCTTGAACTCTATCGGCTAATTCATTTTCAATTTGCATTTCCAGCACAGTTTCACTTTCATTGATTTCAGCAAAATCTATACAGAAAGAAATTGAACTTATGAATAATATCAATAGTATTATTATCTTTTTCATATCTGACATCCTCTTTAGCTTTTTAATTTGGCTAATTTATAAGATATTGTGGCATCAAGTTTTTCAGGGTCGAATGGCTTTGTGATGTAGTTATCTGCACCAGCCTGAAAAGCTTTATCAAGATCATCCATTTGGCCTTTTGAAGAGAGAATAAAAACAGGAATATGTTTAGTTTGTCTATCCTGTTTTAGGATATTACACGCTTCATATCCATTCATTCTCGGCATCAAAATATCCAAAAGAATTAGATCGGGTAAATTTTTCTTTGCAGCCTGGATTCCAACATCTCCATCTTCAGCGGTAATTACTTCGTGATCTTTCATTGTTAAGCTGAATTTCACCAGATCTCGTATTACACTCGAGTCATCAATTACAAGAATTTTCATGAGATTCTCCTTTTATCAGATATATATTTTTCAAATTCAATTTTAGTTGTTTCAAACATTTCTAATAATGCTTTCATATCATCAGCTAGATTACTTTTTACATTTTCTTTTGCTTTTTGCTCTATAGTATAACAAATTTCAGAAAGTGATCTTGCTCCGATATTTGCACCACTTCCCTTTACTTCATGAGATACAAGTTCAAGATTTGTAAAATCATCTTTCTTGATAAAACCATATAGTTCTTCTACCTTTATTGGGAATTGGTCTGCGAATGAATTGAATAATTCTGAGATGAAATTACCACCATCAAGCATGAAGATAGAATCTATCATTTCAGTATTAAGAACATCAACCACATTTCTGTTCCCAATAGGTTTTTTAGCAGGTTCAAAAGTTTCTACAGAATTATCTGTTTTTTCTCCATATTTTATCAGAGCTTTTTTAACTTCACCTACATGAATGGGTTTGCTAATGTAATCATCCATCCCTGCTTCTAAACACATCTCCTTATCACCGTCCATCGCATTAGCAGTCATTGCAATTATTGCAGGTTGGTCAGCTTCATCCCAAATCTTTCGAATCTCTTTAGTGGCATCAAGTCCGTTCATTTCTGGCATTTGCACATCCATAAAAATGATCTCATATTGTTTGTTGTGAAGTGCATCAATTACTTCTAATCCATTAGCAGCAACATCGGCTTTGTAACCCATTTTTTCTAATACTTTTAATATGAGTTTTTGGTTAATTGCATTATCTTCAGCAACCAGGATCTTGAGTGAAGAATTTAACAATTTTTCATCTTCTATCTTTTTTGAATCCTTCTTCTTCTTAATTTGGTTACCTTCTAAATTTGATTTTATAGAATTATAAAGATATTTGTGTTTCACTGGTTTTAGTAAAAAAGTGCCAATTGGACTTTCTTCTTTAACTTGCTTAGTAATATCACCAGAAGAACTAAGTAGTATCAAAGGAAGTTCAGGCTTTTTTGCATGAATTAATTGTGCTAATTCTAATCCATCCATACCGGGCATATGAAGATCAAGAATTGCAATATCGTAATAATTATCATCAATGCTTGCAAGTGTAGCGAAACCGGACTCAAATAGAATTGGTTCAAGATTCCAATTTCTTGTTTGCACTTCTAATATTTTTCTGTTAACCGGGTTATCATCAACAATCAGTATTTTTTTATTCTTTAAATTTACTTCTTTGGTTTTACCTTCTTTAATTTCATCTCTTGTTTCTTTTGTATTAATAGTAAATGAAAAATCTGAACCCTTTCCAATAACACTTTCTACCCAGATTTTCCCACCCATTAACTCAGAAAGTTGCTTGCTTATAGCTAAGCCAAGACCAGTTCCTCCATATTTTCTAGTTGTAGAGGAATCTACTTGTGAAAAAGCTTCAAATAATATATCCAGTTTGTTTTTTGGAATACCAATACCCGTATCTTGAACAGAGAATTTAAGTTTAACAATATCTTCGTTGACCTCTAATTTTGATACTTCAATTAAAACATGACCTTTCTCTGTAAATTTAAGAGCATTATTAACAAGATTTACCAACACTTGTCTAACCCTTGTAATATCCCCAACAATATTGGAAGGGACATCTTCTTTTATTAAATAGAGAAGTTCAATCTTCTTTGAAGTAGCCTTTGTGGAGAGAAGATCAAATACATCTTCAATACAATTTCTAATGCTGAATGGGTGTTCTTCTAATTCTAATTTTTGTGATTCAATTTTAGAGAAATCAAGAATATCATTGATAATAGTTAACAAACTATCTGCACTGGTTTTAATAATTTCTACGAATTCCAATTGTTCATCATTCAAGCTTGTATCCAGTAGAAGATTTGTCATTCCAATAATTCCATTCATTGGAGTTCGGATCTCATGGCTCATTGAAGCTAGAAAATCTGCCTTTGCTTTTGTAGCAGCTTCAGCTTCCAATTTTGCATTATCCAATTCCTTTTCAGTCATCTTTTGTTCTGCAAGATCAACACCGATTAGGGCATATGACTTCTCTTTGTTATCAAATTCGATGTATATCCCGTTCATTAATACTGGAAATATATAGCCCATTTCATGAACATGCCATAACTCGGTATTAGACATTTCTTTTTCTATTTCCAGTGTTTTTAATATAGAATCAAGCTCTAATAATTGTTCTTCATTATGTAATTTTTTTATGTGCTTCCCAACTAGATCATCTGGTGCATATCCATGCAATTCTGCAAAATACTTGTTAATGTAGCTTATTTTAAAATCTAATCCAATTATAACAACACCATAGTTTGCGGTGTTCACAATTTTCTTAAATTTTAATAACTCATTATTTTGCATTTCGTTCATCATGCTTCCTATAGCGTTAGTGTGTATATAGTTATACCCAAACTAATAATCGACACAATTGCACTTATCATGCTCCAGTTGAATTCCATTGGTGGTGGAACTATTAAACTATCTCCGGCTTTAAGTAATATTCTTCCTTCTGTTGAGTACATTTGATTTTCTGAAAACCAGATCTTCGAAAGTTTAATATTGAGTACAATCCCATCTCTTCTAATTATCTTCACATATTTTACTTTGCGAATATTTGTTATTCCTCCTGCAATTGCGATAGCATCAACCAGATCTATTGGCTTATATATTTGATAGCTGCCTGGTTGATTTACATATCCAATAATATTTACTCTTTCACCATAGATCTGAGTAACATAAATAGTAACTACAGGAATTGGAACGTAAGGTTTAAGGTTATCTTTGATCACGTTTTTAAATATGCTTACACTCATATTTTCAACTCTGATCTTGCCCAATATCGGATATTCAATCGTCCCATCTGGCAATACTTGAACATCTTTAGAGAATTCGGGATGTTCCATAACTTCTATTTTAATTTTATCACCACGCTGAAGGTAATATACATTCTCTATTTCTTCGTCAGTCGTTATTGAGCCACTCTCAATTTCATTAATTATTTCTGGTACTTCTTCTTTTGTATATGGAATTCCTGAATTCCCCTGAGCAAGTAAATTCAGGGTTATAAATATTAATATGAGGAGTGTGAGTTTCTTCATTTCTTTCCTCCAAATCCACCTTTATCGTGTTCCTTAAACTGAAGCTGATCAGAGTGTTCATCATAGAGTAGTTTTGTACGTTTGATATTATACTCATTAAGGTCTGAAACCCACATTCTTCGTTCATCAAACTCTTGTATCGTTCCCGGAAGCTTGAGAAAATCTTTTTCTGTATTCTTTAGTTGATTAATATCAAAAGCCAGTTTAATTACATCATCAAGTTTCATATCTGTTTCAGCTTCCGAAAGAATATCCTTAACAGTTTCAGCTTGCTGAATTAGATTCATACTTTTAAATTTCGTGTATAATGATTCCATAAATTCCTGCTGCATTTTTATTCTGTAGGAAGATCCGGTGATCCATGAATTCTCACGACGCATTTGCTTGCTTATGTACGAAATAAATTGCCAAGCAAGAAGCCCATTAATGGTTTGCATTCCAGGTTGAATGTTATACTCATAAGCAAATTCTTTTGGAACATCAATATCTATTCCACCCAGATAATCTATAAAATTTATCCATGAAGGTCTGTTCTGAGTAAAATAATGATCTATAGTTTCACCAGTTATCCGCTGAACTCCTCTGAGTAAGAATGGAATTCCACCAGTAAGATAAACTTCATAAAGAGTACGAGGATATTCATATTCTGGTGTGGCTAATGTAAACCAAGGTATATGCGTAGTTGTAATGTAATTAAGATCAGGATATACAGAAATGAGTAAATAAGTTCTTGGTAAACCAGCATACACAAAGTTAATTCGTTTTGTGTCGAATCTAATTGCTGGATTTTCTACTTCTAATTTTGGTGCTTTGGGAGTAATCACTGCTTTAAAGGTCTCTTTCGGTAAATATGGAATGCAATATACCTCCCATGGGATAACCTTATCTTCTATACTAATATTCTTAATATTTGCTCTTTCATGTAACCCTTTTGCCATTAATATTAGTTCGAAAAGTCTGGTATCTTCAAAGATCTCATATACTCCACCATCGTTTACTGCTCCACCAATTCCGGCATAAACTTTTTCGGGTTGAACAACTGTATTTGAGAAGAAAATAACCTTTAAAGACAGTAATGCAATAAGAAGACAAATAATTATTATGATGATAATTGTCTTCTCCCTTTTGCTTTTTCTGTATCTTCTACTCATTATTCTTCTTCCTCATCTTGGAAGATTAAGAAATTCTTTATGCTGTTATACAATCCACCAACCATCTTCCGTACTCTTAAGGTAAGATCTTGGTTATCTTTAAGAATTTTTCGCTCTTTTTTACTTCTTTGTTTTTTGTCTTTTTTATCATAATAGCAATTATAATTATATTCATATTTATAATACTTCTTATCTATAACCTGTGCATAATTCATAATCGTTCCCATTATGTTGATATCATATAATTCTGATTTTGAGATCATGCGATTCAGATTTGAATGTGTTGTTGAATTAATTCTTACAGGTAGAATTGTGCCATCTACAGCTGATAAAAAATATGTAATAGATGGTACAAGTAGAAATGCAGGTGAATCAATAATTATGATATCATAAATACTTTTAAGTTTTTCTAATACAGTTCTAAAGTTCGTTGATTTGTACATTTCAAGAACATTTGGTGGTCTTTTACCTGCTGGCATGAACCAAAATTTATGTTCTTTATTTCTAATTATCACCTTATTTAATTCGGTCTGCTCACTCAATACTTCTGTTAATCCACTTTTCTCTCTGCAGTCTAATTCTTTTGTAAGTGTACGTTTAAAGAAGTCAGTATCAACAATTAGAACGTTCAAGTTTTCTTTAGCCAAGCTTTTTGCTAAATAGTAGGAAAGGAAAGTTTTCCCTTCTTTTTGCAAAGCACTTTGAATAGCGAAAGTTTTCTGGTCTTTACTCAGCATTAAATATTTAAAGTTAATTATTATGGGTTCAAAAATGCAATCGATCTTTCCAATTTCTTCTATTACACTTTTCTTAATTGATGATTTAGTATTATTCTCTGGTTCTTCTCCCTCTTTAACAGAAATAATTTCGGATTGTGCAATATGTGAATCAACTTCGATAACATTAAGAGGATCAATTCCAATTTTTGGTATAGTTCCAATAATAGGAATTGTATATTTTGCTTCGTAATCACTAACTGAATGTATTGTGTCATTCAATGAATTAAGCAGTAGGGCAAGACCAAACCCTAAACCAAGTCCTAATACAATTCCAACCAAAATATTTCTTTTTAAGTTATTTGCTGATGGAGTTGTAGGAACTTCTGCACTCTGAAGCTGATAAAGCCTACTTGAGGCAATGTTAGAATTGAGTTTTGCGTTATTATACTGACTCTGAAGATTGCCGATCTGCAGAACTAGA
>Ga0233442_1001829_pt1 | contig 15242 bp, 13 predicted proteins | sample SI_123_September_3_FD_182789 | JGI IMG/M metagenome (GOLD analysis project Ga0233442, IMG submission 182789) | Seawater microbial communities from Saanich Inlet, British Columbia, Canada - SI_123_September2016_150_MG | ecosystem: Environmental > Aquatic > Marine > Inlet | place: Canada: British... | reverse complement strand
AGCGTTTGGTATTAATTTTGGAAGTGTTTGAGGTAATGGCTTCAACATTAGCTAAATCACTTAATTGTGATTCCATTCTCTCAAAAGTAGACAAAAGTTTATCTTTATCTCCACATGATGTTTCTAACATATATGCCATGAGTTTACCTTGCATAATAGGTGTTTTGAGCTCATGCATTATATTTCGCATAAATAAAATACGACTTCTTTGTAAATCAGTTATGGATTGTGCGGCGTCATTAAAGGCATTGGCAACTGTAGCCACTTCATCAGTACCTTTAATGTGAATAGTGACATCTTTCTCCCCTGCAGCAAATTGCTCAATTTTTAGTTTAAGCGTTTTAAGAGGGGTAATACTGTTGGTAATAAAGCGATTGAGTAAAAATAAAATAACTATCATGATAAAAGCAATAATTGAAATATATAACCAGTAAGGTTTCATCTGTTCATTACTTTTAAAGTAGTACATCGCGCCTTTTGTCATATAACCATAATAGTAATGTTTATCGTAGATGTAAACTTGAATGTTTCCTGATTGAAAAGTATCACGTATTTCTTTGTCTTCAATAACAGGTTTAGCTTTTGAAAAAATTTCCATTGCAGCAGGTTCATTAAGTCGAGTCAGTTCACTCATTTTTAAATATTCCATCATTGACGCGTCACATAAAGGTGACTTACTGAGTCTGTCATAAAGCATAATACTCTGCTTAACTGCCATTTTTTTGTCAAAATAGAGTGCGTAGGAGGTGGCAAAAAACGCTACTAAAATAAGGAGTAAGGCACTTAGTATACCAATACTTCTCACTGTGGTAGTGATGGAATTATTTTTAAACAAGGTCAAAGCGGTATCCAATTCCACGAACAGTTTTAATATAAATAGGTCTTGCTGAGTCTGTTTCAATTTTTTTACGAAGCCGTCCAATAAGTACATTAATGCTTTCTACACCACTTTCAAAACGGTGTGAATCAATACTATTGGCTAAATCAGAACGCTCAATAGTTTGTCCTATATTGTCTAAAAAAAGTTTTAGTATTTGGTACTCTGCACGAGTAAGGTCAAGTAAAGTATCGTTAAAGTAAATTTGTGTTGATTGTTCTTCTAATCTAAAAGGTGAATCAGAATTTTCAGTAACAACAACACCACTGCGCTTTAGTACATTTTTAATGCGAGCAATAAGTTCACGAGGGTCATAAGGCTTTGGAAGGTAATCATCTGCTCCATCATCTAAAGCCTGGAGTTTATCGCTGATATCACTTCGTGCACTTGAAATAATAATAGGAATATTATACATGTTTTTAAGTGTTTTACATAAAATTAGTCCATCCATTTCTGGAAGTGTTAAATCCAAAATAATAATATCAAAGGTTTTATTGGCTAATGTCTCAAGTGCAATGCTAGGTTTAATTACATGTGTCACAAGAAATTCATTCTGTTCTAAAAACTGCACTAAGAGCTCGGCAATTTTAATATCATCTTCTATCATTAAAAGTTTTAACATTTTGATTCCTATTATTTTTATACTTAATTATTACGTGCAATTATGCCATATTTTTATTTTGGTATAATAAGATATGTAAAACAATACAATAAGGTGCTAAATGATTCATAAACGTCCCGCATTTTCTATCTTTTCTCTTGTTGTTAATGCACTGTTTTTACGAGAAATTCAGACCCGTTTTGGGACGCAAAAATTAGGATACCTTTGGGCCATGGTTGATCCTTTAGCTCAAATAGTTGTTTTTTCTGTCATTAAAATGGCAGTAGCCGATGGTGTGAACCTTGGTTATGATGTACCCGTTTTTTTAGCGACGAGTTTTTTAGCGTATAATTTTTTTAAAGCGGTAGTAAATGGTTCAATGGGCGCATTTGATGCTAATTCTGCACTATTTTCTTATAAGCAAGTCAAGCCATTTGATACTACAGTTTCTCGTTTTTTAGTAGAATTTCTTATTTTAACTATGGCAACACTGTTATTGATTGTTATAGGTCTTTATATTGGTTTTGACATAGTTGTAGATGAATTTAATATGGTGATTTTTGCGGTAATGTGGTTAGGTTTACTCGCATTTAGTTGGGGACTTTTCTTTGCAGTTATGGCTAGCTTTTTCGCAAACTTCAAAAAAGTAGTTTCACTTTTGATGTTACCACTGTTCTTTTTATCAGGTCTATTCTATACGGTAGAGAGTTTACCGGTTCTTATTCAAGAATATATTGTTTATAACCCTATTATTCACTTTATAGAGTTAATTCATGGTAGCTTTTTTAAGGTGTTAGATACACGCTTTGTCAATTATGAATATATGATGTTATGGACTTTTATTCCTCTTTTTCTAGGCTTGTGGTTTTATACCAAATCTGAAGAAAAAATTATTTCATCATGATAAGAGAGTATAAAGTATTATGATTAGCCTTTCTCATGTAACCAAGTATTATCCTACTAAAGTAGGAAAGCACTATATACTTAATGATGTAACAATTGAAATTCCTTCCGATGTTAACGTAGGTATTTTAGGACGCAATGGAGCAGGGAAGTCAACACTGTTGCGGATGTTAGGGGGTATTGACTTCCCTAATGATGGAACTATCAGTTCGAACAAAAGTTTTTCATGGCCAATGGCACTCTCTGGTGGTTTTCAAGGAAGTATGACAGGAAAACAAAATGTAAAGTTTATCTGTCGTATTTATGGTAAAGACGAGTTTGAGACAAATGAAATTATTGCGTCGGTTAGAAATTTTAGTGAAATTGGTGATTACTTTGATATGCCAATAAAGAATTACTCTTCGGGTATGAAGTCACGTCTTAGTTTTGGACTCAGTCTTTCGTTTGATTTTGATTATTTGTTAATTGATGAAACGCTTTCAGTTGGGGATAGTAATTTTCAAAAAAAATCTAAAGAAGCATTAATACAAAAAATTGAAAAATGTAGCGTTCTATTAGTGAGTCACTCAATGGCAACACTTAAAGATATATGTGATGCTGGTATTGTTGTAAATGGTGGTGAGTTAAATTATTATCATGATATAAATGATGCTATTGAAAAATATAATAAATTAAATGAGAAATAAAAATGATTAAAAAATTATTGATGCTGTTTTGGTTTGAAAAAAAGAGTTTAACATCCAATGTGAAGGCATTTAAAAATGCTCAGAAAAACTATCATGATAGTTCTAAATTAGAAGTAATAAAAGAAAATAGACATCTTTATGTAACGTATACCAAAAGATATGAAAAAATACGTCTACGCTTTTTATTTATATCACTATTTTTAGTAAGTCTAGCGTATATACTTTTTGTAAAAACAGAACTGTATCAATCGCAAACTTCTATTATTGTAAAAGATATGAATGCGAAAGCGCCCAGTTTAGATTTGAATATCTTAGGAACGGGAGTCTCTTCTCAAACACAAGATGCAAAAATTATTGAAGCATACTTAAAATCGGAAGATATTTATATACTTTTAGACAAAGAGTTTAGATTGACTGAACATTATAAAAGTGATGTATTAGACATTGTATCTAGACTTAATAGTGATGCAAGCAAAGAAGAAGTAATTCAACGGTATCAAGATAGATTAGAAATTGTATATGATGAAGTTTCAGGGATATTAGAGTTGACATTTTTACATAGTGATGCGCAAACAGCACAAAAAGTGTTGCAATTTTTGGTAAATGATGCAGAGTCAAAGCTAAATCTTTATAATCATAGAAATGCGAATAAACAGTTGGCATTTATAAATAAAACTACAACTGAAAACTTAACATTACTAGATAATTCAATAGCAATATTAGAAGCATATCAAAATGAAAATAAAATTATTGATCCGCTCTCAGAGATAAAGATAAAAAGTGCAATAATCGCAAATTTGGAAGCGATGCTAATTGAAAAAAAAGCAACTAAAAATCAGTTAGAAAACTATATGAGTAGTGATAAGTTTGAAGTAGTATCTCTTAAAAATGAGATTAAAGAGATAGAAAAAACAGTAGAACAAACAAAAGCATCACTTTCAGGTGAGAATCAAGAACGTTTAAATAAAACACTGTTTGAATTTGAACGACTTAAAGCAGAAGTTGAGTTTACAAAAGAAGTTTATAAGCAGTCCCTATTACAGTTAGAGATGGCAAAAATTGATGTAAACAAAGAAGCCAAGTCATTAATTGTCTTAACCGTACCAAATTTAGCGGATGGTTATACAAAACCTAATAAAGTTAAAGATACAATAACACTTATTATTTTATTTTTACTTGCCTATGGAATTACCTCTTTACTTGGGGCTATTATTAAAGATCATAAGGATTAATGTTTTTGTCTAATTTTTTATATATTATATTTTCTACTATTCTTATTTCTACTACAATAACAACATCACTTTATGGTGTTGATATCTCTACAACAGCAACGGCTAAAAATGAAGTTGCAGGTTCATTAAATAGCGCTGAGCATTCATCGGAAATTTTTGGACATAACCTTTTTAATGGTAGTTTCTCTAATAGTAAAAATCATCGTTATAATCCTAGCTATTTAATTAACATTGGTGACACGGTTACTGTTCGTCTTTGGGGTGCGGTTGATTTTCAAGCAGCTCTGATTGTTGATGCTCAAGGAAATCTTTTTTTACCAAAAATAGGTATTGTTTCTGTTTTAGGTGTGAAAAATTCAGAACTAAGTCAATTGATTGAGTCTGAAATAAAAAAAGTTTATAAGCAGAGTGTTTATGTATATGCCGATTTACAAAACTATCAACCCGTAAGTATTTTTGTTACGGGTTCGGTAAATAAACCAGGGCTATATGAAGGTCTCTCTAATGACTCCGTCATTCAGTTTATTGACAAAGCAAGTGGTATTGATAGTGGTTATGGAAGTTATAGAAATATAACTATTTTACGTGAAAACAAAGTTATTAAAAATGTAGATTTATATACATTTCTATTTTCAGGCTCGTTAGATCTGTTCCAATTTCAAATGGGTGACGTTATCATGATAAATAGTATTGATAGCTATATTGAAGTTTTAGGTGACGTGAAGCGTCCTTACCGTTTTGAACTTGTAGAACAGAGTATTGACCTTAACAGTATTATAAAAGTTGTTTTACCTAATCCTACGGCAACTAATATCATGATAACCCATTGGGACAATAAAAATCAAAAAAGTATCAAAATATATGCAATGAATTCTATTGATGAGGTTCGTGTTTTAAAAGGTGACAGTATTGAATTTTTACCCGATCATAATCTTCAAACGATTGAAGTAAAAATTGAAGGTGAACACAATGGACTCCATAACTTTGCTTTGAAAAAAGGGACAACCTTACAATCACTTTTAGACAGTATTAAGTATAGTCAATTTTCAGACAAAGCATCAATACAACTTTTTAGAAAAAGTGTTGCCAATACTCAAAAACAGCTTATAGAAACACGTTTAAATGATTTAGAAAGCAAAGTGCTTACTGCTTCATCATTAACCAGTGAAGAAGCGGTTATTCGTCAACAAGAATCAGCGCTTGTGATGAACTTTATTGAACGTGCTCGTAAAGTTGAACCTAAAGGGCAGGTGGTTATTAACCCAACAACTGACTTGAATGAGGTAGTACTTGAAAATCATGATACGATTTTTATTCCTAAAAAATCTCGCATGATTATTGTTGATGGTGAAGTGATGCTTCCAGGTGCACAAACTTATGTTAAAAACTTTAGCTTTGATGACTATATTACTTCTGTAGGTGGTTATGGCTTTCGTGCTAATGAAGAAAGTGTTTTGATTATTCATCCAAACGGAAAAGTATTGGCTTATGATGATACCAGTTGGTTTAATAATGCACCGGAGATTAAACCTGGCGATTCTATTTTAGTTCTTGGTAAAGTGGACTCTAAAGTGCTTCAAGTTGTTAAAGATATTACCCAAATTGTGTATCAAATTGCTGTAGGTGCTGCAGTTGTTATTAGACCGTATTAATTGAAAATCTGAAAAAGGAATGAAAATGCAAAGAAAGTTAATTAGTTTTGATTGGGCAATAAAAAAAATATTAAGAAGTAAAGTGAATTTTGAAATTCTTGAAGGGTTCTTATCGGAACTGTTAAAAGATAATATTACTATTTTAGAAGTACTCGAATCGGAATCAAATCATCAGACAAAAGATGACAAATTTAACAGACTTGATATAAAAGTGAAAAATCATAAAGAAGAGATTATTTTAATCGAAATTCAATATGATAGAGAAATGGATTATTTACAAAGAATTTTGTACGCTTCTTCTAAAGCTATTACTGAGCATATGAAAGAATCAGATTCTTATTCAAAAGTCAGTAAAGTTATATCGATAAGCATCTTATACTTTGATTTTGGAGAGGGTGATGATTATATTTATAAAGGTACTACAAATTTTATAGGACTTCACACTCATAAAGAATTGCAACTTAATGAAAAACAAAAAGAGTTATATAAAGTTGGTGGTGTTGAAAATATATTCCCTGAATTCTACTTGATTAAAACGAAAAATTTTAACAATACCGCTAAAGATACTTTAGATGAGTGGATAGACTTCCTTAAAAATGAAACAATATCTGATAGTCCAAAAGCAAAGGGGCTTTTAAAAGCAAAAAAGACTTTAGATTATTTAAAAATGAGTAGTAGTGAACAGTCAGAATATGAAGCATATCAAAAATCTTTACATGACCAAGCAAGTGCTTACGAAAGTACTTATGTTATGGGTGGTATTGAAGGCGCAAAGAAAAAAGCTATACAGATTGCAAAAAAATCTTTTGAACAAGGTTTAGATATTGAGATGGTTAAAATTATTACTGGGTTGAGTGATAATGAATTGAAAAATATAAGGAATATTGATGATAAGTAATGATGAACTATATAGTAAATTAAAGAAAGAAAAGTTTCTTTTAGCTGGGCCTTGTGTTATTGAAAATGAAGAGCTTGTGATGAAAATAGCACAAGAAATAAAAGAAATAAGTGAAAGTTTAAATATAATTTGTATATTTAAATCTTCTTTTGATAAAGCTAATAGAACTTCTTTAAATAGTTTTAGGGGTCCCGGTCTTGAAGAAGGATTAAGAATACTTGAAAAGGTAAAAACCGAATTTAACCTTCCTATTGTTACAGATATTCACGAACCTTACCAAGCGTTACCTGTTTCTGAGGTTGCAGATATTTTACAAATACCAGCCTTTTTATGTCGTCAAACAGATTTATTAGTTGCTGCTTCAAGAACTAACAAAATAGTAAATATAAAAAAAGCACAGTTTTTAGACGGTAAGGATATGTTCTATCCTGTCGAAAAGGTAAGAGAATCGGGAAATAATAAAATAATGCTAACCGAACGAGGTACTCTTTTAGGATTAGGTCGACTAGTAGTTGACTTTACACAGATTGTAGATATGAAGGAATTTGGTTATCCTATAATTATGGATGTAACACATTCTACTCAACGACCAGGTGGAGGGGCAACAAGTGGAGGAAATCCACAATATGCTCCATTTATAGCAAAGGCGGCTGCTGCAGTTGGTGTAAATGGCTTTTTTATGGAAGTCCATCCTGATCCCTCTTCTGCTCTGAGTGATGGAAGCAACATGCTCAAAGTCGATAAGTTACCAGAGCTTTTAAAAGATATTATATAAGAAGGTTTTAAAAGTTAAGTATACTTATTTATATGTTATCTAAAGATAGACTTTAAATTATAGAAAGATTCAATAACACAAGTAGCTAAGGTTATAGTAAAATACTGTATCAAATTATTGCAGATGCAGCGGTTCTTATTCGACCGTGTGAAATAAAAAAGTAAATTAAATGCCAAGTGATCCAAAAATTTTAAAAGAAAATTCTCAATCTGGTGGAAGTATCGCTCCAAATGCTTTTATAGCAAAAAATGCAAAAGTCGAATATCCGATAAATTTAATGCATGCGGTAACTGTTTATGGTAGTGTTACATTAGGGCATTATACTTACATAAATGTTAATAGTGTAATTTATCCACAAGTTATAATAGGAAGATTTTGTTCCATTGCTAGAAATTGTGAGATTGGTGTTGCGGAACATCCTATTGAATATTTGAGTACACATCCTTTTCAATTTGATAAAACTATTTTTTCAAATAACATTGCTTATCAAGAAGTAAACAAAGTAAAGTGGGTTCCTCATCAAAGAACTAAAATTGGTAATGATGTTTGGATAGGTGCCAAAGTAGTTGTTAATTCTGGTGTTAAGGTAGGAAATGGTGCTGTTATTGCAGCAGGTGCTGTTGTAACTAAAGATGTACCTGATTATGCTATTGTAGGAGGTGTTCCCGCAAAAATTATCAGGTATAGATTTAGTCAAGAAATTATTTTAGAATTGAAAAAATTAAAGTGGTGGAATTTATCAATGCTAGAATTAAAAACAATCAATTTTGATTCTATAGAAATAGCAATTAAAGATTTAAAGGAAAAATTATGAGAATAAATTTTGTAATGTCAAATAATGTCTCTAGTGGTATTTTTAATTCTATAATAGGATACTTTAAAAAATACCTACCTGAAAATTATGAACTGTTTGTAACTGAATTTCCTTTAGATAATATGGATGTCTATCATTACCATCGCCCAAATTTAGAACAGAAACTTTTGAAAAACTCAGTAGTGACAGTGCATCACGATTTGGAAGATACTGATCCGTGGTTCTGCGCATCACAATTTATTCAACGTTATCATGAAGCAAAACATGTTATTTGTCTTAATTCAAGACAAAAATATATTTTACACAAAACAGAAAGACTATTCAATTGTTCAATTATTCCTCATGCTGTAAACAAAGATATTTTTTATCAAACTAAACGTACTTATAAAGAAAATAAAAAACTTGTATTAGGAATAGTATCTAAACGTTATGGTCGACGTGTAAAAGGTGAAGCGCTAATGCATGAGTTATATAAACGACTTGATAATAAATATATAAAATTCTATTTTATTGGTGAGGGTAGAGGACGCGATCAAATAGAAGCAGAATCTTTTGGATTTGAAGTTGATTCTTATGAATCATTGCCTTACAAATTATTTAATCAACTTTATCAAAAGTTGGATATTTTATTGGTACCGAGTCTTTTTGAAGGTGGACCTGCCAATATACCTGAAGCACTTTTTACTAAAACACCTATTTTAGCACGTAATATTGCTATGGCAAGTGATGTGATGATTGAAGGTGTTAATGGTTATTTTTTAAGTGGAATTCCTCAAAAAGATGCTCAACTTATTAATGATTTAGCTAATAATAAAAATAATTTAATGAGTAATTTAATTGAGCAAATTAATAAATCCTCACCTGACGTAATGATGTGGCAAGATGTTGTTAGTGCTCATGATGAAATATATAAAAAGATTGTTAATAAGGTAGAAGTATGATAACAATTTTATATCCAGATGCTTTACATATTCATGAACGTGGTTTTAGAAGTTTAATAGAAGCAACAAAAAATAATGATATTACTAATTTATATATTTCCGAATATGATAATATTAAAGCACTTTATGGAAACTATTATGATAAAAAGTCACTTTTCTTAAAGTATTATGATAGTTTAGTGCATTTGTCACAAGATGAACTTTATAACTACAATTATGCGGGAATGTCACTGTTCTCTTTTGTTCAAGCTGAAATGTTGTCTTATTTAATGGCACAAAAAAACTGGTATAGTAAAAAACTCTCTTCAGAGAGTTCGGAAATTTTTAAAAAAGCCTATAAGGAAGATAAAGAGACACTTTTGCTTAATTTAGCTGTTGCACTTTTTTGGTTCCATTTTTGGAAAGACGTATTGTTTACCAACAAAACAATAAGTCGTTGTATCCTCTTCTCTGGTAGTTTAATTTATGTAAAAACTTTAAGTTTTTTATTACAAAATACACCAGTTGCAGTTTTTGTTGTTGAACACTTTTTTACAGGTAATGATTACTATCTTGAACATAAATATACTCATATTGCTAACAATAGTGACATTAAATTTAACTCTTTTTATAATAAATTAGAAAAAGAATTTTTAAGTGAAAATCATCAAACTAGAATGAAAAAGCGTAAAAAATCCTTAAGTAAAATCGAATTTTCTAAAAATAAAAATGTAATGCAACCTGCTAAAAGTTCTACTAAATTAAATATTAATCAAAGTAAAAATACAGTGTTAATTTTAGGACAAGTGATTAATGATTTTTCAATTTTAGAAACTTGTTTAGAAAATATTAATTCACTTGATATTTATAAACAATTAATCACTAGACTAATAAGTGAAAGTGATTACAATATTATTTTGAAAGCTCATCCTTGGGAAAAATCTAAAGTAAATTTGCTCCGTTCATTAACAAAAGATGAACTTTTACAGTTTATGTATCAAAACTTTTCTGCTGAAGAGCAAAAGCGTCTTTTAATTGTTGAAGATTATAATATTAATGAATTGTTTGAAATAAGTGATCATATTGTTGGGTTATGTTCTCAATCATTAATTGAAGCTGCACTAACTGGGAAAAAAGTACATCAATTTGGAAATGCTTTTTTTGGTAATAAGGGTTTTACGTACAATTATCAAAATGTAAATAGTTGTATTGAAGGGCTGCTTAGTCAAAAAAATAGTTTATTAAGTATTGAAGAGTACAATAATTTAATGTCATTCTTGACTATTACACTTGAATACCATTTAGTATCAGTTCATAATGAAGGAATAAAAAGTGTATCACATTTATTAGAACTTCCTTGTAATATTGAAATAAAAAAAAATCTTGCTCATTTTGTTGCTAAAGATATAAATACATTAGATAAAAGTAAAAATAGTTCATACTCTCAACGTATTATTTCATTTATAGTTCATATTAGTTCAAAAGAAAAAAAACTGAAAAAATTTCGTAGTAATCCAAAAATGTTTTTTGAAGATTCTAAAAATCCTTTTATTCAGTATCTATCAAAATATTATTAAAAAACGATAATGTATTATACTAAATCTAAGACTATAATAAAAAATTGTAAAGATTTTTTTGATATTGATTATTTTCATTTTTATCATGATATTAATAAAAGTGAAGATTGTTTTGTGGGATGGGGTCGTAAAAAATCTGGTCAAAAATCTTTAGAACTTGCAAAAAAATATAGTACAAAGTATAAACTTTTAGAAGATGGTTTCATTCGTTCATTAGGTTTAGGAATTGATGATTCTCCTTCATTCTCAATAGTTGTAGATGATGTTGGCATCTATTATGATGCAACGACCCCTTCAAAATTAGAAAATATTTTAAATAATGACAGTTTTAATAAAAAAATAATTGATGAAGCTCAAGAAGCAATGGCACTGCTCATACAGTATAATATTTCAAAATATAATAGTGGCGATGAAACATTTAAACTTTCGGAATACGATAGAAAAAACCGTGTCTTAATCATTGCACAAACGGCGGGTGATATGTCATTGAAATATGGTTTAGGAGAACAGTTTACTACACAAGAAATGATTGAAAAAGCGTATCATGATAACAGTGATGCAGAGGTCTATTTAAAAGTTCATCCTGATGTTGTAAGTGGGAAAAAAGTGTCAGATATTAATATTGAAGCTCTTGATAAAAGAGTGACAATAGTTGATAAAAATATTAATCCTATTGTATTGTTAAAACAGTTTAGTACCGTTTATACAAAAACTTCTCAAATGGGTTTTGAAGCCTTACTTGTTGGATGTGAATGTGTATGTTTTGGAATGCCTTTTTATGCAGGATGGGGTGTAACAACTGATATGCTTACTTGTGAACGACGTATTCAAAATAGAACAGTTGAAGAGATATTTGCTGCCGCTTATATTCTGTATACAAAGTATTTTAATCCTTATACACAACAACCCTCTACACTGTTACAAACTCTAAATGATATTAAGCTCTTAAAAGAGAGCAGTCGTATATCGCAACATCTTTTTTTTGGATTTTCATATTGGAAACATGAGTTTATAAAAGTATATTTTCCTTATTTAGAACAAAATAATATAAATTTTATAAATTCATCACTTCAAAAATATACTTTACATGAAGATTCAGAAATTTATATTTGGGGTCGAAAAAACTATCATGATATTGAATTGTATGCTAAACAACACTACTTAAAACTTTACAGAGTAGAAGATGGTTTTATTCGTTCTGTAGGTTTAGGTTCTGATTTAACGCAGCCATACTCCTTAGTAGTTGATTCACGAGGAATTTATTTTGATCCTACTCAAGAGAGTGACTTAGAACATATTATTATAAACAGTAATTTTGATAAAGCACTTTTACGTCGAGCTGAAAAATTACGGATATATCTTGTTGAAAAGAAACTTTCTAAATATAATTTATTTAAAAATATTGAGTTAGAAGTGCCACAAAATAAAAAAATAGTTTTAGTACCTGCACAGGTTGAAGATGATGCTTCAATTAAGTATGGTGCGCCGGATATGACAAATATAAAACTACTTCAAATGGCACGTAAAAATGCACCTGATGCCTATATAATTTATAAGCCTCATCCTGATGTTTTAGCAGGTAACAGAAAGGGTGCGGTAGATGACGTAACAATTTTAAAGTATGCTGACATAATTGTCACTGAGGTAGGGCTTGACACTGTTTTAGACGTCTCTGATGAAGTACATACCATGACTTCGTTAGTAGGATTTGAAGCCTTAACACGCGGAAAAAAAGTTTTCACGTATGGTATGCCATTTTATGCCGGATGGGGATTAACTCATGATAGTGTGAAATGTTCACGTAGAGTGATAACACGAAGTTTAGATGAGCTTGTTGCAGCAACTCTTATTTTGTACCCAAAATATATCCATCCTCAAACATTGGCTTTTTGTGAAGTTGAAGAACTTCTTTTATCTTTAGACAAAGAACGAGAAAAATTTGAAAAATCGTTACTTTATAGAATGAAAATTAACATTCGTAATGCTATTAGTAGAAAATCTCAGCTTATATTACGTATAATTCTTGCAAAAAGATAAAAATGAATGATATAGGTGCCATTAAAAATAATAATATTCTTTTTTTACAAGGTCCTATGGGAACTTTTTTTAAAAAGCTTGATAAAAGTTTTTCAAAAAGAGGTGCTACAACTTATAAAATAGGATTTAATGCCGCTGATAGTTTTTTCTCCAATCATTATAATTATGTTCCATTTAGAGCAAAAGAGCAAGAATGGGAATATTTCATTACAAATTTTTTAAAAGATAAAAAAATAAACAAAGTTTTTTTATTTGGTGATTGTCGATTTTATCAGAGTGTTACTATTCAAATTGCTATGAAACTCTCCATTGAAGTTTTTGTATTTGAAGAGGGTTATATACGACCTGATTATATAACTATGGAAAAGTATGGAGTTAATGATTTTAGCCATATATGTAGAGATCCTAATTTTTACAAAAACTTACCATGTTCTGAAGAAGATAGTCCAAAACCAGCATTTCAAAGTAAAGCAAAACTTATATTTAGTGCTATGATATACTACAGCATTGCTAATTTACTCCATTTTAGATACCCTTATTATAAACATCATAGAGATTTTTCTGCTATTAAAGAAGCATTTTATGGGGTACGCTCTTTCATAAGAAAAATATATTATCCACTGTATGAAAATAAATATAAAAGTAAAATAGAAACAACATTGTCTAAAAAGTACTTTTTTGTACCTATTCAAACGCATAACGATTTCCAAATTTTACAGCACTCTGGATATTTATCAATTGAGAAGTTTATATTAGATGTTCTAGATTCATTTATGAAATATGCTGCTGATGAGCACTATATTATATTTAAACATCATCCTGTTGATAGAGGACAGAAGAACTATACTTCTTTTATTATGGAACAATCTGAGATATATGGTATTGAAGATAAAGTATTAGTTTTTCATGATTTATACCTACCTACATTGATTAAAAATGCAATTGGTGCAGTAACTATTAATTCTACCGTTGGGTTAACATCAGTAAGTTATGGGATACCTACTAAGACACTTGGTAATGCTATTTATAATATTGAAGGACTCTGTAATAAAGACGTTCCACTTCAAGAATTTTGGAGTAGACAGCAACTTCCAGATTTAGAATTGTATAAAAAATATCGAGCTTATTTAGTTCAAAATACTCAATTAAATGGAAGTTTTTATGGGGCTTTTCCTGATGAGTTAAAAGCTAAAACAAAATAGTACAAAGACTATTTAGTTTTATAATTATTGAGTGTTGTACTTAATTCATTTGTTAAATCAAAAAGGTGGTGTGAAGAATCTGTAATCTCTTTAGATGATGATATATTAGAACTCATAAGTACTTTAATATTATTCATATCTTCTACAAAACTTCCTATAGTATTTTCAATATTATGAGAAATTTCAGATGATTTATGAACTGATATTGTTGTCTCATCCATTAAGTTTGAAGATTCACTAATAGTGTGTGATACAACTTCAGAGGTCTTAACTAAACTTTCAAATTCTTTAGTATTTTCAACAATTTGATTACTAGAATCTGAGATTGCTTGAACAATACTATTTACAGTAATATTAATTTCAGAAAGTGTTTTTTGTGTTCTTTCAGCTAGTTTTCTTACTTCATCTGCAACAACCGCAAAACCACGACCATGCTCACCTGCTCGAGCTGCTTCTATGGCAGCATTAAGTGCGAGTAAGTTAGTTTGGTCTGCTATGTCTGAGATAATACTTAATACATCTTTGACTTGATCCGCTTCACGTGATAAATCATCAAGTTTTTGACTTAACTCTAATTGTGAGTCATTGCTTTGCATGACACTATCGGTAAGTGCAATAATTTCATTTTTTGCAAGATTCATTTTCTCTTGAGCATTTGAAATATTAGTTTCGGTATTTTGAGAAGCTATAAGAGATTCTTCGATTACATCTTTTAAGGAAATGTTTTTTTCAACAGTACTATTCACAATAGTAGTTGTATTATGTACTTTTTCAACGATATCTTCAGCACTATGTGTGAGCTCTTTTGAAACGTTGGAATTTTCATTACTTGAACTTTTACTAAGAGCTATTACTTCATTCATATAGTCCATTAAAGAGTTAAATGAAGTTTTAATTTTTCCAATTTCATCATTAGATGAAACAGTTACACTTTTTGTAAAGTCTTTATTTTCAACTACATAGTCAGTCCTGAAAAACAAAACAACTCCTTAGATTAAGTACTTTAAAGCCTATTATTAGCTATAATTTCAACAATAAAAACACTCGTAAAAACTTCAAACCCCTAAA
>Ga0233442_1001824_pt1 | contig 15257 bp, 14 predicted proteins | sample SI_123_September_3_FD_182789 | JGI IMG/M metagenome (GOLD analysis project Ga0233442, IMG submission 182789) | Seawater microbial communities from Saanich Inlet, British Columbia, Canada - SI_123_September2016_150_MG | ecosystem: Environmental > Aquatic > Marine > Inlet | place: Canada: British... | reverse complement strand
GCAAAGTAATACATTACTCTGTTCATAATTGCCATTATAGTGATGAAGCATTCCTGCATCCACATAATAAAGAGCTTTTTCTTTCTTTTTATAGAACTTTTCTTTAGCAGATTCTATTTGATTGAGCGCACCTTGATAATCATGAGAAATCAGTTTTTCGTTGATCCCTACAAATTGTGACTTCGAACTTTTAGTACTTGCACAACTTAAGGTAAATAATACTATTAAAGTCAGAGGTACTCTAAGGATTTTGTTCATTACAGCCTACCACTTAACTTTGTTTTTCTTAACGTATTTCTTAATCTCTTTCGATCCGATCCAAACCTTTTCGTTTGACTCTACATTTATAAGTTCAAGATCAACTTGGTAAAATTTTACTGCTTTTCCACCACTTGCGTCTGTATTAGACTTTATGCCACCTTGAAGCATAAAATCAGCTCCAGATTCGGCTGCTAATCTTTTAGCTGTTTCATCACTCGCATATGATTGTTGTTCCATTCTCTCTTCTCGAACATCATCTCGCTCTTTTATACCAGCAACAAATTTTACTTTCCCGCTGTTAATAAGCTCTCTTTCTATATCTTTAATGAAAATATCTGCCTGAATATGTTCTGAGCTGAAATTTCTAATAGTTCCCACTACTACGACAGGTTTTCTATCTTCTTCTAAGGCGAAATCCTGTATCCATGGCCTGTACATAAGATCTTTTATCATTTGCTCTGCAACAAGGCGAGAATCGGTATCATTCCAATTACCACTTTGATCCGAAACTTCTTCTGCTGATACTCGCTCGACTGTTCTAGTTGTGGATGCACAACCAGCAAGAATGATCATAATTACGAATAACCCTACAATTGCTAATTTTCCTATTTTCATGTTTCCTCCTAAATATTTATATATGTTTTATAACTTTAACATATATTTATAATGTCAAATTAATTTTAATTTATGTACAAAAACCCGACATTTCTGCCGGGTTTTATTTGAACCACTTTTTATAAGTTACATAACAAATCAGTAATTTTATTTTTTCCCAATCTCAATTCCCTTTTTTATGGCTTTAAGATTAGCCTCTAAAAGTTCAGGCTTCTTTTTCTTAAGGAAACCGGAAAGATCAGCTTCAAGTGTTTCATATTTAACAATTCCTGTTTTTCCAATTACTATGCCAATTGCCACCATATTAAGAACCATCATACTTCCAATTTCTTTGGCTATCTGATTCATAGGTGCTTCAATAACGGTTATATCTTCACGATTTGTTCCGTGAGGACACATATCTGAATTAGTAATAAGTAAACCGTTTTCTCTAATATTCGGACCGAATTTATCTATTGAAGGTTGATTCAGTGCAATAAGAATATCTGGATAAGATACAAGTGGTGAGGCTATTGGCCTATCCGAGATTACAGCAGAAACATTTGCGGTTCCACCACGCATTTCAGGTCCGTATGAAGGAAGCCAAGAAACATTAAGCCCTTCACCCATTCCAGCTTTTGCTAAAAATTTACCAATAGTAAGAGCACCCTGTCCACCAAATCCGGAGCTAATAATTTCAGTTTTCATTATTTCTCTCCTTCTATCGAACGATCTCGAAGGTTTCCAATTGGGAAGAAAGGAAGCATATTTTCTTTAGCCCAAGCCAAAGCATCAACAGGAGATAAACCCCAGTTTGTTGGGCATGTAGAAACAAACTCTACAAATGTAAATCCCCTTTCTTCCTTATTAAATTGAAGTGCTTTTTTCACTACTTTTTTTGCTTTAAGAATATCTTGAGGTGAAAGTAAAGAAACCCTTTCAATAAAATACGGAGCTCTTAAAGAATTAATTAATTCACAAGCTTGTATTGGATATCCAATATCTTTTTCATCTCTACCATAGGGTGAGGTAGAAGTTTTCATACCGGGAAGTGTAGTCGGAGCCATTTGCCCGCCAGTCATTCCATAAATGGCATTATTTACGAAGAAAACCGTTATGTTCTCTCCCCTATTTGCAGCATGAACGATCTCAGCAGTTCCAATAGCTGCAAGATCACCATCACCCTGATAAGTGAAAACATGCATATCTGGTCTTGCTCGTTTCATTCCAGTTGCTACAGCCGGAGCTCTACCATGAGCAGCTTCCGCCATATCAAAGTTGAAAAACTTGTATGCAAAAACAGAACATCCAACAGGAGCAACACCCATCATTTGATTTCTCATTTCAAGCTCATCAATTGCCTCAGCAATAAGTCTGTGGGAAATGCCGTGAGTACAACCAGGACAATATGTAAATGGAGTATCTGTTAATGATTTTGGTCTTTGTGCAATAATTTCCATTATTCCCCCTCTCCTTCTAAGATCTTAGCTTTTATTTCGTCAGGTGTAAATAAGATACCTCCAACTTTTCCAATAAATTCTACAGGTAATTTCCCATTTACAGCAAGTTTTACATCCTCAACCATCTGACCCAGATTTAATTCACAAACCACTACTTTTTTAACTTTATCATGAAGTACATTACTAATTTCTTCATAAGGATATGGCCAAACTGTAATTGGTCTAATCATTCCTACACTTTTACCATTCTCCTGTAATTCATCTATTGCAGATTTTGCAATTCTGGCAGCTGTTCCAAATGCAACAACCACAACATCGTTATCTGCAGAAATATTGTACTCCTCATATCTTACTTCATTCTTTTCGATCAGGTCAAACTTCTTTCCAAGTTTAATAACGTGTTGTTCAAGAACAAGTGGATCTATCTCTAAAGAATTAATCTCATGATGGTGATGATTTGGTTCATCTTCATTTGGGTACATACACCAGTCATAATGCTGTTTATCTAACTCTTCAATTTCCTTTTCTGTTTTTGGAGCTTTAAACTCGACTGGCTCCATCATCTGACCCAAAAGTCCATCAGATAATATCATTACTGGATTTCTGTACTTATCTCCCAATTCAAAAGCAAGATCAGCCATATCTGCAAATTCCTGAACTGTACTCGGTGCAAGAACAATAAGACGATAATCTCCATGACCACCACCCTTTGTTGCTTGAAAATAATCACCTTGTGCAGGTTGAATATCACCAAGTCCCGGTCCGCCACGTTGTACGTTAACAATAACTGCTGGTAATTCCGCTCCAGCTAAATATGAAATACCTTCCATTTTAAGAGAAATACCTGGAGAAGATGATGATGTCATTGTTCTTTTTCCGCAGCCTGATGCTCCATAAACCATATTTATTGCTGCAATTTCACTCTCTGCTTGAATAAATGTTCCACCTGCCTTTTGCATCATTTTAGACATATATTCTATTAATTCACTTTGGGGTGTGATAGGATAAGCAAAATATAGCCTGCAGCCTGCACGAATAGCGGCTTCAGCAACTGCTTCGTTACCCTTCATTAAAACCTTTTCAGCCATAAATTCCTCCATTTATTTTTCTACTGTAATTGCAACATCAGGACAAGTAGTATAGCATAATTTGCAAGCTATACAAGCTTCTTGATCAAAGCATTCCGAATAATGATACCCTTTAGAATTGATCTCTTCAGAGAACCTAATAATATTCTTCGGGCAGGCAGGGATACACAATCCACAGCCTTTACACAATTCCGCATTCACGGTCATTCTTGCCATAATTTTCTCCTTATTATCTCAATTTATATTATGTTGTTGAATGTTTTAATTAAGCTTAACTTGTCAACCGGATTATTACAATATTATGATCCCTTTTCGATGCAAAGGAAATTGGCGTTTTATGTCAGTGATAAACGCAACATGCAACGTTGCGTTACATAACCAAATTATTCCAAAATTCCTATCGGAACAAGTATCAACTATCTATTATCCTAGTAAACTCCTCATAAATTCATCTTCTTCTATAACACCAAAAACACCTTTAGAGCATGCGTCTTCTGTGTATTCCAAAACATCGTCAGCATTGAGATTTGGGTTATATATAATGAATGGAACTGCATCATGTGTGTGCGTTCGTATTTCACAAGGTGTTGCATGGTCAGGTAGAATAGCTATTGAAATATCTTCATCTAATTTGGAAGCCTCTTCCATTACATATTTCACAATTCGCGCATCTAGATATTCAAGTGCTTTTATTTTAAGTTCTGCATCACCCGAATGTCCTGCTTCATCTGTGGCTTCTACATGCAAATAGACCAAATCATTAGTTTTAATAGCTTCAATTGCTGCGGCTGCTTTGCCTTCATAATTTGTATCGGTTAGCCCTGTTGCACCCATCACTTCAATAACTTCCATTCCAGCATAAACGCCCAAACCCTTTATGATATCAACTGCAGATATAACAGCTCCAGAAATTCCAAATTTTTCCGTTAGAGTTCTCATAGAAGGTTTATATCCGGAAGACCAGAACCAAACAGAATTTGCCGGATCCTTCCCATTTGCAATACGTTTTTTATTGATTGGATGATCTTTTAATAATTCCTGCGATCTCAAAATTAGATCATTCAGTAGGTTACAAGTATCTTCACCATTATTGCTGGTTGGTCTTATCATCACATCTTTAAAGGGAGTTCCCGGGACATCATGCGGTGGTGTAAAATGCAGATCATTATTTCCATCTTTCATAACAAATAAATGCCGATAGCTTATACCTCTATGAAACTTTAGCAAATCATTACTCAGTTTATCATTCAAAAAATCTATAAGAATATGCGATTCCTTTGTGTCAATATGCCCGGCAGAGTGATTTTTTATTTTTCCATCTTCAATGCAGATGAGGTTACAACGCATTGCAAGATCACCATCATTGATTTTCACACCCATACTTGCACCTTCCAAAACACCTCTTCCCTGGTAAACTTTATGAACATCATAGCCAAGAACTGCTAGATTTGCAACTTCACTTCCTGGTGGCAGATCAAAAGGTACAGATTGAAATAGACCACATCTTCCCATCTTTGCTAATTTATCAATATTGGGAATATTCGCAGCTTGAAGCGGAGTTCTATCCCCTAGTTTTTCAATTGGATGATCAGCCATCCCGTCACCTAAAATAATTATATACTTCATAGTTTATCTTTATACTTCTTATTCCTATTTTTTTCTTTATGTATTTCTCTACAAAGTCTTTCTACTTCACGGAAATTCACTTTTCCGCTACCCATCATTGGAATATTCTCAAATATATGAAATTCTCTTGGGATAGCTATAGCAGGCAGATCACCAGCCATTTTCTTAAGAATTTTTTTAGTATCTATCGCACCTGTAGTAATTGCTGCAACTACGTCTGCTCCTTTAGTTGGATTAGGAACATCTACTACGCAACAGATAACTTCATCTGGAAGATATTTATTTAATACTTCTTCTACCTTAACCAGCGATATCATCTCTCCACCAACTTTCACAAATCGTTTTAAACGTCCTTTATGCCAGATGTATCCATCTTCATCAACTAGCCCCATATCACCGGTATCATACCAACCTTTATGGATGCGTAAGGATGTCTCTTCTAAATCACCCAGATATCCCTTCATGACCATATCACCTTTCACCAGGATCTTTCCAACAGAATTTACAGGTAATTCCTCATCTGTATCAATATGCAATATTTTTACTTCAACATTAGGAATTGGTTTTCCCACACTTCCTACTCTATTTTCTGTAGGTGTATTTATTGATATAGCTGGACTTGTTTCGGTGGTTCCATATGCGTTCAAAATGGTAAGATCATGCTTCTTTAAAAAGCCATCAAAAATTTGATTTGTTAATGTATCTGCACCAGAGATTGCTATTCTCATAGAATCAAAATCACCTTTTGCAGATTTTTTTAAGTAGCCATAATAAAAACTTGGTGTACCAGCCATCAACGTTACTTTATATTGCTTAACCAATCCACAAACAATTTTATAATCAAGCGGATTTGGGTATGCTACTATCGAGCACCCTAAAGTTATAGGCAACCAGTAGTTTGCAGTTATTCCAAATACATGAAAAAGTGGTAAATTTGCAATAAAAACATCATCTGAGCCTAAACTCATAATTTTAGGAATTCCAACTAAATTATGTTCTATATTTTTATGGGTTAATTGAACTGCTTTTGGTTCTTTTTCACTACCGCTTGTAAAAAGAATTACGGCTGTTTCATCATCCGAACCATGATGAATAGATTTCAAAATACTTTTTATAGAGAGTTTGGAACGAATGAGAGCCGGAATTTTGTCTGTAAGAGAAACTGATTTTACAATATCCTCTAAAAACACCATTCCTTCAATAGGATCCATCTTGATCTTTTCTAATAATTTTTTACTTGTAATTATTGTTTGGAAACTACATTTTTCTTGAGCATAAACAGAGTTCTCTGTAGCACCTGTGGCATAGTTTATCATTACAGGTATCTTGCCTGCCATAAGAATTCCTAAATTTGCTAGCATGCAACCAGCAGATGTTGGCACCATTAATCCTACATATTTGCTGTTAATTTTCTTAAATTTCTTTGCCAATATTAATGAAACAATTAGCATTCTTTCGTAAGCAATATCTTTTCCTGTTGCTATGTCATGAACAGATATTTTCTTACTAAAATTTTTTGCAGTTTCAACAAATTTCTGATGTAATTGCATTTTCCCTCCTAATAATTGATTAATAATTCTTTATCAAATATTTTTTGAATTCCTCATAGTTGTTCATCACTTTATCATACGATTCTTTTTTTTCTTCCAATCCTTCCAGACTTTTTGGGAGTTTTGGATCAAAATTTAAAATATCTACTATCTGTTCCGGAAATTTAGCTGGATGAGCAGTTTCCAATGAAATACAGAGTTGATTCTTATCATCAAATTCCGGATATTCCTGCAAAAATCTTTGCAAGCCAGCCCAACCAACAGAACCATGAGGTTCTAATAATAATTTGTGCTTTTTATATGCTTCAGCAATCATCTGTCGTGTCTCTTCATCAGTAATACTCGTTGAGTAAACATCTTGTCGTAATTTATTCATATTTGGTATTTTACTAATTTCTCCGGTCTCATCCATAACTCCATCATAGAGCGCAATTAGGCGCGAAACATTGCTCGGATGTCCAACATTCATTGCACTGGAAAGGCAATTTTTAGATGGCTCGATCTTATCATAACTTCCTGTATTTACAAATTTTGGAAATTCATCGTTTTCATTAGTTGCAATTATGAATTTCTTTATTGGAAGTCCCATCTTTTTGGCTAGCATTCCACCCATCATATCTCCAAAATTACCTGATGGAACGGAGAATACAACCTCTTCATCTTCACTTTTCTTTAGATGTGCAAATGAATAAAAATAGTATACTATCTGTGGGATCAATCTTCCAATATTTATTGAGTTTGCTGAGGATAGGTTCAAATAATCTAGATCACTATCAGAGAACGCATCTTTTACTAAGTATTGGCAATCATCGAATTTAGCATCAAGACCAAGTATCTGAATGTTCTTACCTAAAGTTGTCATTTGTTTTCGTTGCCGATTTGTAACTTCAGCTTCTGGGAACAATACCACAACCTTAATATTATCTAAACCATAAAATGCGTTTGCAATAGCACTGCCTGTATCACCAGAAGTTGCAGTTAGAATTAATAATTCGCGATTTTCTTTATCGAGATAATATTGCATTAATCTACCCATCATTCTTGCAGCAAAATCCTTAAAAGATGCTGTAGGCCCCTGATCTAATCGCATCACATATTTTCTATCATAAATATTTTCCAGCGGGACATCATAATTGTAGGCATCTTTTGTAATTGCCTTCAGATCTTCATCTAAGATCTGATCATGCAAGAATTTTCTTCCAACTTCAAAAGCAATTTCATGATATTCCATTTGAGAGAATTTACCAATTTCTTTTTTTGTAAATGTTGGAATAACCTCAGGCATATAAAGACCTTTATCTGGCGCTAAACCCTTTAATAATGCACTTTTAAAATCAACCTTTTCTGCTTTTAAATTGGTTGAGTAAAATTTAATGTTCTTCATTTTATTTTTCCTAATATTTTATTTTTTTTTATATCTATTTGGGTCTGCAAAAAAATCCATAACATAGCATTTGGTTATAAATTCTGCAGAATGAATTATTCCTTCTGGAATGTTATAGCGATCACCTTTAGTGTATATTTTTGTTTCACCATCGATAGTAAATCTCATCTTGCCTTCTAGCACCATTCCCCACTGTGCACAATGAGAGTGATCCGGAATTTTCCCGATTGGGTCTAGTTCGAAGAACACAGCAGATATTGTATCATCCTGCATCAACCAGCCTCGAACACCTTCCAAAGCAATTTCAATTTCCGGTAAATTCTTTATCATCTCGGGATAAATATCTTTATTCATAATTATTCTCCTTTTTTTAACATATTTTTTTCAGTGACTTTGTGCCTCTATGTTGAAAAAATCTAATCAAAACAATCCTCTGGCATATCCACCATCAACTTTTAATGAGACACCTGTTATGTAACCTGCTCCCTCTGAGGTTAAAAAAGCAACTGATTGAGCAAACTCCTCTGTTGATCCAACTCTTCTCATTGGAATATCAGATTCCAATTTTTTATAAAATTGTTCTTCTGTTGTTTCATTATTTGCTGCAAATGATTGAGCTAATTTTTCTACTCTTTGTGTTTTAGTATATCCAGGGCATATCGCATTTACAGTTATCCCATCAATAGCAACGTTATTAGAGAGACTCTTCATAAAACCAATTACTCCTGTTCTGGCCGTATTAGATAAGATGAGATTATCGATAGGCTGCTTTACAGAAACAGAAGTTATCATTACAATCCTGCCCCACTTTTTTAATTTCATTAACGGAACCACTTTTTTACAAAGTGAGATTGTGCTTAACAGATTTAACTCAATTGCCTTGCGATAATCTTCAATATTAAAATCTCCAAAACTACCAGTAGGAGGGCCTCCAGCATTTGTAATGAGAATATCTAAAGAACCATAATTCTTTTGAATTGAATCTATCATCTTTGTTACTTCAACCTCATCTGTAACATCACAAGTGATAGTGTGAACAGTACTATTTGTTTTCTTTGCAATTTGTACTTTTGCTTTCTTTAAGGATTCAGGATCTCTTGAACAAATGATAACTATCGCACCTTCGGAAGCTAATTGTGTTGCTACAGCTTTTCCTAAACCTTTACTCGCAGCTGTTACAAGAGCAATCTTATTTTTTATTTTCAAATCCATCTACTATTCCTAAATTTGTGTTTTTACACACTCGGCTAATCTTTTAACGGCTTCTGCAATTTGTTTTTTAGAAGCAAAAGAAAAGTTGATCCGCATATGATTTGTACTGGCATTTTCACCATAGAATACTTCACCCGGAACAAAGGCAACCTTATATTTAATTGCTTCATAAAATAAATTCATTGTATCTATCTGCTTTGGAAGCGATACCCACAAAAATAATCCACCTTCCGGTTTGGTCCATTCTACTCCCCATTCACTTGGAAAATACGTTTCCATAGATTGTAAGAACACATTAAGTTTTTCGCTGTAATATAATTTGCATTTTCCCATATGTGCATCATAATCCATTTCTGTTAAGAAAGCTGTACACAGATCCTGATTGTATTTAGGAGTATTTAGAACGTTACCACCTTTTATGTTGCCCATTTTTTCTATGACTTCTTTTGCACCAATACTAAAACCAACCCTTATACCAGGACAGAATATTTTTGAGAATGTATAAAGCCCAATAACATTAGATCCACCTTTCTTTTGATCTAAAGAAAATATTGAAGGAATAGATTCCCCGTGATAACGAAGATCACGGTATGGGCTATCTTCTATAATTGGAATATCAAACTCATAACTAATATCAAGAAGCGCTTCACGCTTTGCAAGGCTTGTTGTGATACCTGTTGGATTTTGGAAATCTGGAACAACATAAATAAACTTTGGTTTTACATCCATCTCATTAAGTCTTTTTTTATATTCGTTTACATTAGGTCCATCAGCTTCTATATCAATTCCAATTATCTTTGGATTCTGCATTTGAAAAGCAACTATTGCACCTGCAAAAGTTGGACGATCAATCATTATTGTATCACCAGGATTTAGGAATAATCTTCCTGTTAGATCTAAGCCATGCTGCCCTGAAGTTGTTACTACCACCTGCTCTTTTGAGATAATAATATCATCTCTTTTTAAAAATTCTATAACTGCGTTTTTTAAACTATCTTCACCAGGAACAGCAGAATATTGGAAGATATTCTCCAAATTATTTTCCAGTAATCTCTTTGATACTGCTCTCATCTGAATTTTTTGGAACATATCTGGTGAAGGCAGACCACCAGCAAGTGAGATTATTTCTGGATCATTTAAATATTTAAATATTTTGCCTATCGAATATCCTTCGAAATCCTTCATAATATTGGAATATTTTCCCTTCCAATCTTTTATCATTTTTGCTCCCTATTTGAACAACACGACTCGAGTATCAAAATCCCGAGTCGGGTTGAACAATTTACTTGTGTTTTACCTTGCATATGATTAACAACCTCTGCAATGGTATTATACTATTCACCATTGCGAAGATCTAAATCATTGGTTACACAAAAGAATTTCAGCATCGTTTACCGCACGCATCATTCGCAAGGTTTCATGCTGATTTATTCTAATACGAGCTTCCACCAAATATTGGTTTAATCCCTTTCTCCATAAAGCTTTTTCCATCTTTACTGGCTCTAAGAGATTTATAATAGATCACATCACCTATCTTCTCAGAATTTTCATCACGTTCGTCTTCCGAGAGAAAATAAGCCATCATTGTATCAAGTTCACGAGCAGTTCCATCACTCTCATATTTGAATGTCATATTAGTTCCGTTTTCTAGAACTTTAAAAGCATTTTCAGTCCAATTAAATCCTTCAATACCAAGATCGGGATTAATGTAAATATGAGCAGCAAGACTCACACCTTTAATTCCACTTGCATCAAGCTCTTTTGAACACTGAATAAATGTATCGGATGTAGCACCATTACCAATATTGATCTCATAAAGTGGAGAGGTGTAATCATCACGAAGGTAGGATTTCATAATATTTAAAAGCATTCGAAATTGCATAACAGTTTGAGTTGAAAGCAACATAGAAATTTTGAAATGTAAGTTTGGAATATCTCTACCATAATAACAAGCAGCGATAATAGAACTCCAGCTAGGGTTGAGGAAAAAATCCCCACCGGTTGCAAGAGCAGTTCTGGTTACTCCATCAAGATACACAAGATGATTATCATTTGCACATTCTATCCCGCCAAAATTTCCAAAGAAAGTTCCCTGATTTTTTAAAATTATGGCAGCATTTTCTGTATCAGCTTCTGCTACTTCAAATTTTTTACCTGTAACCTCTTCCAATTTCTTAAATCTAGCTTTAGGTTGTGGAATTCCAATGAGATTTGTACTACAAAATTTTGAACATTTCATAATATTCTCACTCATCATCAATGTTGCCATTAAGTCACCATTATAAATATAGTTATCAGTAAGTGCAACTACAGAAATAAATTCAGATGGGACAAAACACTCATCACCATTTTCAGCACTTTCAGCAATGCGTTTCATGGCATTATGTGTAACCTTAGCACCTTGCCAACCAGAAACCTGAGCTGTTCCAATTCCAAGTGAATTATCATAAGAAATATTATGTTTCTTCTCATAATCTTGCACTTTAGGGAATTTCTTCACAAGCTCTTCAGCATCAGCTATCATATCACCAAAACCTTTGTCATTTAATATTCTCTTTCGGGTTTCATATTTCCTCATTTCAGTAATAGTTTCACTAATCTTCTTTGCGCCACCGTGATACTGTTTTAGCACATCTATAGCCTTTTTGTCATCTGCAGATAAGAATTCGAAATACATTTGTCCTCCTGTTAAGAGTTGGTTTCCGTTTTTTACCGAAAACTATCTCAATTTAGTTTTTTTTATTTTACCATTATTACTTTTTTCGTATAAATATTATAAATTGTTTCCAGAGTATAGAAATAGATCCCACTAGAGATCTTCTTTCCATTTTCATCTGTTCCATCCCAACTAATACTATGATTTCCCTGAACTAACACTTCACTTAGGAGTGTTCTAATTTTGTGCCCCTTAACGTTATAAATACACAATTTAACATCTGTAGTTTTAGGAAGCGTAAACGATAATTTTGTTGATTCATAAAATGGATTTGGTGATACAGATAAAAACGAATCTTCCTGATAATATTGTGGATTTGCACTTGTACTATATGTAAAAAGTTCTTCCGTATCAAAAACAGTAGGCTCAATTTGATAAGCGGGTGTACCAACTTTTGCAGTTGACCATTTAATTAGATTTAAGGTTGGAACATATTGTATTGTATGAATGTTACTATAAACTCCAGCAGCTCCATTAAGCAGGTTCCAGCTGCGTTCAATGCTCATTTCCGTATTGTTAGAAAGTGAATCTGCAATGTTGTCATAACGATAGCATCCTGCAGGTGGATACAACTCTCTAAAATGGTTTGTTGATGCCAAATGCTCAGAAGGAATTACAGTATTATCGTTATCATCTCGTGTAGCAACTCCATTCTGATTATTGCATTCTATAATCAATCCGCTTTGGCTATTTGCTGTATGAATAATTGAACCACTTAATTGATAGTTCTCTTCTATTGCTGCTTGAACATCTTCTGGATCTATATCATAATTACCATCATAATCATAAACTTCAATTCCATTTCTAACAGATAGCAGAATTGGGTGAAATGAAAAAGTGTTTGGATGTTCATTATGATTTCCCATATTCATGAATGCACAAAGTCCGTTTTCGTTTAGGCTGGAAAGACCTCCAATAAAGCCTGGGAAGGTGAATGAAAGCCAGTTAACTTCATCAGATTCCGATGGAAAATGAACAACAAGCAGATGGTTTTCTAATAAAGTTGGATGCGGTGTCCAATCCATGTTGCGAGTTATTACCAAATCACCAGCAAGCTCTGGATCAAGCGATGTGTTCCCACCCCAACTAGATAAACTGGAACACCCGAAATCATAATCAAGGTCTACCATAGATGCGATATCCACAACTGCATTGGAAAACAGTATATCATTCGCATCAATATCCCTTCCCAAAATGTCGCTGAAAAGTAAAATATCAGCCTCTATCATTCCGTCAATAATCCCTTCAGTTTCAGAAATATACTTCTCCTCGATTTGGAAATTAGCAATAAAATATATTCTTGTACTTTCATAAAGATATGAACTCCCACCAAAGAGAGCACTTATAAAATAATCTTCAGATATATCTTTGATCTTATCTCCAAATAAATAACCGGTAGCATAACCTCGCTCGTAATGAGTTCCCCAAACTTTAAGGATCTTCTTACCATCAACACTTAGAGTGTCTCCATTAACAATTTGTGCATTTATAATTGTAAAAATGAATAAAAACGAGAATAATATAGTTCTTTTCATAAAACCTTCTTAAATAATTATATCCTTTAGTTTTCTTTTGGGAACGTGATGCATTCCCTGTTTATCACGCCAATATTTGATATTGTTATTTTCAACGTTTTCTAGTTTGATGTTTTCTTTTGGCTTACCAAGTGCAATTACATAACATATTGAATACTTTTTGGGAATGTTAAGTGTCTTTTGGAGTTTGTCTTTTTTTATACTGGCAAAAATACAACCACGCAACTCTTCTTCTACAGCTCCAAGTAGTATCGATTGACAAGCAATTCCTGCATCACAAGCTACTTGATCAGGGTTCTCTGTTGTTGATAATATAGTAATATATGCAGATGGACGCTCTCCAATTTCAGGACCTTCCCAATCTTTCAAATATCCAGCCCAACCCAAAACAGAGAAGACTTTTTCATTATCTTCTTCGCTGTTAGTTACCTTGAATCGTAAACGTTGTAGATTCGCTGCTGAGGGTGATAAGCGAGCCAGATCTACTAGATCTTCCAATATAGATGTTTCAATAGTATGATTTTGATGAAATCTTCGGTAACTGCGATTCTTCGTGATCAAATCTCTAATCATTGCACCCTCCTGATAATTTGTGCATTAATTCACTTTTCTGCTGACCTTAATCAGAGGAAAAATTAATAGTGTCAAGGAACTTAAAATAATGAATGCTGCTCCAATATTTATAGAATCTGCTATGAAGCCCATTAAAGGTGACATTATAGCTACAAATATTGTTTTTAATTGTGATTCAACTGAAAGCCCCGAAGCCATAACATCATGTGAAATGTTATCACTTATAAAACCTATATTGATAGGTCTTCGCAGGTTTTGTAGAATAAAAAATATAATGAATAATATTATGATAATAATATTTAATTCAACAATATAAAATACTCCGGCACATAGAACTAATAAGATCCCAGCAATATATGTATGATTAACAGCCACAGATAAAGATGGAAATCTATCTTTTAGTTTACCGGAATTGCGTGAAGCATAAGAAGTTAGAATATAAAGAAAACAATATACAATTGAGATTATTATAGATTCTCGCTTGTTAATTCCTAATAAGAAAGGGACAGAGAGAACTACCATTTTCAGAATTGGCTGCATGTAATCTTTCACCGTTTTAAAAAGTCCATCAAATATTGCAGAATTCACAAGAGCTCTTCGCAGTAGAGGTTCTTTAAAACTCAATTTTAAACTTGTAAATGTAATTTGGAAGTTATGTGTTATATTGTTTAAGAAACCCTCTTTACTCTCTCTTTCTCCATCAAGTTCTTTTGGGTATGTGAACATTAATATTAAAGCAAGAATATATGGAATTATCGAACACAAGAAAATATATTTATACTCGCCAGAATACAGCACAATTCCACCTGCAATTAGCGCAGCTAAAGCAGATCCCATCTGAGACCAGCTTCTGGTATAACCATAATATTCAACCTTTAAATGCAGAAGATCATTCATCTTTAGATAATGCAAAATCATGGCTTTATGTGTACCGGTACGAAAAGCATCTCCCAAAGCAAAAAAGATCATTGCAATAATGTATAAGAAGAATCCAGGGAAAAAGAAGAAGAAAATGAAAGATAGAATATATGATAGGAATGCAAATATCATCGATTTGCGTCTGCCTAAACTATCAGCCACAAAACCGGTTGGAATCTCAAGTAGCAAAAGGGCTATCTCTCGGATGGCAATCAATGTTCCAATTTGCAAAAAAGAAATGCCTTGCTCAAGAAAAAATAGAAAAATAAATACATCAAAAAAGCGTTGATTTTTTAAGAAACCATAAGCTGAGAATTTGAATAATTGCAAATTTTTAGGG
>Ga0233442_1001822_pt1 | contig 15294 bp, 26 predicted proteins | sample SI_123_September_3_FD_182789 | JGI IMG/M metagenome (GOLD analysis project Ga0233442, IMG submission 182789) | Seawater microbial communities from Saanich Inlet, British Columbia, Canada - SI_123_September2016_150_MG | ecosystem: Environmental > Aquatic > Marine > Inlet | place: Canada: British... | reverse complement strand
CTATCCAAATATACCATGGAAACAAGTCAAAGGGATTAGAGATATTTTATCTCATCATTATTTTGATTTAGATGCAGAAACTATATTTGAAATTTGCCAAAATCATATACACAAGCTTTTGGATACGACTATAAAAATAATAGATGATAAAAAGTAAAATTCTCTTGAAAATAGACACTCTGCCCTTTAATATGATTTAAGTAACATTCTTTTTAGGCAGTTGAATTAAACTCTCAAGTGGAAGGTGTAAGCCAGTAGCAATATTTGCTATCATCGTGAGAGATAAGCCTATCTTCCTATTTAAGACTTCTGATACTTTACTTTTATTTCCAATATAGGGAATGAGATCTTTTTGCTTTAAGTGCATTTGCTCCATTCTAACTTTAATGGCTTCTATAGGATCTGGCTCAGAGATCATCCACTCTTTTTCTTCATATTTCTCTATAAGCATAACTATTACTTCAAGTTCATCACTCTCTTTAGTGCCTAAATCTGGATTTAACTCCATAAGTTCATCTACTCTTATTAGAGCATTATTATAATCAATTTCATTTTTTATAGGTTTAAGTAACATCTTATATCTCCTTCGCATTTATCTTGTCATACTCAGCATGTGTACCGATAAACTTTACTCTCACTATCTTACGAGAATAGTCAATATGAACTATTAAACGGTAGTCATTTCCTTTAATATTAAAAACAACTCTATTATCAGATAAAAAAGAAGCTGAGGAATAAAGTTCTTTAATATCAGCAGGAGAACTCCAAATTGATTTTCGAACATCACTATGCCAAACTTCTAAAGCAGATTTAGCTTGTATGTGTTGCTCATAAAATTTTATTAAAGTTCTTTTACTGATTACATTCATGGAAGAAGTATAAAATAAATTCCCTTTAAAGGAACTTATGTTTTATAGCAATACGAGTTAAGTTGATAAGGCTATGACTTATCATAGAAGGTGCCATTCATAATTGCATTACCTATGTCGGCATACTCTCTCGTACTCATACATATTTTCAAACTCTCTTTTTGCTTGCCATTCAATTCGGCTCGCATTATCTCTTCAGGAGTAAAATAGTCGAAAATGACAAGCCTATTGATTTCAGCCTGCCAGTGGAATTCAAGTTCTCTAAAATTGAATGAGCCATTCCTAAGTTTTTGATCCAGTCCTCGAAAAACAACCAACAAGTCATCAACACTCATAGCACATAATTCATCAATATCATGGTCTGTAATATTCAAGATAAGTTTAATTAGCACGATTTGCATCATCTCATATCCATCATCTCTAATTAAATTTGGATTATTTTCTATTAGTGAATATAAAGCTTTTGAAGGCATATCTCCAACTCTTTCATCAACAGCTAATTTTGATAACATTTTATCATATGACTCATTTTCATCATTAATGGATTTAATTTCACAGCTGTTTTCTATCCCAACATTCAAACTTTCAACTATTTTGTCTGCTGGCTCATCATCAATTTTTTCAGCATTACGATCATTAAGAATTTCAATTATTGTTTTAGTTTCTAATTGCTTAACTTCTTTCTCAGAATCACTTAAAACGTTAATCGCTTCAGTATATTCATTTTGCATTTCAGAATCACTCTTTGATTCCGTAGTTTCTATCCCAACATTCAAACTTTCAACTATTTTGTCTGCTGGCTCATCATCAATTTTTTCAGCATTACGATCATTAATATTATCAATATAAGTTCTTTCTACGTCTTGTAGTGATTTTACAACCGTAACACCAGCATTAGCAAAAACACGTAAAATTAATATTGCACGCTCTCTTTCAAGCCTTACAGAAATTTTTTCTACCTCAGGGAATTTTATTTCTATTGCATCTATAATGTTTCTTATAATTTTAAATGTGACAATAAAATCGCCTTCTACAGAGTGTTCAAAGTAGGGATTATCAAGCATAGATTTAAAAATAATAAACCAATTTATTCTCGTACTACCCAGTTCAAAAATATCATCTTTAGAGAGCTCTGGAAACGTTAAAATCATTGCTGATTCATGTGAATATTTGAGGATGTAATTAGACATGAAAATCTCCTAATTTGAGTTATTTATAATTTGTTTAATTGTCGAAAAATCTAGAATTTTACTTTTTGTTTTTTCATCATTTGGAAGTTCGTTTGTATTGAATTTAATTGTTTTTCCACTGGTGAGATCAAAGATTAAAAACAGTTCTGTTAAGTCATAAAAATAAAGCATAACTATTCGGCTTTTTGTAGTTTTAACAGGCATAGAATCTGTAAAAATATTTGATGAAAAATCTATGTAATAACTATTGTATGAAAGCATTTTGAAATCTTTAGTAATTGCCACATTTTCTCGTAAATTTTCCCTAGCTGTTTTTATAGTTTTTTCCACAATTATGAAGTTTGGATTTTGTAATTATACAACATATCTTTTCAACTTAAAAGCGCATTGGCGCAAAAAGGTATATTTCTTGCCTGTTAACGTTTCTGCTTAAGAAAAAATAAAGGTTACACATTATTTCATACTTTTTTTCGTTAATATTTTAAACTTTTTAATACAAATAATATTTAAAAATTATAAATAACTGCTTATCAGTTATTTTTATGTGTTTTTTTGACTATTAATTGCGATTAAATGCGTATAAATGTTTTTTTTGCATTTTTATGCAAATTTAATTTGATTTAACGTATTTTTTTGTTTTATATGACAAAATAAGTGTATTTTTTTGCATACGTTAATAAATTTATTAAGAATCTTGTAAGGAATTATTTGACATGAATAAAAAATTTTGGTTTAATACTGAAACAGGAGCCGGCATGAGAATTGAATCATTTATATCAATGAAAAAAGAATTTGAGCACATAGAAACACTACAAGAAGTGGACTATTTTTACTACAATGGAGTGGTTTTTCACAAGCTTCATTTAGAGCTAGCATTGGATTTTTTTAAAACTCTCTATGATCCATTAATAGATGAGAAACAAGCAGGCTATTTCATTCCACTTAAAATTATTTCTCAAAAAAAAGAGTACTCTGGAACTTCTTTTTCTGATTATAAATACAATATATTTCAGGGGTTAGAAGACGAGAATTTTTACTTCCAGGACAATCTAAACAGAAGCGACTTAACTGATCTAAAAAACATTTGGAAATATCCAATTTTCGTACAACACAATTCTGAAATTTCTGATGCAATATTTGCAAGCTTTAAAGAGATGTTTGACTCTAAAAAAGTAGTAAGTATTTTGGGTGAGAAACATGAACTTGAATATCTCTCAGCAGTGTCAGTTTTCAATAAGAGATTTTAAATATTCAATCTATTCAAACTAAAGTTTCTAAGCAAATTTCCAACCATATACAAACTAGAAAATTATCACAATATTACTATAAGATATGTTGGTACAAAAAGCTGTATTCATCTAGTGTCCAACAGACAGATTTATCTATATTGACTAAAGAAAATTACCCAAGCTATCACAAACTAACACAGGACATTACGCTTCCTAAAAATTTACAAATATGGAATTTTGATCTTGATGTTTTTTGTTGGACAAGTTCAAAATTGCTAAGTAACTAAACAAAATTAACTACATACTTATTACCATAACCAACAATTACTTTTTCCACATAATCTTGCATATGTTTAGCTGACTTATAGGTATCAAATTCAATCCAGTAATACTTCATGAATTTTTTCGACACCTGATTTGGCAAACTAGCAATATTTTAGCTAACTCATAAACAAAGGAATCCGATGGCACTGAAAAAACCAAGAAGAAGAATAAAGAAATCCGGCCTAGTCTACTTTGCCGTAAATACTCGTATTCCAAATATCGTAAAAACAGGTATGACTATTGATTCTGCTGAGAAAAGATTAGAGGCAGCCAATAAGCGCAATGAATTCATGTGTGGCATCTGGAGTATTGTGCATAAAGTAAAAACAAACGATGCAAAACGCACTGAAGATTTGGCACATTCTTTATTTGAGGATTACTTCGATAATGAGAGTGTCTCTACTGAGATGTATTTCATTCCAGAAAGCATTTCAGTTAAGCAGATGGCGGATTTAGTAAGAGTCTAGTACATTGGATAAATATCATAAATAATATATGATCTGGCTACTGAAGTAGCACTTTGAATTGTACGTGCTGATAGATCAGCAACAATGTGGAGTCGTAAGACTTCTCTAACTTTTCTCATAGGTAAATTTAGAAAATATCTCTCAGTTTCAAATCATTTACTAAAATAAATCTGAAATCGCGCTCACAACTCAAAAGTGGCCGGATACTCACCGCGATAGGTGGCCGGTTGTTGAGCGTTTTTGGTGGCCGGTTAGGTGTGTTTTTTGCAGTTGCTATCTCTTGGCTCTTTCGTCCATCATTTGAAAGTATAAGAGCATGTGCTCTTATACGCTCCTGTTTACTTTTACCATTCTTGCTGTTGGGCATGGAAATTTTATAGGCGGTATAAATACCCGAAAATATGCTGCCATGACTAAAACTAGTAAACCTACCGCAAGTAGGGAAATTAAAGATTTAGTTGGTAAGAAGTGTTTACTTCAAGTTATGGGTACCGCAGGTAGAAATATTAGTTATGATGTTAATATTAATAGATAAACGTATAAAAATTGATAGCCCATTAAGAGTATTTATTGCAAGCAATTCAATCACAATAAAAAAATAAGTAGTTCCTATGATAATTTTAGATTTTGAGACCAATAGTACTAATGTTCACGATGTAATAGAAGTTGCTGCTTTTAGAGTTGAGCGTATTAATAATATATATAAAGTTGTAGATACCTTCCATCGCTACTACCTGTCAGATTATGAAGTTAATAGCTATGCACTTGCAGTACATAGATTAACACCTGAGAGAATTATCAAACTTAGAAAAGATGCTCATTATGCAGAGTACTTTGAAGAAGACGACGACTTTATCGAGTTCTGCAAAAATAGCACTACTCTGGTTGCACACAATATTTCATTTGAACTACGTCATCTAGGATCACTTATCTCTTTTAAAAAGCATTTTTGTACAATGAAAGAGAATAAGAAAATTGTTAAAGCCATCAATAAAAATGGTAATGTTAAAAACCCAAAACTTATTGAGACCTGTCACTATTATAATATTGAATTTGATGAAGAACAGTATCACAGTGCCCTATATGATGTTACAAAAACTTTGGATATTTTAAACGCTATGGATTGATGTGATGAATGTTATTTACTAAAATATACTCTTTGCGATAAATCTTTAGTATTTATCCGTTTTTTAGCCCAAAAGCTATTATTAAAAGAGTGAGTTTTTGTTTTATCAATTCTACCAAGAGAGTACCCTTCAATAAATGTCGATTCCACATCACTCATAAATTCCGAGGAGTCCTTCCACTCTTCGCATAAAATATCTCTTCTTTTAAGTGAAGACCATCTAGTATAGAGCCTTTTTTGAGAATTATTGTGTTTGATTTTTGAACAAGAATTACAACTTTTTGTATTGCCTGTTTTTAAATTAGAGGCGGTGACATAAATTAATTTATTACACAACATACATAGGCATTTCCACTTGGCATGACTGTTTTCTTGTTGATAAAATTCAAGTACCAAAATATCACCAAATATCTCTGACACCAAATCAACACGTTTACTCATAGGGTTCTTTTTTTGAATAAATATTTTTATGCAGTAAGTAGTTTTGTTCGAAAGACTCTTTAACTCTGTTTTTAATCATGCGCCAATAATGTTCTATATCAAACTGTTTATCTGTTTTCATAAGTGTAGTGTAATATATATTTTTTTAAAATATACTATCTTGAAGGGTATGTTATAATTATTACAACAACAAATTTATTAAAAAAGAGAGTAATATGAGTTCTATTATTTCTGTAATTGAGCAGTACACGTCATTATTTTTTCTTGATGATATCTCTGCTTTTAATTTGATTGCTTTATTTGTGATGCTTTTACTCTTTTTTATTCTAAAAAGATTTACATATATTTATTTTTATCTTCTATTACTACTGCCGGGAACCTTTATGCATGAGATACTGCACTATCTTGTCTCACTATTAACATTAGGTCGTCCTATAAGCTTTTCTGTATGGCCCAAAAAAGTTAATGATTACTATGTATTAGGTAGCGTTACTTCGCAAAACGTTAGATGGTATAACGCGGCACTCATCTCATTGGCGCCACTACTTCTTTATCCGACAGCATGGTATCTTCTTTTATTACTTCCAAATTATTCAAATCTTTACTATGGACCACTGCTCTATTTAATAGCTACTCTTGTGAATGCAGGTACACCTTCAAGAACAGATTGGCTTGTGGCACTTAAACACTCTTGGTTTATAATTGTAATTGGAATAACTATTTTTTTGGAGTTCAAGTTTAGATTTCTATCTGGGATGGTAGATTGAATTTTAAAATCTATTTAAAATAATAAGTTAGTATAAAAAGACATTAGTTTACTTTAAATAATCTCAAGTCAGCAGGAACTAATATATAAAATGTTCACTAATACCACATTAATAATAGTGCTAATTATATCTCTATTTTCTTAGTATCTTTAATCACACAACCAAAAAATTAAACGACATATTATGTTCATTAGCATATAAGCAAGAAGTGTTTTATATAACAGACCAGACTAAATGTGACATTTTAAAAGCTTAAAAATTTTACATCTCCGAACCCGATTTTATAATGTCAATCCCAAATTTATCCCTAAGTAAATTCATAGCATCCGTAAGCTTCGCCGCCTTCACATCCTCCTCAAAATCAATCAACGAAACCGCCTGATGTTTTTGGTGTGAAAAGTTTGAAACAGATAGTGATATTTTAATCACTGAGCCACTTTGTAATGCTATCTCATCAAACATAATGTGTAGTTCTGTTTTGAATAGATCTTCACTGAATAGTCGTTGTACTTTTTTACTCTGTTTGACACTTTGATTGTAGGTATAATTTATTTTTAAATAGTATGTTGTGGGGTTAACATTTAATTGACTGACCATGTAGCAGATGTGACGGGCTAAGACCATTATTCGTCTGTAGACTTCATGTTTATCTATTATACGGTCAAAAGTACGTGAGATTCCAATTGACTTACGTTCTTGTCGTAACTCAATGGGTTCATTATCAATACCTAGTACCCGCTCATAGAGTTGTATGCCTGGTTTTTTCCATGAATAAAATAGTGATTTGTTCTGTTTAATATCACCAAGATGGCTAATACCATAACTGAGTAAGCGTTTTTCATATTGGCTTCCAATACCGGGGAACTTTCCAATAGGAATATCTTTAATAAAAGTATCAACATCTTTAACTTCATAAACACCATAAGGCTTTGCCCATGAAGTACTCAGTTTAGCAATCCACTTCGATGTTTTACAAATACCAATACTACTAGGTATCCCAAAACGTTTATACACTTCATCTTGTAAAAAGAGTGCAAAATTATAAACATCACATTCATCTATCCATCCTGATACACTTAAAAACCACTCATCGATACTGAAACTTTCTACATGAGGAACCACGCTCTCAAGGTAGTTTCGTATGTTTTCACTGATATCATGATAGAGGGGATAATTGGAGGGAAGGATAACAAGTTCTGGGCATATCTGTAGGGCTTGGGCTAAACTCATCGCCGTCTTAACATTTTTTGCACGTGCGGGGTAATTACATGTAGTGATTATTCCACGAGGATTACCTTTTTCATCTAAAAAAGTGTTTTCAAAAGTTTTCTCTTTTTGAGAATGGAATATTGGTGTGACGAAAGCACCACTGTTATTGTTTTGAGCGAGCTTTACGCCATTTGGGGTTCGCTCTTTATCAAAAAGTGAAAGTTGGCTTCTACCACCAACCGCACATGGTACATCTCTTAAATAGGGTTTGGTTATTATTTCTGCTGAAATGAAAAAAGAGTCTAAATCAAGATGTAAAAAAATCTTTATTTCCTTTTTTAGTTTCATCGATCACTGTTGAAAACTCATGTTGATTAACAAGCTGTCGCAAAAGTGAATCTATGGCATTAATGATACCATCTTTATACTCACTCTCTTGCAATGTAGATAACGTATCATATTGAGAATAGAGACTATCAACGAACTCTTTTTTTAATGCTCTCTCTTTTTTAAAAAAGTGAATGTAGAGATCTTCAATATATCGAAGTCCACAGAGTTGGCCATTACGATAACGTTGTGACTCTTGTTTATGTTTGGGATACTTATATTTTGAGGTTTGAACATAGCAGTAGTTACTCACATGAGATAGAAATAGTGCCACGCTTTGAGCACTATCATGATAGGAATCAAACTCCTCCCTGCTAATAATAATTTTATTGTTAGGCATAGGCTTCAAAGCGATATTTTTGTTGTAGATAGGCTTCGTTTTGTAACCACTGTTCGACATCAGCACTGCTCATATACCATGATTTATTAATAAACTTTTTACTAACAATATTACGAAGAAAGGCTCTATAGTGTTCATAGGCAACAGTTCCATCGTTTGTATGGTGAAGTAAAATAGTATATGCTAGTTGTGAAGCGCCACTATTGAAGTGACCCCATGAGTAAAGCGCATCACCAAAAAGTTTATGACTCAATGAGGGATAGAGTTTTGTATTACAAAAATAGAGTTCATGAAGGTATGACTTTTTATTTTTATCATAATAACTATTTACTTTGTGTTTTACGATGGCACTGTACATCATCAAAATCCTTTATCTATAGTTTATATAAAAATGGATCTTTGTATTAAAAAGATGTCTCTGTGCAATGTGGTATAAACATGTAAGTATTAGCTCATGCTATTTTTGGATTAAATAGGTTTATGTCTTTAAAGGGTCGAGAGGTCAATATATTTTTACTTAGTACACAAATTAAAGATAATAATTTACTGTACTAGATTTAATGAAAATAACTGGCTATTTTAAATGTTTTAAAATATTAGCAACCACCTTAACCCCACCAAGTTTGATACCTTTAGGCGTTATTTTATTTATTAATGTATCCGATATACTTTTGATTAGTGCGTCGGGTACAGAATTAAATTGAGACATTCGAATAGCAATATCAGCTTTTATATCATCAGTAAACATACTTAGTATATCTGCTGCTACATCAGCATCAATGTAAACTAAGATTATTGCGATGGTTTGGGGATGTTCTTTATGAATGACTTCAAAGAGTTGCTCTGCTTCAATATTTTCTAAATAGGTAAAATACTTCATAAATTTATTATATCATAGAGGGTGTTGAAATGTTTTGGGTAATCTGATTTTTTACTGATGTAAAGGGACTTCTTAAAAATCTTCTTTAAATGTATTATCATCCATAAGAAAATAATTACGCTTTGTGTAAAAAGTCGAATTCCACTTAAAAAAGGGTAATCCATTGAAATGTATACTGTATTTTTTTATTTTCTTGAAGTTTAATGCCTTGAATAGATAGCGTTTATAACTTAAATTGTATGCTTTTTGAAGGTGTTGTTATCTTCTTCTAATTTGTTTAACACAAAAATTATAAGTAAATTAATTACCCAGCAACTTACATTGTGGTAGTTCATTTGTCCCAAATAAAACAAGCTAGTGAAAAGAATATTTTCTATGAATCAACCGTGTCGCTTGACTTGAAAAGTCATATTATATATAATATGACTATGAAGATAGTAATTGATACAAGTGTCGTCTTGCCAGCTTTATTGTCAATAGAAGGTGTGTCAAACAAGTTAATGCTTTGGCTCTTTTCTAACAATACTAAAATGCATGTTGTATCTAATACCCTAGTAACAGAGTACCAAGATGTTCTTTTAAGAGAGAAAAATAGAAAGTTATATCCACAGTTTTCTAAAGACGAATTAACGTCTTTTATTGATGACATTTGTTTAATTTCTCATCATCAAAAGATTAATTTTCTTTGGAGACCTTTTTTAAAAGATATCAAAGATGATATGATTTTAGAAACTGCATTTAATGGAAATTGCAACTATATCATTACATATAATTTAAAAGACTTTCGTGGTGTTAAAGAAAAATTTTCCATACAGATTGTCACACCTAAAGAGTTTTTAAAAATAGTAGGAGAAATCAAATGAATTATGCTTTAAGAATACCAGATTACTATAAAAGTGATATTGAAGATGTAAAAGGAGAGGTCTCTATGAATCAGTTTATAGTAAATGCCATCGCAGAAAAAGTGGCAACGCTTAAAACTTTAGACTATCTCACACAAAGAGCTGAAGATGGTTCAAGAGATCATGCAATATCAATACTTAAACGAGCTTCTACTCATAAACCAGAACCAGAGGATACTCTCTAATATTATTAATAGATTTTTATCTCTGTGTTGTTGATATGCGATTTAGGACATTGTTCCATAATAGTCCCATAGTAGCTCTCAAGTACTAAAAATATTTCGTAATAAATCGTTTCACTTCTTCAGTATGTTCGTTCTCTTTTAAATAGACAAGAAACAAGCCATTGCCATAAATCCCATAAAATAAACGCCTCTGAAGTAATAGGTACAAATAATTTCAGATAGTGCTACGTTTTCTCATTGATTCCCCATACCTGCTATGCCTGTAGTTTCTTCGATACTTAGTATTGTAAAATTAATTTTATCATTTTTTTATGGGACTTACAATTTTAAAAATATAGTCATCTTTGTGCTCTTCTTGCATAAGGGTAACAACACGTTCACCACCTACAACATAAGAGTCTTCCATAAAATATACCGTTATATTATTTTCAATATCTGTTACAAAATTACTTTTGTTATCAGAAGTAAAAAGTGCTTCAAACTCTTCTGTAGAGGATATGCTGTTTTCAATACTTGATAAATAAGTATAAAGTTCTTCTTTAGTCTGTATTTTTATTATGTTCTGGGTTTGCATAGTGGGAGAGATATCCTGTTTGTAAAGTTTGAATTGATATTGTACCTTTTTGCACCTTTTGAGAAATAAAGTTTGTTCCACATGTTTAAATATTATCTACGTTATAGACAGATCTTTAAGAATTAAAACTTCACCAGTTGCCGCACGTACACAATATTTTTTTACTGTAGGTATGGAACAACCAGAATGTTTCGACACGGCATAGACTGTTAATGTAGTATTACTCTCTTCAAGAGCTTTAATACTATTGAAAATTTTCTTTTTTGACGCTAAACTTTTTTATCTCGTGCTTTATTTAAAGAATTATCCCTATTTGATGTTTTAAGTACTTTGGGATTTTTAAATTTTTGTAAACGCTCTTGGGATAACAAACTATCGCTGTCACTCAGCACTGCTTCTCGAATAATTAATTGAAAAATATCATGTTCGAGTTGTGTTAAATCATAGCGGTAAAATAAACTCTCTTTATCTTCCATATAAACCAAACCTTTATTGTAAACTTGTATTTTAACAATACTATACTTATGTAAATACAAGTATACCATACTGCTATCAAAGAAGAAAAAAAACTTTAAATTATCTTCTCCTAAACCAAATCTTATTACAAATCCTATCTCCATCTTCCATAAACTGTTCTCTATAACTTTTAGCCCTGACACTAAACTCTGGCTCATAATAGATGTAATTTGGAACACCATCTTTATACAGGTGAATGTTCTGTGCAGAACTTTTATCACTATAGTGAACATCAACTTTTAGATAAGGCTTTGGATTGTGATAGCCCATATAAACAATTTCATACTCTGGTGATAACTGCTGCTGATCCTCTTTTAACATCTCATAGTGTGCTTTAGCTTCTTTAAGCTCTTCTTGATGCTCCTGTGTTATCTTAGTAATCTCTTCTTGCATAAGTTCTTCACTAAGTCCTTGAGGCGAAACTTTCTCTCTATAGGTTAGCAATCCATAAAGGTCGATTTCTTCCCATATAAACTTAAATCAGATTAAGTTTACTTTTTGAGACCTCAATCGCTTGGTTTAACTTAGCCTGTAAAATTTCTTTTGAAGGTAATACTGTTAAATACTCAGCAACATGAATATTACTTTTATCCAACTCTAAAAGCTCAATTTGTTCCTCTTTTTTACCGGTGCATAAAATAATTCCTATTGGACTACCTTCGTCCTCTTGTTTTTCGTATTTATTTAACCATCTCAAGTAGAGTTCCATTTGACCTTTATATTCAGCTTTAAAGTCACCTATTTTTAAATCTATTGCAATAAGCTTTTTTAATTTTCTGTTAAAAAATAGTAGGTCAATATAAAAGTCATCATTATCAAGTTGAACTCTTTTTTGCCTTGCTACAAATGTAAAACCATTACCAAGTTCAAGTAAAAAGTCTTCCAGTTGTTTTAGTATTGCATCTTCTAAATCTTTTTCAAGATATTTGTCTTTTAGATCTAAAAAATCCAATAAATAGGGATCTTTTAACAAGACGTCTGTATGAACATTTCCATTTGAAAGTTTTTCAATTTCATGTTTAATAAGTTCATCAGGTTTTTTTGAAATTGCTGTTCTTTCAAACAACATGGAGTTTACCCGTTCTTTAAGAGTTCGAACACTCCATCTCTCATTTTTACTCATTTGCAAATAAAAGTCTCGTTTTAAAGGCTCTACAATAGGTAACATGATTAAAAAATGGCTCCAAGATAATTCTCGTGACAGTGTAACGACAATATCTTTTTCAAATACTTGTGAAAATTGAATCATTCGTCTTAAGTTTTTCTCTTCAAAGCTGCGTCCATATTCTAAAACTAATTGTCGTGACACTGTCGCGACAATTGATTTACCATATTGAGCACGTGAATTTGCTAGAACTTCGGTATTGATTTTATGACCAATATCCCAGTACATCAATGTCAAAATATTATTGACATTGTTAACAGCCTGAAGTTTTGATTGGCTTATAATAATTTTCAAGTCACTTATAAAGTTTTTCTCAATAGATTTCATATGATTATTTTCCAAGTACTTTTTCTCCAAATTCACGTAATTCTCCACTAGGAGCCACATAACGATATAAAGTTGGCCTTGTAATATTTAATTCTTTACAAAGCTCACTAACGCTGGTATCTCTATTTTTCATAGCGACTTGAGCTAATCGTACTTGTGCTTTAGTCAGTTGGAATTTCCTTCCACCTTTTTTGCCTCTTGCTCGAGCAGCTTTTAATCCAGCAAGTGTGCGTTCTCGAATAAGTTCTCGCTCAAATTCTGCAAATGCACCAAATATTGAAAATATCATTTTACCAGCGGGTGTTGTTGTATCAATATTTACACCTTGCCCCGTTAAAACTCTAAATCCTACATCTCTTATATTAAGATCTTCAATAGTTGAAATTAGATGTTTTAAATTTCTGCCTAAACGGTCTAATTTCCATACAACAAGAATATCATCTTTCCTTAATGCTTTTAAACAATTCTCTAATCCAGGTCTATTATCTTTTACTCCTGATAATTTATCAGTATAAATATTATCTTTTAAAACACCAGCTTCAAGAAGTGCATCTATCTGTAGATCTAAAACTTGAGACTCATCAGCTTTTGAAATTCGTGCATAACCTATTAGCATTATTAACTTCCTATTGTATGTTACATAAACCTTCGTTTAAATTACAACCTTATTTTATACTAAAATATATTGATATAGTATTAAACAACCCGTTAATTATTCTATATTACATAAATACTGTATATTTATAATTATGAAACATAAGGGATATTTATGCCAAGCTTGACAATTTTATCTAAAACTGAACAAAAGCAATTTGAGTCAGAACCAAACTTCTCGTTAAAAGATAAATACTATTTTTTCAAAATCCCAAAACTATTGTTAAGAGATTTAAACACAACAAAGAATAAAGTGCTTATGACTTTATTATGGGGATATTTTAAAGCTACTAATAAATTTTATACAGATTTTAATCAAATAGATAATTTAAAGTTTATGTACCATCAATATAATTACGAAGAAGTTATTGATATCACTTTTTCTTTAAGTACAACACATCGGTATAAAGAAATAATAAAAACTTATTTAGGCACAAATACTTACACACAAGAGATAAAAAACACCCTACAAAAAGAAGCAAACAACCTCGCTAATAATTTCATCCATCGTAAAAAGATATTTTACACTTTGATAGAACTATCTAAAAAACTAAACATTGAAGTTCCCAGTTATACAGAACTCACACGTATCATTACCGTTGCCTTAAATACGCAAAAAACCGATATCCTTTCTAAGTTAGAACCTCTACTTAGCGATGACCGATTAAAAGAGCTAGATGAGTTTTTGGTTAAAGAAAAATCATCTAAAAATAGATATAAAATTGCCTATTTTAGGAAACTTGAACATGCAACAACTAAAAATAAAATGCTCCTCAGTTTGGGAAAATTAAAAACCATAAAATCTAAATTTACTATTTTAAAAGAGATAATTGAGACCATCGGTATCACACCAAAAATAGCACAATATTATGCCAAATGGATTGAAAAATCTCAAACATCACAAATTAATCAGACCAATAAACTCAATCAAAAATTTACACTTCTATCGTTTATCTATCATCAATATCTTATCAGAAATGACAATCTAATTGATAGATTTATATCCACCGTTCAAACAGCAAAGAACTCTTCATTTAGAGCGCAAAAGGAGTTTAGTTTTGAACTCGAACCACAGAAAAATAGAGTGATTCAATCACTTGAAGATGCCCATGTCTCCGCTCTTAATGAAATTGAAGTAATTATTAAAAATGAAAAACTCTCAGCCGTTAAGAAAGTGGATGCAATTACAGTACTTGTAGAAAAAAAGACACAAGCACTTAATAACATTCTTACTGAAAAAAAGGTATTCGACACGCTCGCGGACAATAAATATGAGTTCATTGAGAAGAAGTCAATATCACTTCAGGGCAAGCTTTCAGGGATTCTAAAAGCTATTGAATTTGATGAAGTGACCTCTAACAAAAATATTATTGCAGCTATCAATTATTTTAAGAATAACTCAAGTATCAACTCTAAAGCACCACAAGCATTTTTAAATGAGGAAGAACGAGGTGCCATCTTCGAGAGTGGTAAATTTAGAGTATCTCTTTATAAAGTGTTACTCTTTTTTCATGTGAGCGATGCTATTAAAAATGGGACACTTAATCTAAAATACTCACTGAAATATCGAAACTTTGAGGACTATCTTATTGATAAAGAGGAATGGAAACAGAATAAAAAGTCTTTAGGGCACCTCTAAAAACTACACAAATCAATAAAAAAGCCAAATTTCGATAAAATCTAAAGATATAAATAATAGTGAAGGTTGAAAAATGGCAGGATTATTTGATACAGAATATCAT
>Ga0233442_1001804_pt1 | contig 15377 bp, 14 predicted proteins | sample SI_123_September_3_FD_182789 | JGI IMG/M metagenome (GOLD analysis project Ga0233442, IMG submission 182789) | Seawater microbial communities from Saanich Inlet, British Columbia, Canada - SI_123_September2016_150_MG | ecosystem: Environmental > Aquatic > Marine > Inlet | place: Canada: British... | reverse complement strand
GATTGTTTTTTCGAATACAAGGGTAAATATTCTACCAACAAGGGGCGAGGCCCCACTAAACTCATATCACCTTTTAAAACATTCCACAATCCTGGTAACTCATCTAAACTTGTTGACCTTAAAAATTTACCAAATTTAGTAAGTCTAACTTTATCAGATAAAAAAATTCCATCTTTATCGTACTCATTGGTCATACTTCTGAACTTATACATATTGAATAAATTTCCATTCAATCCAGGACGAACTTGCTTAAAAAATACTGGCACTCCAAGCTTAACCCTTACTGCTAAAAAGGTCAAAATAAAAACCAATAAAATTATTGGTAAACTTAAGAGGATTATAAAAATATCCACCGCTCTTTTCAATTTATTTTTCTCCATTATTATGCTTAGTAATTAACAAATAATAATACTCTGAAAACAATGAAGCGACAAGATCTCTGTCAAACTGTCTTGCCCAATCAGGGCCATTTTTTGAATGATATTCTAGCAATGATGGGACCTCTATATACATTTGAATTGCGTTAACGAGGGAGTCAATATCTTTAGGCGGTACAAGCGATCCATTAACAAAATTATTGACTGCATTTTTCGTCCCATTTGCATGAGTAGAAATTACTGGAAGTCCAGCGGCGGCAGCCTCTACTAATACATTCCCGAACCCCTCCCAGTGAGCAGGAAGAACGAATAAATCTATTTGATTCATAAACTCTGGAACTTCTGAATATTCAAGCTTTCCCAAAGATTTAACGCGACTGCAATTTGATAAATCTTTATGGAATTTATTTGAAAGTTTTTGATTTAGATCGTCCTCTCCAGCGATCATCAATGAAATATCAGGATATTTTCTTTCCAATATACGCCAGGCACCGACTAATTCCTCAATGCCTTTTCTTGGAATTAGTCTCCCCAAAAAACCAACCTTTAATGCTTGAGTATTGCTATCTTTATTTATATTGCTATTGAAGTTTTTAACTTCTATGCCTGAACTGCCAAGACCAATAGAAAACATTTTCTTGGAATTGAAAAGATGTTCTTGAACTGCAAAATCTTTTAAACTTTGTGACTCCATCAAAACATCTGTGGCTAACACGCCACACAACCTTTCAATAAAAATTTGAATTCTTTTCTTAATGCCTGACAAGGACTCGTGCCTATACCCCCTTACATGATATATTCTATAAGGAACTCTTAAAAACCAAGCTGAGAGCATAAATATCAATCCAGCTTTGGGAGTCCCTGCATTAACAATCAATGGTTTTATAGTCTGAAGCTTTCTAATGCATTGATAAAGGCTTTTTAAATCATTTAGTAATGATGGAACTCTAACCATTGAAACTGGCAAAAACGTAACCTTTTCCTGTTTACACCAATTCTCTGCATTAGAATCAGGATTACAGCTAACAATATATTCAATGTCATTACCTCTCATATGCTGAGCATAATTTTTCAAGAAAATCAAGCTTTCTGACACTGTCACTGCATGTACAACTTTGTTATTTTTCATTTCAACCAACCTTATTACCCAAACCAATCTAAATGGTAATATTTCCTATATAAATCCAAAATTTTTGATCTTAAGCCAATACTAAAAAACCCGTTTTTTTAATCGATTAAGTACATTAGAGAAGCCTTTAAAACTCTTCAATTTTCTATATATTTTCCGAACAAACCACTCAAAGTTAAAATTGAATTTAGACAACAACATGTTTTCATAGGATTTAATGATGTAGCTTTCACGCTCATCATCTCCTTTAAATTCTACTTTTGACGCTTGTAAAATCCTATCTGTAATGCCTTCCTTTGTCATATAATTAGACAACAATCTATCTTGTATTGCCATTCTAGAATCATCACCATCTAGAAAATCATTGAATTGCCCCTTAAATACATCAATGGAAGGAATTAACCAGCCTGTTTGAAGGAACATAGGATAGTCTCGATAGATTAATAAAGCAGTAGGTCTGCGATGAAACATTGAAACTACGGCAACACTGCTAGGGGTGGTTATAACAGAGCTGTAACGCTCGAGAGTATCCTCAAACCCCTCTTCAATATCATTCGCCAATACTCCAACATATTTTTCATTTATCGCAGATATCAAACTTATGTCAAAAATTCTATATGAAAAATCAATATTTTTCTCTATTAGAAATTTAGTGACACTTAAAATCAATTTAAGCAATAATTCATATTCTTCATTATTGAAATAAGCTGTATTTGCAGTTGTAATTAACACTTTTTTACTTTCAGGCATGGCACTAGCGTGCTTTTTTGATATCATTCTATTCGGCATAAATTCCATTGCTAAAGTATCTTGATTAAAATAATTTCTTTCATTTTTTCCAACACAAAGAAAAAAATCTTGAAGGATTGGGTGGAATGATCGTAGTCCATATTTTATGTGCATTGGGTTAATAAATGAATTAGAAAAATCAAATATTCCATCACTACACAAAATTGTCCTAATGCCGGCTTTTTTAAATTTTTGGGTTAGGATGACATTATGAGGCATTGTGTAATAAGCGCATACAAAAAGTTCATATTGAGACAAAAATAAACTAGGTTTTTTGTAATATTTCATTCCATCAAATACAAAATCCACACCGTCAACATTCTTCAAGCCAAGCTCACGATAATACCACTCACTTTCTGAAAATAATATTTTCATCTACGGTCCTCTGGTATCAACAAATCCTCTAGCGGAAGGTCACCCACAATAGAAACAGGACAGGGGGAATTATAAATACAAGTATTAATTGTATACTGATAATAAGAGTAGTCTTTAGTGGCACGAAACAAATCACTCATTATCAATAATGGAGCTAACATTATAAAAAAATAAATTCTAGATTTCTTGGTTAACTTTACAAAGACTAGCTGGTATAACAAAACAGGAATAAAAATAGAAAAACCTGCCGATACTCTGTTCATTGCTTGAAAATCTAAGGCAAGCAATCTTAGTATTAATATAAAAAAAACAATATTTATTAAAAAATAATCCTTACGGTTTAACTTTATCTTCAATAACAGATAAATAAAGCCCAAGCCTAAAACTACGGTGTTTATCAAAAAAATAGGGACAGGAAGTGGTGTAGACTGAAACTTATAGCCTTTAAAATCAAATCCAATAATGTCTACAACTGAACCAAGAATAGATCCAAAAACTGTCATTCCTAACAGTGTAGCCATCCCTATACTTAATAAATAATAAACTTTTTTAGGTCTAAAGATATAAAAAGGGATGCATAGTACATAGAAAATACTACTTAGATGGATAAAAGATGCTGCAGCTACAACCATTAAAAATTTTAGGTAATTTTCACTATGTAAAAATCGATAGACCCCCCAAAAAGCAATTGACGCCGCCAAGGCTTGCCTTACAATACTCATACTTGGAAAGTAGAATATTAAATATATAAAAAAAATTACAACCCCTAAAAACTCCTTGTCACGAGAAATTTCTTTTAGCCCCATGTATATAAACACATATGTTAAAAAAGCATATAGAGCCAGTAGAGCCTGAAAGTTAAAGCCCATTTCACTCAGAGCCACCGACACAAGTGAATAGGACAACTCTACCGGAATTAAGAGCCCTAATACTGCATTATCATACAAGACAACATAATTATCAAAATCTGAGCCTACGTAGTATCTAAAAGCTGACAAAACTACAATAATAATTAAAAAAGGAATGGCGTAATACTTTCTAAAGAAAGTTACTCCAACCCAAGCAAAAAAGCTAGCAAACAACCAAATCAATTAATACCACCTCTTAATCTAATAAAACAACTTTTAACGATACTTTTTTTCAATCTGTGCTTTTAGCTGCACACAACCCATAAACCCATTCACCTGGATATACTTCTATAAGTGAACAAATAAAGGGGTGTAAGATGACCTTATACTATCGTATGATATCTGGCCGACCTATCATTTAATATACGGAATCTATTTAAAAACAACCATGTTAAATTACTAAAAAAATATCTTAGCTTTGAATGCTTAACATTAAAATCACCACTTGAAGATTTATTAAAAAAAATCACCAGGTCTTTTGCGACAAACTCGATGTTAAACCTTTTCGCTTTATTTCTGTGTTTTTCTGAAAGCTTTAAATAGTCTTTCTGATCAATTTTGCAAATGTCATTAAATATTTCCTCAAATGAAATAATGTCACAATCAGTACAAATTTCTCCAAGTAGATAATTATCATATTGACTAAAAAAACCATAGCACGCTTCTGCATTGTAATCACCGATACCGATAATTGAAGGGACGCCAGCTGAACTTGATTCTATGATGGTTGTTCCTACACCTACAAAAATAAATGTATCGTTAAAAATATTTGGCAACTTCTCATAATCAACCCCCCCATGAAATACAATCTTACTCTTTTGTTGTTTTGCTAAAATTATCAACTCATCTTTAAGAATGCCATCACCGTAAATATGATATTCAAAATTTTTACCATTATTTTCATTAATTCTATCAATATTCTTAATCATTATCTCATTGTACGTCTTAAAACTCGCCAGCCTGCCTATTGAAACTATTTTATTACTTCCAAAAGATGGAGTGCATTTTTCATACACTTTTAAGTTTACACCCAAAGGAATGATATTATCCGATTCATCCTTTATATTTAAAAAATCGATTGTTTCTTTTTTTACAGCTTCATTCATATAAAATATATTTGTAATGTCAATATTTTGAATTAATTTCTTTTGAACTTGTCTGAAATAAAACTTATTATCCCAAACATATTCCATTGGGTGGTATGATGAAGTTATGAACTTTGCATTATAATGTCTTGATACCTCCGCCCCTACCATGTTCGTCTCACTATCAACACTATGAACAAAATCAATGTTATGCATCACCTCATCTAGCATTGAAAAGTTTATTGGCAATGAATGGTTAATAGCTGAGAAATTCCATCTCGCAAAAGCTTTATAACTTGTAATATCTATAAAGTTAATTATTTTGGCATTTTTCGAAATTTCCAAAAATAAATGACTATCTACCTTCGATGTTAGATTTAATACATACAAAGAATAGTCATTTCTTAAAAAATAACATAATCTGGTTATATATGTTTCTATCCCTCCCATTGTTAAACTACCCACAACAAATAATATACTTTTTTTCACTTATTGAATAACCTCCTAAAAATAAAAATCATAGTAACTAAATAAATAAAGTAATTCAAACTGAAGGCATATGTAATACCTATAAGTCCAAAGCTATCTATAAATAAAATAGATAAAACTACAAAAGTAATGCTGAATACCACTTCGGTAACTATGAAAGCTTTTGTCATGGCCTTTGCTAACATTAGCATTCCAAGTAACCATGAGGCAATCTTTATAACATCCCCTATAAGCTGCCATTTAAAAAGCTCTAACATAGGCATAAATTGATCTGTAAAGGCCACTTTCACAACCAAATCTCTAAATATAAAAATTCCAAATGCTAAAATCGTTACAATCGGCATAATCACCTTGTAGCCATTCAATATTTCTTGCTTTAATTTACTTTTATCCTGTATTTCAGATAGTTTGGGCAAGTAATAAACATTTAAAGATGAAGTGATAATCATTAAATATATTATAGATATATACCAAATACTTTGCCAGTATCCTGCCTCATCCCACCCTAAATTCTCTCCAATATAGTTTCTAATTATTAAATGACTTACTGGAACGGTCAAAATAGTTACAACAGTCATTAAAGAAAATTTACCAAGTTTAAAAAAACTATCCTTATCTATACCGCATGTAAAGTACCTTAATTTGAACCACTTACTTTTTATAACAAATACCAGGGTCACAAAAAATACAATAGATTGATTTATTACCAACGCATACAGCGCCCCAATTAATCCTAATTCCACAATCAAAAACGATGTAAGAAAAAGCGAAAATATACTACCCGCTATATTTACTATTATGTATTTTTTAATCTCTTTTTGACCATTTAATATTGATATTAAAATAGCATTCAATGCAAACAATACTACCGTAACACCAAAAACTATAAAAATACTACTGTACTTGATATTTTTTAGAATCAATTCGGACCAATACTGACTAAAAACAATAAGTATTAACGAGACAAAAAATGAAGAAATAAGGCTAATAGCCAAACTACTGCTAAATATTTTTTTCTTTTTTTCTATGCTTGTATACTCTGCTGTATATTTAACTACCCCTTGAGAAATCGCACCATTTGAAAGGGTGGTAATCATAGTCATAAAGCTTTGTAGCTGTCCAACAATTGCAATTCCAGATGGTCCAACATAAATTGCCATAAATTTATTTATAACAAATCCTGATAAAATTTTTACAATGGTTGAAATAGCCGTCAATAACGATGTTTTAATTAAAGTCATTAATCACCTGAACTATCTGCTGAGTGTCCTTTAAACTTTGAACTCCACTTATCGGCAAGCTCAATATTTCATTATGAATTTTCTCACTAATTGGATAACTTTCACCATTCCATTCTGCATATGCACCTTGTTTGTGGGGTGGAATAGGATAATGGATAAGAGTCTGGATTCCGTTATTAAGCAAATACTCTTGCAACCCATCTCTTCTTTGGGTTCTTATTACAAAAAGATGCCAAACACTATTTGTAATAACAATTGGTAAAGTTATATTCTTATTCTTAATATTTTTAATATAATAATTAGCCACTTCTTTTCTTTTTTCTATTTCACTATCTAGGTACTTTAATTTAACACTAAGCATTGCGGCCTGAATTTCATCCAATCTACTATTTACACCTTTGTAGCTATTTTGATACTTTTTAGAGCCTCCATAATTCCCCAAGGCCTTTACAGTGTCAGCTAAAACCTTATCATTTGTGGTTACAGCACCCCCATCCCCCAAGGCGCCGAGATTCTTTCCAGGATAAAAACTAAATCCACAAGCATCGCCCAAATTTCCACATTTTTTATCTTTATAAGGCGCCCCATGTGACTGAGCAGAATCCTCTATCACTTTTAAGTTGTGCTTTCTTGCTATTTCATTTATCTTGTCCATTTCACATATTTGACCGTAAAGATGAACCGGCATAATTACTCTTGTTTTCAAGGTTATCTTTTCTTCTATTTTTGAAACATCAATTAGATATGTACTAATATTAGGCTCAATTAATATTGGTACTAAATTATTTTCAGATATTGCTAAAATTGATGCTATATAAGTATTTGATGGCACTATAACCTCATCACCGTCTTTTAAAACACCCATCTCCTTATAAGATCTTAATATTAAAATTAAGGCATCTAATCCATTCGCTACTCCTATGGTGTATCTCACCCCACAATAACTAGAAAAGTTTTTTTCGAAATTTTTACACTCACCTCCTTGAATGTACCAGCCGCTATCTATTACATTTGTACATGCTTCAACTAATTCACTTCTATACTGAGAGTTTATTTTTTTTAAATTTAAAAATTGAATCATGATAATGTACTCTAAATTTACACAAATTAATACATAACTAAATTAGTCAGTAATGGCTTATTTTTTTGGAATAAAAAACATTACTGTCTCATAAATACTCTCAGTATAATGCCTAAGGTAAATATCATAATCAGGCCTAATATCTAGAATTAAACCGGGTATCCTCCAAAAATCTCCAACTTTATGATATACGCTTATCGCAATTTTAGGATGGTACTTTTGTATAGTACCAGTCATACCCTCTATTGCATCAAATTCGGAACCTTCTATATCTATCTTTATAAAGGTTGCATTTATATTTAAAATATTATCCAACCTATCAACTTCAACCTTGCTTAGCCCAATATCTAATATTTTGGACTCAGACCCACTACACTCAAACCCAAGAGATCCTCTCTTATTTGATAAACCCACCTCATGAAAGGAAATATTTTGATAGTTTTTTAGTCTTTTTTTGACCTTTGTCATATTTACCGGGTCAGGCTCAAAGATGTGTATTTCTTTATAATTAGGGTTAAATTTTAGGAATTCTTCACTTGTATAGCCATCATAACTACCAACATCCAAAAAAACCTCTTCATCATTAATTGGGATAAATTCTTCAAAATACTGCTTATCTTCCAAATGAGAGAAGCTGTTTAAAAACTGAATATTATACGAATACCTAAAATTAATCAGATCAATGAATTGTCTCTTGGAGATATCGTCCCGCAACAAACTATATATATATTCATATTTAGAAAAATTTTCATCAAACTCTTTCTTGAAGCCCTCGTTAAAAACGATATCCTTGATATCCAAATTAGAATACCTAAGAAATGAAAAATAATCTAAACACTCAAAATTAAAAGACTCAACCCTTTTCATTGCAGACTTTATCCTCCCTCCAGAGATTACCAACACAAGAGCATTAGACGGGACAGTATTGATTCTATATATTTTTTTACCTAAATACTCTAACTCATCTGTAAAGTCATCTATAAATCCATCAATATCAATCAAATCGACAATATCTTTTGCATAAACATTAATTCCAAAAATAAATTTAGGTCTATCTTTTAAATTTAAGAATCTCTTACAAAATAAAACTGATTTTTTACGTTCATAATCTGATTTTATTATCAAGCTGCTCATATTTTTATCCATTTTTTAGATTGGCTAGATTCCGCAATGGCCTCAAGCATTATTAATCCTTCAATTGCGTGATCTATATCAAATATAAACTCATTTTCAAGGCTATTTTCAAGCAACGCATCGGCAATATCACTATAATAATTAGCAAAAGCCTCTATAAATCCAGATGGATGTCCAGCCTTAAATCTATTATATCTTGATAGAGCGGCAACTTTAACATCCGAATTACCTCTATCAATTGTGAACTTCCGCCCTTTGTTGTCACTGCACTGCAGGATCTCAGGATTGTTTTGAAGCCACTCCGAAGATAAACTCTCGCCATAAACTTGTACTTTTAGTCCATTTCTATGCCCCAAAGCAACTTTGCTAAACCATATATTTGCAACCATATTATTTGTATAATCTACAATGGAACTAACATCGTCTACTACACCCAATTTCGAATTGAAATTCTTTTGCAGTGCAACCAAACCAATTGGACTTTCGCCGGTTAGAAAATATATTATGTTATGCACATGCACACCTAAATCTAACGATATAGTAGGCAAATTAAGATCGGATAAACGCCATTCTTGTACTTTCAAAGGTTTTCCTAAATTATTAAGTCTGTAAAAACCCTCCTGAGGCATTTCCAAATGAATTTGATTTATTTTCCCATGCATTCCTGACTTAATCATTTCTTTAAGCTCTCTCAACATAGGATAGCCTGTGTAATTGTATGTCACAGTCAGAAATGTATTATTTTTTTTAACTGCTTTTTGAATTTTTATAGCATCTGAACTCGATCCTGTTAATGCTTTTTCACAAATTATCGATATTTTATTTTCTATACACTTTAAAATCTCACCTACATGATTGGGGGTTGGGGTTAATATGCATATTGCATCTATTTTTCCTTTTTCATTGTCAATTAAACTATCTAAATTTTGATAAACTCTATTTTCTTCAACCTTGTACTCATCTGCAGATTTTTTGTTTATAGACTCTTCCCTACTAAAGCAGCCAGCAACCAGTTCAAACCTTTTGTCCATCTCAATAGCGATAACATGCGCTCTTCCTACTGCAGAGTTAATCCCTCCACCTAAAAATGCTATTTTTATTCTCTTTGATTGCATAATATCTCCTATATTTTTATTTCATGAACACTGACAAGCTTATCTATTTTTGGTGTGCCATGCATAAGCTCCTCTTTACTATTAAACTCTAAAAAAATAATTGAAAGCTTGTCAAAGGGTGCTGGCTTTATTGTTCTTCCGCACTCTACCAACGGTACAATATTCAAACTCTCTGTAGAAACAGCATAATCAACCGACCCTAGTATCATCTTTTTTGCAACTGATACTGTGTGCCTAGCAATATACTTTATATTTTTATTAAATTTCTTTGGGTTTTTTTTATTCAAAAAAGGCTTTAAATAACAATCTAGATAATCAAAGCCTGTTGATTTAGATATTAACTCACTATACAAATCACCCGGACACCTTCTCATAGTCTCTATCAGCCAAAAAACATTATCTTTTGCAATAAACTGGGTATGCAAAAGTCCGTCTTTCAATGAAAGTTTTTTTATAATTTTTAAAATACTAGCACTTACTCTAATTTTTATTTCAGAACTCAATTTATAAGATAAGCTAGAGCAATTAACTTGATATGGATAGACAGTACAAAATTCGTCAACAAAAAAATCTATTAAAATTTCTCCATTTTGAATTATCGCTGAATGACTATGCAATGTACCATCAACAAACTCTTCTAGAACGACTTTGCCATCTGTAGAGAAACTTTCAGCCTTATCGATTGCTGTTTTTACTTTATCCTTGCTAAAAACTTGAGTTACACCTTTCCCGCTAAAGCTATCGTTAGGCTTTACCAGTATAGGAAATGGTAGGTCACTAAACTTATTTACTGCAGGGTTATCTTTAGATATTGACCTTGGCGCGGGTAAATTATTTTCCAATGTAAACTGCCTGAACAATTCTTTTTCATGCAATATATTAGTTACTGAATAATTATCGAATCCAAAATATTTATCCATTTTTGTCGAGACATATGATGCAGAATTGTACGAATAATCATTACATGTTGGCACTATATAGTCAAAAATATTTTCTTTGCACAACTCTAAAAGGCTTTCTTTGACAGAGTAATCCACATAATATGACTCATCCGCATGCTGGTGACATGGGTCACTTTCAATGCCTCCACACACACTAACACTATATCCCATTTTTTTTAGACGCAATAGCATGTGCATTGCCCCATAACTAGTCCCAACTAGTAACACCTTACCTTTACTCATATCATTTCCAAAAAAGACTGGTAGTTTCGTATATAGTCATCTTCGCAATAATGCTGACTTGCTATAACTAGCAGTATGCAATTATTGCTAAAATTATGCATTTCACGCCATATCATTTTGTTAACTAGTAATCCTTGCATTGGATCATTTAAGATAACACTTTCTCTATTTATTCCATCATCAAGTACGAATTGACAGCTACCAGAAACACAAATAACAAGTTGCTTTAACTTCTTATGCGCGTGAAATCCACGTGAAATTCCTTTTTTAGTATCTATAATATAATAAACTCTTTTAATTTCAAATGGTACAGAATCATTACTTTCTAAAGCAATCAAACCACCCCTTTCATCGCCCAAAGTAGGGAGGTCAATTAGATTAATTAAATCCATTTTCAACCAAATTGATTAAGTATTTCCCGTAGCTATTTTTTGATAATACTTTAGCTGCTTTTAAGACTTGTTCACCTGTCAACCATCCATTCCGCCAAGATATCTCTTCTAGACAAGCAATTTTATAACCTTGGCGCTTCTCAATAGTTTCTACAAACATAGCGGCTTCTAACAAACTTTCGTGTGTTCCAGTGTCTAGCCATGCAAACCCCCTACCTAAAAGTTCTACATGTAAATCACCGCGCTCCATATACATTTGATTAAGTGTGGTGATTTCCAGTTCACCTCGACGACTAGGCTTGACTTGTTTAGCCATTTCAATCACATCATTATCGTAAAAATAAAGCCCGGTTACTGCAAAATTAGATTTTGGATTTTTTGGTTTTTCTTCTATGCTGATTGCCTTTTGACTACTATTGAATTCAACCACACCAAATCGTTCTGGATCGTTAACTTGGTAGCCAAACACCGTTGCACCTTTTCGACGACTGATAGCATTCTTCAAAATAGGTGTAAAGCCTTGACCCCAAAATATATTATCGCCTAACACTAAACATACACTATCATTTCCAATAAAGTCTTCGCCAATAATAAACGCTTGTGCCAATCCATCTGGGCTAGGTTGTATTTTGTAAGTTATTTTAATGCCAAACTCCGATCCATCACCCAGCATACGAATAAAACCCTCTTGATCTTCTGAGGTTGTAATAATTAACACATCTTGAATTCCGGCCAGCATTAAAACTGACAATGGGTAATAAACCATAGGCTTATCATAGACAGGTAATAACTGCTTTGAAACACCCTTTGTTATAGGGTAAAGACGTGTACCTGAGCCTCCTGCTAGGATTATTCCTTTCATGATTTAACCACTCCTAATCTCTCGCCTTGATAACTTCCATCTTGTACATTCCCACACCATATTTTGTTATCCAAATACCAGTGGATAGTTTTCTTAATACCTGTTGCAAAAGTCTCATCTGGCGTCCAGTTTAATTCATTAGCTATCTTAGTTGCATCTATAGCATATCTGACATCATGTCCCGCTCTATCACCGACATAAGTAATAAGCTGTTCATATTTATCAATACCATCAAGCTTGCTTGGTACTAGTTCATCCAAGATGCTACAAACCGTTTTAACAACATCAATATTTTGTAATTCATTATGTCCACCAATATTGTATGTTTCACTAATCTTACCAGTTAGTGCTACATGTAATAATGCTCTTGCATGATCATCAACATATAGCCAATCTCGTATTTGCTTGCCATTGCCATAGATTGGTAAATCTTTACCTTCTAGTGCGTTAAGGATAATGAGTGGAATAAGCTTCTCAGGGAATTGGTAGGGGCCGTAATTATTAGAACAATTTGTAATCAGTGTTGGAAATTTAAAAGTGCGTTGCCATGCACGCACTAAATGATCTGAGCTTGCTTTGGCTGCAGAGTAAGGTGAGCTAGGTGCATAAGGTGTATCTTCAGTAAACAGATCGTCCGTACCTTCAAGATCGCCATAAACCTCATCAGTGGACACATGATGGAATCTAAAGTCATTTTGTTTATCACTCTCCAAGCTGGACCAATAGTCTCTAGCTTCTTCAAGCAATACATAGGTGCCAACAATATTGGTTTGAATAAACTCACCTGGGCCATCAATAGAACGATCAACGTGTGACTCAGCTGCTAAATGCATCACAATGTCGGGCTGATACTCATTAAAAACACGTTTAATCTCATTAGCATCGCAAATATCGACTTGTTCAAATGCGTATCTTGCATCATTTTCAATAGAGGCCAGAGACTCTAAATTGCCCGCATAGGTAAGCTTATCTACATTAACTACACTATGGCCAGTGTTATTAATAATGTGGCGAATAACGGCAGAACCAATAAAACCTGCACCGCCTGTGATAAGTAGCTTCTTCATATTAATTCGTTTTCTAAAAATCCATTCTGCTTGGTAATATTATCAATATCTTGTAATGCTTTTAACATCTCAGCCATCTTATGAATCGGAATCATATTTGGGCCGTCACTTAAAGCCACCTCTGGGTTTGGATGAGTCTCCATAAAGAAACCAGACACACCAACAGCTGCAGCAGCTCTTGCAAGCACTGGCACCATTTCTCTCTGGCCACCCGAAGTTAAGCCGTTTCCACCAGGTTGTTGCACTGAGTGTGTTGCATCAAATACAATAGGTTGACCTGTTGAACGCATGGTAGATAAACCACGCATATCTGATATTAAGGTGTTATAGCCAAACGAGGTACCACGATCACAGATAGTAATTTGTTGATTACCAGTTTCAAAAGCTTTATCGACTACATTCTGCATATCCCAAGGCGCTTGAAATTGGCCTTTTTTAATATTGACTGGAATGCCTTGCTTGCAAACGTTTTGAATAAAATTAGTTTGACGTACTAAAAATGCTGGTGTTTGCATCATGTCTACTACTGAAGCTACCTCATCAAGTGGGGTATCCTCATGTACGTCAGTTAATACTGGGATGCCAATTTCATCTTTTACTTTCTGTAAAATACGTAAACCCTCTTCAATACCCAAACCTCTAAAACTGCCGATGCTTGAACGGTTTGCCTTGTCATAAGACGATTTATAAATAAAGTTAATACCTAATTCTTCAGTGACTTTTTTTAATGTTTCGGCTGTTTCCATAGCGAGTGATTCTGACTCAATCGCACAAGGGCCAGAGATAAGGAAAAATGGCTGGTCGATACCGATTTCAAAGTCTAATAATTTCATAATGTCTTATCCTTACTTATAGGTCATGTATTTGTATAACGCCAGATAATAGACCATTATTATCAGCCACTATCAGTGAGCTTACTTGATTTTTATTCATCATTTCTTCTGTATCTACAAGCCCTTCATTTTGTGAAATTATTTTAGGATTTATTGTCATGATATCGCTTGCAATCAAGGAAAAGAACATTTCTTGCCTTTCTTCCATTGCTCTTCGAATATCTCCATCTGTAATCACTCCGTATATTTTTTCATGCTTAAGAACTATAGCCAAACCACACATGCCATTTGTAATTGTATGAATAATGTCTTTTATCTTAGTATTTTCATTACAAATAGGGAGATCGTCCGCTTTCATCACATCTTTAATCTGAGTTAAAAGTTTTTTCCCTAGACTTCCACCAGGGTGGTACCTAGCAAAATCTTCTGCTAAAAACCCTCTAGCTTTCATTAGTGCAACTACCAAGGCATCACCCATAACCAATGTTGTTGTTGTTGATGATGTTGGAGCTAACTGCAAGGGACAGGCCTCCTGTGAGACGGCTATATTTAAATGATATGTTGTATTTTTTGCCAAGGTTGAGCTTGGATCTTTACTCATTGAAATAGTTTGGTTGCCTTGATTTCTTAAATATGGAATTAACTTAAGCACCTCATCTGTTTCACCAGAATTTGAAATCAGTAAAACAACGTCTTCTTTTTCAACCATACCTAGATCACCATGATAAGCTTCACCTGGATGTAAAAAAAAGCTTGGTGTTCCAGTGCTAGCCAATGAGGCTGCAATTTTTTTTCCTATAATGCCTGATTTACCCATGCCAGATATTATCAACTTTCCAGATGAATTTAGTATTAAGTCAATTGCTTTTTGAAAGTCTTCTGTTAAAAGGTTTGATAAGTTTCTTATTTCTTTAGATTCAATTTCAAAAACTTCTTTAGCAATTTCAATGGCATTCATATATATTTTGATAAATTAATAAAGGAGTTGGTTTCTAGAAAAGATGCAAAAAAAATCATAAATGACGACAATGGCCAAAGTCGTATGCCAGAACTACCTGAAAGAATAACTGGAACTATCTTCATAATAAATTCCTATCCATATTCTTTGCTTCTTGTTTTAAACTTTCAATTTCTTGTTTTAGTGTGTCGTATTCTTGAGTTTTAATTCTTATAAAATCCAAAGTTAGCCTTGCTTTTTCTTCTATTCCTTTTGGGGTTAGTAAGTATGAGTATTGGATTTTGTTGTTACTGTTTCTAAAATTATTAACCTTGATAAAACCTTTTTCAATAAGGCTTTTTAAGCAATAGTTAACCTT
>Ga0233442_1001801_pt1 | contig 15388 bp, 15 predicted proteins | sample SI_123_September_3_FD_182789 | JGI IMG/M metagenome (GOLD analysis project Ga0233442, IMG submission 182789) | Seawater microbial communities from Saanich Inlet, British Columbia, Canada - SI_123_September2016_150_MG | ecosystem: Environmental > Aquatic > Marine > Inlet | place: Canada: British... | reverse complement strand
TCAATCTCAAGTGCTTTCACAGCAACCTCAGCATCTAACTTACTCTTACCATACGCATTGTCAAGCTCGGCTTGAGTAGATGATGCCAAGATAATAGGGGTATTTTTACCTGAAGAGCGCACAACATTACAAATAGACGAAGTCAGTCCAGCATTAACAACATCAAAGTCCTTCTCGTCTTTAGGTCTATTCTCCCCTGCCAAGTGAATAATACAATCGGCATCTTTAATAATCCCTTCTAAATCTTGAGTTGAGTTCTTACGTGTATAGGTTATAACTTGAATGCCCAATTCATTCAAGCGAACAATTAAATTCTTACCGATAAAGCCATATGCCCCTGTAACTAATACACTCATATTACTCTTCAGGATCAATAATCTCACCTCTAGAGGCAGCTTGAATAAATTTTAATTTATTTAATAGTAGCCTCATACCTTCAACATCCAGCTGAACAGTATTATCTGAATTATATTCACCCGCATTAGTAATTTCTTTTTCCCCTAAATCTATATATTTAGCATAATTCAAATCCCTTAAGTCTGGAGGGATTCTATAATAATCACCCATATCTTTAGCACATGCCATTTCTTCTCTAGAAAGCAAAGACTCGTATCGTTTTTCACCATGTCTTGTACCAATCACGCGAGTCGGATAATCAAATTTACCCATTAATTCACACAAAGCTTGGGTCATAATACCGACTGTTGCAGCAGGCGCTTTTTGCACAAAGATATCGCCCGGATTTCCATTACTAAAAGCAAACAAAACAAGATCAACCGCATCATCTAAAGTCATCATAAAACGTGTCATATTTGGATCGGTGAGCGTTAATTCTTTGTTCTCATGAATAAGCTCCACAAACAAAGGAATAACTGAGCCTCTTGATGCCATAACATTGCCGTATCGAGTGCAACAAATTACTGTGGAATCGCCGCCCTGTCTAGATTTTGCAACAATAACCTTTTCCATCATTGCTTTAGAAATCCCCATGGCGTTAATTGGGTATACCGCCTTATCGGTACTTAAACAAATCACCCTCTTAACATTAGCATTTATAGCAGCAGTTAAAACATTTTCAGTGCCTATAATATTCGTCTTTACAGCTTCAATTGGGTGAAATTCACACGATGGAACCTGTTTTAATGCTGCAGAATGAAATATATAATCTACACCTCTAACTGCATTCATTATGGACTCGTAATCCCTGACATCACCTATATAAAATTTAAGTCGATCATCGGCATATTTTCTCCTCATGTCGTCTTGTTTTTTCTCGTCTCTACTAAAAATTCTGATTTCCTTAATATCCAAGTCTAAAAATCTTCGCAAAACCGCATTTCCAAAGGAGCCCGTCCCTCCTGTTATGAGTAATATTTTATTTTTAAACATTAATTTTATCCTTGTATTATTGATTCAAAATTTTTTAAAAATTTTTTTCTAGAGTAGCCTGATTTATATTCTTCGCTCGCTTTTCGAGAAAAATCTTTATAGTTGTCCATTACACATTGTAAGGCAATACATATATCTGTAACTTTATAGTTATTTGGCAGAACATACCCCGTGCCCCTTATCATCTCTTTGATACAACCCTTATCACTAGCAATAATAGGCATCCCGTAACTCATAGCTTCTACAATACTAACAGGAGACCCTTCTTCCAACTTCGATGGCAAGCAAAAAATATCTGAATCTTGTAATATTCTATTTTTTAATTGCTCATCTGCAAATCCAAGATATGATATGTTTTCCGACCCTGAAATAAGGTTAAAAAAATCACTCTTATCACTTAAAAAATTACCAGCAACAACTAGCTTAATACCATCACCATAAAGCTGTACAGCTTTTACCAATTCAAAAACACCTTTTTGCCTACTAATATTACTTATATAGCATATTTGTATTTTTTCATTTTTTACTTTAAAGCCATGATCGCAATCCTTTCTTAAGCAATTGGATAGAATCTCACTATTTCTTGACATGATATCAAGAGTTTTAATTTTTTGCTCTTTACACAAAACCACTAATTCTGAATTTTTACTTATCAAAGTAAATAATAGCTTGTACGCCTTACTTGTTTGATACATTTTATAATATGTAAATCCATGTAGATGCAATATAATCTTTCTTCTAAAAATAATTGCCGGAATATTCATTAGAAAATCTCTAAAAATTCCATAAAAAGTGGCGGACAATGGCGTATAAATTTTATCAGGATAAAAAATAAAAAAACACTTCCAAGCTCCAAATATAATTTTTAAATTATGAAATACTTTTTTGACAGAAATATTTCCCACCTCATTAGCATGTAAATTATAATTTATATTATAAAAAGAATATTTACTTTCATCTTTTAAATTATCAAATAGTATTTTGTTTATATATGTCACCCCATGCATTGGAGGAGATTGTTCCATATAAAATAATATTCTAGATTTCATCATAAACTTTTAAAATTTCCAAACACCTGTCTGTCACTTCATTCCCTCCCTTTACAAGGGTTTTGTACCCTTGTTCGCCTACTTTATTTATAGATTCAATATTTGATAAATAAAGTAAAATCTTATTTATTAATTCATATTTGTTCCTAAAATATTCAGCGCTAACACCTTCATTAAACATACTGTTTAAATCATCTGTATATTCGGATATCATCATAGTCTTGGTGGCTGGAATTTCAAAACACCTTCTGGTATAGGAATCATGATTTAATTTTGATAAAAATACCAGGGCTATTTTTGCACTATTAAGTGCCAAATTATAATCATCATACAAAGGTTTAATTACACCAAGCTCCTTTGAAAAAAAATCGTAATATATTGAATTTTTCCAGCCCGCTCCATATAGTCTTATATCAATACCATTATCTATCAAAAATTTAATAATTTTATCTCTGCCATCATTTTCAAAATGCCCTACAAAAATAACATCACACTTATATTTACCACTAATTAAATTCTGTATTTGAAAATTATTAGCCTTTAAGTAATACGACCTTAACAAAGAAGTATGTTCAAATCCCATAGTCTTGTAGTCATCTAAATTTTTATTTCTATATGAAAAGATCCAATCATACAAAGGTATAGATTTTTTAAAATACCTCCAAATATAATTTCTATACTCACTTGAAAAAGGATCATCGTTGTTATACCCAAAGACTTTACAATTAGAATTTCTCTTAATCAAGGCTATAGTTTTGGGATATATATGTGTTCCTCGATATATGAAAACCATATCAGGTGTTGTTTTCTGACACTGATTAATTAAGTCACTATTAATTTTCCATATAGAAGGGCCGAGTATAAGTTTATTCTGTAATCTATAATAAAATGATTTTATTATAGATCTATTAACTTTATAGTTATTTTCATATTGATAATGCCTAAAATATTCCTTCCAACTGAACCTTGAAACGGTGTGGCCTAAGCTTGAAAAACCATCCATAATAGCCTCAGCATATATCTCTCCATGCCAATCGGCCACCACTAATATTTTCATAACGCATGCTTTTTTGAAAGGGAATTAGGAGTGAAAAATAAAACCTTCCTATAAATATAATATAGTATATAAAATATTAGAATTACCGTAGCAATTCTTACAAGTATAAAGTTCTGATACCAAATGATACGGGACACCATAAAGCCATTCACTAAATACCACGCCATAAAAAATACACTACCATCTTTTTTAGCCTTTTTAAGTAACCAGGCATAAAAAAAAGATATAAAAAATGAGATAAAAAAACATCCTATAAATCCAAAATTTGCATACGCCTCTGCAGATTCATAAACTCCACCTTGAGTCATAACTTCACCATTAATACCAGTGTGCCAAGCAAGATTAAGCGCATCCAGGGATTCTGGACGAATACTTCCAGGTAAGGCTCTTGGTATGAAATATAAATAATCTAGACCATATAAATAATTCATATATCCTAAATCAATTTTTTGAACAAAGCCATAAAAGCCGCCTATTGCATGATTTGCTGTTTCCATCCAGAATACTTCGTGACCCCTCATTGTCACAATAAATATTTGCGAAATATCTTCAAAATATTCTATAAATATCGAAAGTAGATTCATATCTAAATTATTTCTAAACAGGGCAAAACTACTTGAAATAATAAATCCAAAAAAGGTAATTAATGCAACCCTTGAATACCTGTTAATTAAAATTATAAACATTGGTTTATAATTAGCATTCAACACGTTACCATCTAACAATATAAGTAGAAGCAGTAATATAGGGAGTAAATAATCAGCCCTACTACCCGCTAATATACCGAAAATATAGGATATTATTAAAAATAAAAAAGTCAGTCTGTATTTTGTTTTTTGGAGTGTAATACCAATAAGTGCTAATGCCATAAAAAACATTTGAAAAATATTAAAAACTGCAAAATCTATTTTCAAACCCTGACCATGTCCGGTATATGACCCTTTTGAAAATAGAGTTCCTCCAGATTTTAATAGATATAAATACCCGAATAATAAAGCTCCAAAAGTTCCAATATAGATCAACTTATTAGAATGTTTTTTAATATACTTTAAAGCATAATATTGCTTTCTGCTAGCCGTATAGCCGTAACTCCGAAACTTATAAATACCGAAAATCCAACCTGTAGCCGCACCTATGGCTGAAAGAATTCCACCAAATACTACCATATAAGTCGCCTTAACAGTTTGATAGTCAAACCCCATGTAATGAGTATAGACCTCCCCTTTATATTTCCACCAGACATAAGATGTAACAATGATAGGAATAAATAATATCAAATATCTAAAGGTGATAATCAAGTTGCCACGAAACAGAAAAATTACATAAATACTGTATAGAGACATGACTATAGTTACTATTGCAAAAAAATCGAATGAACTATACTCACCAACAACTCCATATAAAAAATAAGCTATCGATATTATAAACGTAACAAACATTGACACAAAGAGAGCATATTTAACACTTGAGACTCTAACTTCCTCTGTTAAGCATGCTATTTCTAGATCAGATTTGAGTACGACATATTGGCTACTCTTGCCAAAAATTGTTTTTTTTAATTTCACCCTTTGGTCAATTGTTATATATTTAACGTTAAAAAGTCTTTTATTTATTGAATATCAGTACAATTTATCGTTATAAATTTTCTCCTTTAGCAGTTAAATAAATTTTATACAACTCTCTATCTACTGCACCATTAATTAACGGAATGTGTGCGGCGGCAGGTGAAAATGTAAATTCTGCAAAATACAACTCACTGCCACACAAAAAGAAATCTATCCTAACATAGTCAAAATCAGTACTCAGATATTTTGCATATTCAATTATCTTATGTTTTAAAATTTCAGATAAGTCGATAAATAAACATTCATTTTTAAACCACTCTCTCTTTCTCCATTTTGAGTCATATGTAACTCTATTTAGAATCCCTTTGTTTTCTTGGAGGATCTGTATCATAATAGGTGTGCCGTTAGTACAATGAATCTTAATATCATAAAAATCTAGTCTATCCTTCACTTCACACACAGGCCTTTCTAGTAAAATATTTTTTTCTACCCCTGTATAATTCATCTCTCCAGATATTTTAGAGTAATCTATATTGAGCCACTTACCCGCCTCAGAAATAACAAAATTTTTGTTAGTTATATTTGGCTCAAAGAATATCTGCATATGAGAGCCGTGTGTAGCTTTTATATAGCATGATTCTTTAATCAAGTTAAAATCAATATCTTTTGGGTCACTGTAAATAGCAATAGTCTCAGCGTACTTAATCGATAATGAGCTCTTATCATTTATCTCATCAATTACAGATTTAACCTTATGCTTATCTATATATTTAGAAAGCAACGGCCTCATCTTAATTTTATTTCTAAAAATAACCTCCCTTATGCGTGAAGGGTTTTTTATGTTTGGAAAATACATTTCTATTGAGTAAAAAAAACATTTTTGTAAAAACTTAGATTTGGTCCAAAATGGAAAAAGCCTCAAAGAGAATCTAATTAAAGCCCCGTATATTTTTCTTAAGATTACCTTATTCATATTTTAATAATTTATTTAGATCTTTTACTATCATTTTAAAAGGCTCACAGCCAACAGATAGCCTTACCAAGTTACGCTCAAGTCCTATGCTTTCAATTTCATCATCATTTTTTTCAAAATGACTCATTATCGAAGGTATTTCTATTAAAGAATCAACACTTCCAAAACTAGGTGCGATCTTAATGGACTTAAACTGCTTCATTCTACCTGAAAGTCCTTTTACCTCCATTTTTGATACAAAACTTATGACACTTCCCCCATTCAAATAGTATTTATTGAAAAGTTGATTCTGATTTTCATTTACCTGCTTACCAGGAAAGAAAACCTCTATCACCTGTGGATTATTAATTAAGTATTTATAAACATGTAGAGTATTTTTTCTTTGCTTCTCAAGCCTTAAATCATAACTTCTTAAGCTCCGGATTAATAAGTACCCCGACATTGAATCAAGAATTCCGCCCTCCCTAGAACGAATATCCCAACAATTCTCAAAAATCCTTTTTTCGTTAGTATTTATCACTCCGGCTACAATATCGTTATACCCGCTTACATATTTTGTTAACGACTGCACTTCAATATCTACAAACCCCAAATCTACTTTATGATTAATTAGTCCAGAAAATGTTGAATCCAATAAAATTTTACAACCACTACCACTCTTGTATCTTTTAATTTTCTCGAAATCTACCACTATCAAATGAGGGTTGCTAAAACTCTCTACAATAACCAAAGACTTTTCATCTACACTTTGAAGATAAAGACTGGAATTATCGTATACTACTAACTTTGTAATGGCACCAATCTTTACTAAATATTCGCAATATTCCCTTGTTTTTCTATAAGATTCTTTTGGAATAAATATTTTATTTGTAGTTTCCAGCAATGAGTTGATTGCTATAGAGATCGCCCTCATTCCAGAATCGACAACTAGACAATACTGTTTTTTAAAAAAAAATTTAAAATAATTTTCTATTTGATGGATGATTTCTTTGGAATCTCGATTATATCTCAGAGAGTTATATTTATCTGAAAAATAATTTTCTAACTTATCAATACTTTGGAATGAATTAGCGCTCGAAAAATTAATAGACGGGACTAAATGAGAACCGACTTTACTTAAAAATTTTGAATCGCCTATTGTTGAATTCTCGTTATTATGCAACTCATTTAAAGCCCTAGTAATGCTCATAATATTGCACTGTATGAATCATCTTTTGTTGTGTCGATAATTCCTAGTAATTTGAAAAGTTCGTGAAATCTCAACTCATATGTATGATCCTTGGATGATCTCTTATGAGCTCTTTGCGATATATTTATTAATCTAACTTCATCTCCAAGTATTTCCTTGATACTACTTATGTATTCATCGATATTATTACACAATATTAACTCTTCATTTTCCACAAATAACTCCTTTAAATCTTTATTATTATGTGTCACATAAACACTTCCACTTAAAGTTGCCTCAAAATCTCTCAACTTTTGATTATAAAAATCTTTACAGTGGCCAATGGTACCTATGCCTAATACAATCCTACATTCATTAAAAAAAATATTATTATCTTCAAATTTTATTATCCCAGAGGGCCAGCCACTCCCTCTTGTCTCTACATTAATCCCTGCTTTTATTAAAGCATTTACAAGCTCTTCACGGTAACCGTATTTATGACCTATAAAACCAACATCGTATTTTTTTTCACATTTTATCGGAAAATAAATATCTAGAGAACTGGCCATCGGAAAGTATACAGCAGGTATATCTTCCTTTAAGTGCCACTCTGTTACTTCCGGATTAGATACAAGAGAAAAATCAATCAAGGTTTGTATTCCATGTATTCCATAATTATATTTTTCATTCTTAGGAGTCTTAAGATAGTATGCAAATCTATCATCAAGTGTGTAATTGATGAATTTTAAACCGCTCTCCTCTTTAAATTGCTTCAGCCTATCAATCTCATAACTCTTTCCCATCGCTTGCATTAATACAAAATCAGGCTTATTATTGCTATTAATAAGATTCTGTATATCTTCTATTATTTTATTTGTATTTAACACTCTACCCTTAATACCATTATAAAGAATATCCCCACTATACCGGCCATAACCACCGTCATACTTGACAAAATAGCTCAGATTTCCAAATTTTTCTAGTGCTTGTATAAAGCCGCTTTTATCTTGGGGCTCGCTTGTTCCTGAAAAGTATATATTCAGTCGTCTATTTTGTAGATTTTTTACCCATCTCTTAGTAAAGCCTTTTTGAATAAGTAGCTCTTCAAAAGTATATTTCTGCCTTCTGTGAGAATACTTAGTTACAATATTTTTATACTGACGCTTATCTTGATAGCACTTTATATAAGCGTTGAAAAAATTTGCTATCTTTAACTTTTTAATATTTTTTTTAATTCGTTTTGTTAGCATATTCACCGTCTAACTTGATAATTTCATAACTTGAAAGGCTTCCGCATATGTATCTGCTTCATCCATCCTGCACTGATAGCCCCATGTTTTATTTTGACTTATTGTCGAGCTAAATAACTGATTGTTTCTATTGTGCTCTGTCGAATAACAATTTAAAGCCTCTTTTTTTAAATTAATAAATTCTGTTACATCAACAAAAAATCGTGGATAAAAATCCATGGGTAATATGTACTTATTACTCTGATACATTAATAGGTTTTTGCAATATCTACCTGCAACATAAGATATAGTTGAAGCGTGCACATGATCTTGCTGAACATCAAAAAGATTATGGAATACAACTGTATCTATGCAATTTTCTATTATAATTTTTTCAATCAATTGCATTTGTTTCTTTTGAAACTCCAGCTCAGTACACACTTGAACTGGAAAATTAGAAATCTCTTTAACACCTAAGACTTTGCAAGCGTTAGCACTTTCTTGCTTGGATTTTTTATGCTCTACATATAAGTTTTTTTGTGAAAATGTTGTTACATTGTCACTCAAAGTTATCTTAAATACCTCTTTTTTTTCATTCACCCATTTAGCCATGGCCCCGCCAACACCTAGTTCCGCATCATCATAATGCGCACCAATTACTAATATCTTATTCATCCTTATTTCATCCTAATACCAAATCTGTTAAATATTGCTTGTTTAAATCGAGTTGCGTTAGTTTTTTTAAGTATTGATTTAATGTAATTTTCTTTTAACAAAATACTAGTGAAGTCAATATTTTTTACACGCTTTAAATCTTCAATAGTTTTCAAAATTTCAAAATCAATACCACCCCTCCATTCAAATCCAGAAATAAACAAATCCTCGTTATTTCCAACTATTCTTCCAAGTAAGCCATTACCCTGAAATATTTTTCTAAGGTCTTTATATTTTTGAGACTCATGATTGGCCTCTTTGTTGAAAAAATACAGTTTATTATTTTCATCTACATTAATATAACTCATATGGACATCTAAATTATACAGTAGCTCGTATGAATACAAAGGAATCTCAATGTATCCCTTGCTTGCAACTCTTGATATTTCTGAAATAAATATATGTATCTTTTCCATAGGTATATGCTCCAAAACATGAGAGCATATAACATAATCAAATTCATGGTCGCTGAAGGGGAATGTATCTCCGCTATAATATATTATTTTCTTACCGAATGAATCGCCTCCAGTTAATCCAGTTTGTTTATCGAATTCTTCCTTTGTGAATTTTTTTTCTAAAAGCACATTAGATTTATAAAATGGTGTATTTCCTGGACCTATTTCCAAAACTTTATAATTTTTTTTTATATTTATTTTTTCTGGAAAAAACATTCTCTATCCCCTTTAATTTATGGTTTTATTCTTTTGTAAAATGGAATAATCCTAATGAATAAAAAGACTCATTAAAATCATCAAGATTTGCATTTTTTAAAAAAACACCTTCATCATTTACCGCGCTAAATTCCTGCAAAGATAGGCCACTTAACTCTCCCACAATCGACTGTGCATTAAAAATTCTATGGGCATGGTACATGACTCTTTCTTTTCCAATGGGAATTCCTATATATAGATTTCCATTTTTTGCCAGAATTCTTTGCAATTCTTTTAACGCTAAAATTGAACCATTTACATTAATAGGGTCTCCATATCTACCTAATCCTATATGTGCCACAACATGAAGGGCAGACAAGCTGTGTATACTATCATTTTCGAAAGGCAAATCTAAAATATCACCCTGCATACAGATCATGTTTTCAATGCCGTAATCAACATATCTGTAATCTATAAACTTAACATTAGTAAAAACACTGCACTGTGATGTGAAACCGTCGATGCGTGAAGCGACATCATAATGCTCTTTTACTTTACTTTTGTACACCTTGTTTAAAGCCCAATTATCAAGATAAAAAAATTGCCCGCCGCCAGTTTGGGAGGCGCTAGTAGTGTCATTTAATGTTGGCCATATATCACTAAAGTTCACAACTTCATTTGATAATGACCTATATTTAAAAAATCCGATCAGAAAAATTGGATATTTTTTAAAATTTTTAAATACTGTAATTATATTTAAAATATTAAAAAGTGGATTTAAAAGCCTTACTATTGTTTTTAGTTTATTTTTCATTATAAATTAAGGGGTGAGCATTCTTAGCTCGGTATTTTTTTAAAGTAAAAAATATTAATATAGCATAACTAATATAGCCAATCATGTAACTATATATTGCACCATCTAATCCGTAAAGTCTGATTAACAACACTCCCGAAAGAATTGATACAACTCCTGACACTACAGTGGGAAATACTATTTTTTTTGATTTTTTGTGCGCCACTATTTCCAACACAGAAAGTTCAGATACGATATATACAGAAAAAGCTAGAAACATGCATGTTAATGCCCAACTGTTATATATATAATCTGCATTGGAAAATAAAATTACAATTTCGCTTGAGTACAAATATACAAAGATTGATGTAATAAAAAGCAAGCCCGGTAAAAATAAAAAAATTTTATTTGCGACCATTTTGGCAAAACCTTTTTGAGTATTCTCCTTTTGATATACTATAGGATTTATAAAACTCCCTAACACTGTTTGAATTCCTAGGGGAATAATAAGTGAAATAGTAGTTAGCATAGTATATATAGCAACACTCTCTCTATCGAGATAAAAATCTATTACCCATCTATTTGATATGTCTCTAAGCCATCCAAAAATAGCCATAATAATAAATGGATATGCAAATAGTAATAATATTTTACTATATGAAAGAAAATTTTCCTTGTTAAGGGTGCTCACCTTTACTTCTTTCTTGTTTTCTACAAATAAATTTATAGATGAAAGGAGGTTTGCCACTATAAAAATTACAAACACAAGATTGACGGTCAAATGCCCGGACAATAAGACTACTAGTGATATCTTTAGACCAAATTCTATAATATTTGACACAAGAATTTCAACTCTTTTTCTATCTGCTTTCACTATAATTCTTAATGTTAACCTCCCCACTTCAGTTATCAAAAAAGCAAACACAGTCCACAAGTACTCTGTAAAGACACCTAAACTAACATTTAATACATTCAAAAGGATAAAAAATAACAAATAAGTCAAGGAAGTTAGCAAGAATAATAATATGTAGTTTGAATAAAACTCGGAAAATGTACCATCATTCCGATTTATACTCACATATCTCGCGATCGATTGATCAATCCCTTTGTATGGAAAAATCATAATAAAAGCCATAATTGACAATATTAAGGAATAAGTCCCAAATTCCTCCCTGGAAAGAGTATTAGACAATATTTTTAAAAGTACCAATGTGCCTATCATGGTTATTCCCGTCTGAACAAGGACAATAATAAACTCTTTGCTATGTTTTTTTACTTCTGCCTTATGCTTAATTGAAATCACTTTATATATTGGAAATAATATTTCTTATCGCTACATCAATAGGGGTAAATTTAAAATTAAGGGTTTTTTTAATCTTACTATTATCAAATGAAGTATTTTCCGCTCTTTTAGCAAGAGTTTGAAAACTCAATGAAGAGCACTCTGATATCTTTACTGTCTTGCTGATATTTTCCAAAACAACCTGTCCCAACTCATATCTACTTAATATATCGTCACCTGAGATATTAAACTCACCGGTAGCATTTGTTTTGATTAATTTAAATAGAATATTTACTAAGTCATCTAAATATAAAAAATTAACAATGTCATCGTTGACTAATTTTAATTTCTGATTTTTTTCTATTTTACTAATAATAAAAGTTGCAGGATTTAAACGTTGAAAACATTCGCTCTTACCTATTAGTGTAATCGGCCTCAATAATAAATAATTTTTTAAATTACCTCTTATTATAAGATCTGATTTTAGTTTTAATTTTCCATAATTGTTAACTGGATTTGGAGGGCTTAACTCTGTATAAGGTGGAGTTTTTCCGTCATATATTGCATTAGAGGAGAAGTGTATTAATTTAATATCTTTATTCTTAATAACATTTACTAAATTTTCAACTAACTCTTTATTTAACTGACTACATAGGTCAAAATCAGCCTCACATTTATCAATACTGCCCTCAGCGATCGTGTTAATTATTATTTCAGGCTTAAAATCAAACACCAGCTTATTTAGTGTTTTTATTGATAAGCTTTCCAATTTAATAAATCTATTATTATTAGGTATTTCTTTTGGCAGTTGCCTATAGGTTGCATAAATTTCAAACTCTAAAGAAAATCTTTTATAAAATTTAAATCCAATATTACTTGTAAGTCCCAGCAATAAGATCCTCATTGCAAATTCTCCTTAATTATTTTTTTACCATTTTGTGGCTTCCACTTCTCTGCAGTTTTTCTTGATTCTTTTCCTAGAAACTCTAGTTTATTTTTATTGAAATATAAAACTTCCAATAATTCAGATAATTTTTTTAGATCGTTGCAATCATACAAAAAACCATTTATTCCATCTTTTATCCTATCAGGTGCAGAGCCAGCTTGATATGTGCCAATGACTGGCGTTCCAACTACCATAGAGTTTAGTGTACCTCCACCATATGCATCAAATCTAGCCGGATGAATAAAAACATTGCTATTAGCTATTAAAGCTTTAAAATCTGCTATTTCCATCCATTCTTCTATAAAAATATTACCTTCTAACTTATACTTTTTAATCATACTCTGAAGTCTATATTTCTCTTCCCCTTTACCCGCTATAACACATTTTAAATTAGCTTTTATATCTTTATGTAGATTATTGATAGCTTCAATTAGTAAATCATATCCTTTTTCATATACTAGCCTGCTTCCTGCACTCAAGAATAAATCCGCATTTTTAATGCCATACTTTTTGTAAATACTTTCTTTTTTAGATATATAATCTTTCTTAGTTTTAGATATATCTACAAAAATTGGAAGATTCACCAATCTTTCTTCTGAAAAACCTCTATTTTTAAAATATTTTAATGTCATTTTTCCTACACAAAATATCTTAGCTTTCGAAGTTTTAAGAATAAAATAATATATATTTCTCAATATGCTTGCAATGCCACTTCTTTTAGCTTTGTCATATGGATAATCAAACCACATATTAAAATCTCTTCTCAATATCCAAAATAGTAGAATTAATAATTTTGTAGTTGGATTCATCCAGCCCACTATAAAATATTTTTCAGATTTATTTTTTAAACAATAACTTATAAAATTCCAATCAATTTTTTTAGATTTATAAATAAAAGCTTTTTTTATTTCATTAGCTAAATCTGTATTCCAGTTATATTGGGGATGTCTTTCTAGACAATACCAAACATTTAAATTAATCTCCTTATCTTGATTTAACTCTTTTAATAAAATATTATTATGTGGCGTTGCTAAATCCTGTATAAAATTGATTATCATCACTCCTCCTTAGATATTAATCAATTTTTTTCACTCTTTTTATTTTTTTTAAATCACCAGTATTAGTCGACAATTTAAGATTCATAATATTAGTTATAATGGAATTCACACTCAAAAATTTCAGCATTTTTAAACTCAGGATGTTTTTCATCTTTTGCTGATAATAAAATATCATCTACCATAACTTTCCAGTCAATATTTAAGGTGTTATCATTAAAAACAATACCTCTATCAAACTCTGGAGAATAATAATTATCAACTTTATATGCAAAAATAGCACTTTCACTTAATGTTACAAACCCATGAGCAAAACCTCTAGGGATAAATAATTGTCTTTTATTTTTACTGTTCAATTCAACGGCAACATACTTTCCAAAAGTAGAAGATTTTTTTCTTATATCCACTGCCACATCTAAAACACTTCCTTTTATAACTCTCACAAGTTTTGATTGTGAGAATGGAGGTAATTGATAATGCAATCCACGAAGTGCGCCATAACTACTTTTTGATTCATTATCTTGACAAAAATTAACTGAATAACCTATATTTTCTTCAAAAATTTTTTCATTAAAACTTTCAAAAAAATACCCCCTATCATCTTCAAAAATTTTTGGCTCTAAAATGATAACTTCTGGTATTTCTGTTTTTATATAGCGCATTACTTTCCTTTAATTAACTCTACTAAATATTGCCCGTAACCAGTCTTTTTCAATGGCTCTGCAATTTCTAAAACTTGTTTATCGTTTATCCACTCATTTGTATAGGCTATCTCTTCGAGACAAGCTATTTTAAAACCCTGTCTATGCTCTATAGTTTGTACAAACATTGAAGCGTCTAATAAACTATCATGAGTTCCGGTATCAAGCCAAGCAAAACCACGACCTAGTATTTCTACTTTTAAATCACCTCTTTTTAAATATTCTTCATTTATTGATGTGATTTCCAATTCTCCTCTGTGAGATGGTTTTACGTTTTTTGCTATTTCTATTACATTATTATCATAAAAATATAAGCCTGTCACAGCATAATTAGACTTGGGTTTATTTGGCTTTTCTTCTAAGCTAATAGCATTTTGATTTTTATCAAATTCAACAACCCCAAATCTTTCAGGATCTTTCACATGATATCCAAATACTGTTGCACCTATTTTTCTATTTACTGCACTTTTCAAAAGAGGTGAAAACTTTTGCCCAAAGAATATATTATCTCCCAGAATAAGGCAAACATCATCTGTTCCAATAAACTCTTCCCCCAATATAAAAGCCTGAGCTAAACCATTTGGAGATGGTTGAATTTTATACTCTAAACTTACCCCCCAAGCGCTACCATCGCCTAAAAGCTTTTTAAAACTTCCTATATCTTCAGGTGTTGAAATAATTAATATTTCTCTTATACCTGCAAGCATCAATACTGACAATGGATAATAAATCATTGGCTTATCATATATTGGCAATAACTGCTTAGACACTCCTTTTGTAATTGGATACAACCTTGTGCCACTTCCTCCTGCTAATA
>Ga0233442_1001792_pt1 | contig 15434 bp, 11 predicted proteins | sample SI_123_September_3_FD_182789 | JGI IMG/M metagenome (GOLD analysis project Ga0233442, IMG submission 182789) | Seawater microbial communities from Saanich Inlet, British Columbia, Canada - SI_123_September2016_150_MG | ecosystem: Environmental > Aquatic > Marine > Inlet | place: Canada: British... | reverse complement strand
TACCGCTACGGCGGCAAGCTCACCGAAGAGGAGCAGTGGACCCGCTTCCGCCAGGACACCATGGAGGAGCTGGTCTCCTACGCCATCGGCTGCATGATGGGCCGCTACAGCCTGGACGCGCTGGGCCTCATCTACGCCCACAGCGGCAACGAAGGCTTCGACCCCAGCCGCTACACCACCTTCCCTGCCGACGACGATGGCATCGTCCCGCTCACCGACACCGAGTGGTTTGAAGATGATGCTTGCAATCGGGTGATCGAGTTCATTTCCAAGGCCTGGCTCGAAGAACATCTCGAGGACAATCTCACCTTCGTTGCTGAGAACCTCTCGCCGAAGAACAACGAGTCGAGTCGCGAAACTCTACGTCGTTACCTGAATGACAAGTTCTTCAAGAAGCACTTGCAGACTTACAAGAAGCGCCCCATCTACTGGTTATTTTCAAGTGGCAAACAGAAGGCCTTCCAGTCCTTGGTCTACTTGCACCGCTACAACGAGGGCACTCTCTCGCGCATGCGTAGCGAGTACGTCATCCCGCTTCAGGGAAAAATGAAAGCTCGGATTGAGCAGCTTGGTGGCGACATTGATGCAGCTACATCTACGGCTCAAAGCAAACGCTTAGAGAAGGAGCGTGGCAAACTCTTAAAGCAGGAGATCGAGCTCATTGAGTTTGATGAAAAGCTACGGCACGAAGCGAACAAACGAATTTCATTGGATCTCGACGATGGCGTGAAGGTGAACTACGGTAAGTTCGGAGAATTATTAGCCGAGGTGAAGGCTGTGCACGGGAAGAAACCAGAGAACTCATGAAAGCAGAACAAATAGATCAAGCCCTTTGTCAGAAGTTCATCACGGAAGGGGAGCGGCTCGTTTTCTGGAATGATTCCAGTGCCGAGTTTGTTGACTATGTGCAAGAAGGCCTTTCTGGAGAGCTCGCAGAAGTCACTGTTTTGGATACCTCCAAGCACGGTGGTTTAGCTACAAAGCTCCGGCTTGAGCGTGAAGATACGCAGGGTAAGTACTTGCTTTACAGCCCTGGCGAAGAGCCACCGCCTGAAGAGGATTGGTTGCTGGACATCCGCACCTACAGTGCCACCTTCCACGCAGACATGGCCAGTATTTGGTTGCAGGAGCTGGGCTTCCATGGCTTCAGTTTGCGAGGGCACCTCACAGAGCGAAAGGACTTTTTGAAAAGTCAGGTTCGTAGGCAAAAACTAAAGCAGCTGCTTGTAAGCGATGACGATGCAGTTGCCATTGATTTGAAGATGATTGCCGTGGTCGTCGGCAGTTCCGTGGCGGATGTGTTTTCTATTTTGAGAGCACTGTGTCAGGGGCACTTGTCGGATGGGGTGTTCGATTTATCCACTACACCCAAAGTTATTGGTCAGCTCCAGAAGATGGGGCTGCTGGAAGGTTTCTGGGAACGTGTTGTAGGCACCTTTGGTTATCAACATGAAGAGCCCAGCATTGCTGGTCTGCTTCGCCATCTTTTTGTCACAGATTTTGCTCATCAAGCAGGAGATGTCAAAGTTGATGCCCTTGCGCATTTTGATCTTCCTGCTTCCGGGCGCCAAAATGCGGCAGTATGCCTCACGCAATGGCGTGATTCGAGTGCGAATGTTGCGAGCTATGACGCTGCTGCAGAGGCAGTCTCAGCGGATCTGCGAATCAAAGATCATCTTTCAGCGCTTTCCTTGGACTCAATGGCAGAAGTGTTTACCTTCTGGGACTGTGAACGCACATCAGCAACTTTATTGAAGGAACGAGTCCTAGAACAAGTTTTGACGATCGACGCGGTTTCCGTTACTAACTTCGCAAGTCAACGGCGGGCAGGGCATTGGCTACAAGGCCCGAACCGCGAAAAACCAGAGCGCAAAGCCCTCGCGGATGCATACGGGGCCATTGTCGCTGCCGCGGAACTCTTCGCTTTGATGCAAACACACCAGAGCAGACTTCGCTTTGATGCGCCTGAGGATCTGTTGCAGGCCTATCAGGCTGAGCTTTATCATTTTGATCAGCTTTACCGCTGGTTTCACACAAAGGCGAAGTCCGCCCAAAAACAGGGCTGGGACTTGCTGAAATCACTGGCAGAAAAAGTTGAAGATGTTTACGGCAATGGGTACCTACAACCACTTGGTCTTGAGTGGAGTCGCCATCTCGATAACGGGTTCCTTGATGAGTGGCAGTCCAACGGGATGCCCGCACAGCAGAATTTCTATGCCAAAACCATCCGCCCGCACCTTAGAGAGTCCGAACGGAAGCGTGCTTATGTCATCATCAGTGATGGGCTCCGTTTTGAAGCCGCTCAAGAATTGGTGTCGGGACTAAAAGGAAAATATCGAATGGATGCTGACTTGTCTTGCATGCTCAGCGTTCTGCCTTCCTATACCGCGTTGGGGATGGCAGGCTTGCTGCCGCATAAGCGGTTGTCATATTCCGCAAGCGGTGAGGTCCTTGCGGATGATAAATCGACTGCCGGAACTGAAGGGCGAAATAAACGACTCGAAACCGTTCAGGGGATGGCGTGCCAGGCTAAGTATTTGAGTACCTTGAAGAGGGAGCAAGCTCGGGACTATATTGCCGATAGGCGTGTGGTTTATATCTACCACGATCTGATTGATGCGCGAGGGGATACGGCCTCTACGGAGGGCGAGACTTTCCAGGCAGTGGAAGAATGTATTCGTGAACTTGAAGAGCTCGTGCAGTTTTGCGTGAACACATTGAACGCAAGTAATGTTTGGGTGACCGCGGATCACGGCTTTATCTACCAGGAAGGGAAGTTAGGCGTGACAGATAGGAGCCAGTTGGAGCAAAAACCAGCAAACGCGGTGAAGGCCAAAAAGCGCTATGTGATTGGCTCTGACTTAGGGATTGATCCTGGTGCTCACCATGGAGCCATTCAGGCGATTGACCCGGAAGATGGTGGAATGGAATTCTGGGTCCCTCGTGGTGCAAACCGTTTTCACTTTGTTGGCGGAGCAAAGTACGTTCATGGTGGTGCGATGCCTCAAGAGGTGGTCGTGCCTCTTGTGAAAGTGACTCTTCTTCGGGGTATCAAGAAAGTGGAATCGAAAAGCAGGAAAGTTGGCGCTCAAGTGCTTGGTAGTTCTCACATCATTACTGCACCAAAGCACCGTTTTGAGATACTGCAAACTGAAGCCGTCGGGGAGCGTCGCGAGCCGATGATTCTCAAAGCAGTAATTTTAGATGGGTCAACCGAAGTCTCCTCCCTAGAAAGGGTGGCGCTGGATAGCTCCTCTGGGAATATGGATGATCGAAAGAGGGAAGTCATTTTAAGATTGGCGAACATCAAATTTGATAAAACTAAGCCTTACCGCTTGGTCTTGCGCGACGCTGACACAGAGGCCGAGGTACAGTCGGTGCCTGTGGTAATCGACAGGAGCTTTACAGATGACTTCTAAGGAAATGGACACAACTAGCAACGACTTGAATGCACTTTTGAATGAGCACTTCCCGGGCAAGATTGTCCGGAAGGATCTCACCAAATTGGTAAAGGAAGGGGCAAATGTCCCTGTGTTTGTTCTTGAATACCTGCTTGGGAACTACTGTTCCTCTCAAGACGAGAGCCTTGTTGAAGAAGGGCTGCAGACTGTAAAACGCATTCTCACTGAGAACTTTGTGCGGCCAGACGAGGCGGAGAAGGTGAAGCACCTAATCCGAGAAAAAGGAACTTACAAAGTTATCGATAAGGTGAATGTCCAGCTGAACGAGAAGCGGGATGTCTACGAGGCGCACTTGGTGAACCTTGGAATCAAAGGCGTAGTGGTTCCTACCTCTATCGTGAAGCAATACGAGAAGCTCCTCGTCGGTGGGATCTGGGCCCTTGTGACCCTTGAGTATTTTTTCGAGGAGGGTCAGAAGGAATCACCATTTTCAGTAAGGCAAATGAAGCCGATTCAGATGCCCAACATGGATATGGAAGAGTACCGAGAGAAGAGAAGTCATTTCTCGGTCGAGCAGTGGATTGATATTTTGCTGCGCTCTTCCGGGATGGAGCCAACCACTCTCGATCAGTCGGTGAAGTGGCATTTATTGGCGCGCATGATTCCTTTTGTAGAAAACAACTTCAATGTTTGTGAGCTGGGTCCGCGCGGCACAGGCAAAAGTCATATCTATAAGGAGTTTAGCCCCAACAGCATTCTGGTTTCGGGCGGACAAACTTCCGTCGCCAACCTTTTCTATAACCTAAACCGCCGGCAAATCGGTTTGGTAGGTGTATGGGATGTCGTTGCCTTTGATGAGGTTGCCGGAATCCGATTTAAAGATCACGATGGCGTGCAAATCATGAAAGACTTCATGGCCTCGGGGTCATTCGTGCGGGGGCGCGACTCTATTAACGCATCTGCTGCGATGGTTTTTGTAGGCAACATTGATAATGTTAAAACCCTGCTCAAGACCAGTCATCTATTGACACCATTCCCGCAAGAGATGATCGATCCGGCGTTCTTCGACCGCTTTCACGCTTACATTCCAGGCTGGGAGATTCCGAAGATGCGTCCCGAGTTCTTCACGGATCAATATGGGTTCATTGTAGATTATCTCGCGGAAGCATTCCGTGAAATGCGCAAGCACAACTTTGGCGATGCCATCAGCCGCTACTTCAGTTTGGGTCGCGACTTGAATCAGAGGGATACGATTGCAGTGAAGCACACGGTTTCTGGTTTGTTGAAATTGTTATATCCGCACGAGGAGTACGGCAAGGAAGATGTTCGCGAATGCCTCGAATACGCCCTTCAGTCTCGCCGAAGAATGAAAGAGCAGCTGAAAAGAATTGGCGGGATGGAGTTTTACGATGTTCACTTCAGTTACATCGATTTGGAAACGAATGAAGAAAGGTTCGTGATGGTCTTGGAGCAAGGCGGAGGCTCGCTGATTCCAGATCAGCCTCTCAGCCCTGGTTCATTGCATACCGTTGCTAGAGGAAGCGGTGGTCATCTTGGGCTTTACCGTCTGGAAACGCAGGTCACTGGTGGTAATGGTCAGTTGAAACTGTCTGGCCTGGGCTCCAATACTGCCGCAAAGGAATCGGTCAAAGTTGGCTTCGATTTTTTCCGGGCGAACTCTACTCATATCCAGGCATCAGCCAAATCAGGTGACCATGATTATCACTTGCATGTGGTGGAGTCCCATAATACTGGGCCATCAACGATGCTTACCTTGGCTGGCTATGTTGCTCTTTGTTCAGGGCTTCTGGGCAAGCCCTTGCAGTCGCAGCTTGTTGTTTTGGGGTCAATGAGTTTGGGTGGCAACATTGTGCCGGTTGAAAACTTGGCGGAGTCATTTCAAGTCGCAGCCGATGCTGGAGGGAAGCGAATACTTCTTCCAATGGCGAGTGTAGGAGACATCAAAACGATTCCTGGAGAGTTGTTTTCCAAGTTTCAGATCAGCTTTTACGAAGACCCCAAGGATGCAGTGTTCAAAGCGTTAGGGGTTCAGTAGTGCAAGCTAAGATTTGCAATACTCAAATCTGATTTTCAGGTAGGAGCATGCACCGCAGCGGATGAGACTCATGCCGCCGGGATTTGTCTTAAGTGACGAGCATTACCATCCGCGGCAAGAAGAATTGAAGAGGAAAGATGCCCCCCTGAGAGTGTTGTTTTCGGGCGACTTAGGGAACCCGCATTCCTCTCTGGTCGAGGGCCCAAAGCCGGCACCATTGAGCGATTATATTTTTATGGAAACGACTTACGGGTGTAAGAGTTTAGAGAAAGATCCGCAGGTTGAATTACAGGATTTTAGAGAGCGTTGGTCGAGATGTCCCCCCCCCAAAAAAAACTACCGAACCAAACTCGCCAGCACATTAGAGGCTTCCGCCACCTGCGCGGCCTGTAGCCAAACTTGCAAACCTGTAGCTTGCGGTGGCACAGGCAAAACCCAATCAACCTGGCCGCTTGCGTTCGTTACGGAAGGCCCTGCAAGTTGTGCGGGCCGGTTTAAGCCGAGCGGGATTTGTAAGGCCGCGACATAAGTTGAGCCGGGCCCGGTCAGGCTGTAGGCCAAATAGGCGGAGCGATTGGGCGTTGCATTTGTGAGCGACAAAATTACATTTTGCCCAGCAATAATTGGGTCTGGATTCGCCGCCAAATGTAGCCCCGATTGGTTTTGATCAAAGTAAAGCGCACCACAATCTATGCGTGTGCCGTCGGGGTCTTGACCGCCCGTTGGGTCTCCGGCGTCGATGCAAGGCGAGCTTGCGGTTAAATGAAAATCATCTTGGTTGGCACCTGCGAACTGTGGGTCGGCGTTGAAATTGCCCGTGCCGTAAAAACCGCCTTCTACATCGCAGTAGCTCACGCGCGGAGTTGTAAAAAAAGTATAAATCTGTTGAGCACCGCGATTGCCCCAAAGGATGCAGTTGCTCACCGTTGGCGCACTATCATAATCGCACCAAAGCGCCGCGCCTTCGACGGCCTCGTTTTGCGTAATCGTGCATTGCGTAATCAACGCATTGCAACTATAGAGAAAGCACATGACGCCACCGCCTCCGTAGCCCGCTTGATTTTCAGTGATGAGGCAATATCGCAAAGTCGGTGCCGAATACTCATCGCAGAAAACACCGCCTCCGCCAAAACCGACCGCCTCATTGAGTCGAATCGTGCATTGATAAAGAGTCGGCGATGAATAATTTATACAACTTACGCCGCCACCATTTTCGGATGCCCGGTTTCGCTCGATGATGCAATCGGCAATCAGGATGCTTGCATTGTCGAGATAAAAACCGCCGCCATTGCTGTGCGAGCCTGCGCCCGTGGCATTGCCGCCTCGAATCGTGAAACCGCTGACCTCGGTACTCATCTGCAAACCCTGCCCCGAAATCACATATTTGCCAGAACCGGTCGCATCAATAATGGGGGAGCTGCTCGCCGCCGCCCGCGTCAAACGCACACCATTTTTAAGCGTCAGCGGGAAAGTTTCGCCACTCGCCACAGAATAGGTACTCATCGCAACAAGGATGTCATCCCCGGTGTGCGCGGCGGAAATAGCACCAGTAATCGTCTGAAAATCGTAGCCCGGCCCGTGACCAACTGAAATGTCAGTTGCGAAACTTGGCGAGGCGAGCATGAGGAGGAAGAGGGGGATGGTTTTCATGATGTTGAACTCGTTCTATAGATTCTACCTCAATAAGGGGTATGCTATTAGAAGTGGAAATCAAAAACACCAGCAAGCGCCCTCTAAAAGTCAGTCTCCCCGGCGGCAAGACCCTTTTTCTAGGCCCCAACGCCAGCGGCAATGTGTCCGCCAAGGCATTAGAGCATCCGCCGCTCGTAAAACTCATTGAGGCAGGCGAGATCGAGGTCTTGGGCAAAGAGGGCGGGCAAACCCCATCGTCGGGCGGCCAGTCAAAAGGCGGCGGCTCAAATCAAACGGGGCACGGTGGTGGTGGCGGTATGCGCCGGTCCGGCGATCGCTAACCGAGGTTTGTTTGTGCGGGCAAAGCCTGCGCTATTCTTGTTCGCCGACAAATTCGCGAAGCTTTAGATCGCGGAACTCAACTTGCGAGCCTTCCGACTCAAGCGCCAAATATCCACGCGCGGGCAAGCAGGCGCGACCGCCGTTGACTTCGGTGCCGTTGACCCAAAGTTTGACCACGCCACCGATCGCGGTGATCCGATAGTGATTCCATTCGCCCGCAGGTTTTGTCAATCGCTCGGTCGGAAAACTGCGGCGACTGTTTGCTTTGCCGACTTTGACATCGGACAACCTCGCATTGTCATGCCTGCCGCCGTCAAAATAATCGGCGTAAGTGACTTCAGGGTGAACCGCTGCCATGTCAGATTCGCCGACCGGAAAAATATCGCCGTGGCTCGTGAACCAGTCAGACGGCTCGTTGTTTTGTTTGCCCCAATTTTCTTCATAACCGAGGTCGAGCACCTGCACCTCAATACCGCTGCGGGGGAGTTGCCCGGCAGGTAAATCCGTAAACGCCGATTCGGGGCACCAAATGAAAATGCCAGAATTGCCCGCGTGTTGATGATGCCTCCATTCGACTTCGAGCTCAAAATCAGTCAGCTCAAATGTCGTGCGCGCACCGCCGAGTGGTTTACCGCTGCAAGTAATCACGCCATTGGATTCACTCCAAGTTTCATCGGTGCCGTTGACATTGACAAAATCACTGAGCGTAAGCGCGCGCCACTCAGAATCGTTGGTTGCGGGTTGCACAACCGCACAGGCGGATAACGCAGAGAGGGAGAGAAGCGTGAGAATGAAGCGGTACATGATGCAGCCACGATTCTATCCTTGAGTCACCGTGATTCGATACCTCTCTCTTACAGCCCTCGTTTTACTGCCCGCCTGCGCAAGCGTGCAATCACCGCCCGTCGTCCGTGTCGCCATTAGTGTTGATTGGGAAGGCCGCGAAATCAGTGAGCAAAATCTGATTGCCTTTGAAAATATCCGCGCCGCACACCCCGATGTGCCGCTGACGCAATTCATTAACGCCGCTTATTTCGTAAAGCCCGATGCAGATGCGGCGCAGTTGCGTGAAAAGATGGCGCGCGTTTTGCAATCACAAGATGAGCTGGGTTTGCATATCCACCCATGGCGCTCTCTCGCGCAAGCAAGTGGGGTTGAGTTTCGCGCCGAGCCAACAGTTTGGGGTTTTGTGCGAGAGGATCGCGCGGGATGGCCTGACCCGGGGCATGATGTTTCGGTTGAGGCGTATACGGTCGATGAGTTTCAGGCCTTTGTGAAAACATCCAAGCGCATTTTGGCCGAAAACGGTTTTGCGTTAAGTCAATCGTTCCGCGCGGGTGCGTGGCTTGCAGGGCCCCATGTGCGTGAGGCTATTCGCCGCGAGGGTTTTGTTGTTGATTCGTCAGCGACCGATACCAAGTGGCATGATGAGATTGATCAGTACGCATTGCCGTCGATGATGCGCGAGATTTGGCCTGATGTCACTTGTGAGACCCAGCCATTTACGATTCAAACGCCCGCAGGTGAGTTGCTAGAAATGCCCGATACAGGCGCACTCGCCGATTACATCACTGCAGTCGAAATGATTGACCACATCGCCGCTGCCGTTGGGCGGCTTGATGAAAGCGGCACGCAATTCGTCCATATCGGTTTCCATCTGGAAACATCTGCAAAATATGGCCAGCGCATTATCGATACGATTTCGGGCGTAAAAAGTGTTTACGGCGATCAAGTTATATTTGAGACTCTCGAAGATTCGGCTGCGCTAGCTCGCAAGATGAAATAACCATTTTCATGCCCTAAAGTCTGGTGATGGAATTCCTCACCACTCTTTGGCTCCCCATTCTGCTTGCAGCATTTTTTGTTTTTGGCGTGAGCAGTGTCTTGCACATGGTGCTTTCGCTCCATAAATCGGATTATCGCAAACTTCCTAATGAAGCATCTCTTCTGAATGAAATGCGCAATGGCGGGCTCACTCCCGGTTCCTATATGTTCCCTGGAGTCGATTCAAAGGAAGACTGTACCCCCCCCGAAATGGCCGAGAAATATGCAAAAGGGCCGGTCGGGCAGATTTTGATTCGCGCCAACAATTCTTGCAACATGGGTTTGAGCCTGATCCAGTGGTTCGTGCTGTCGATCGTGATTAGCCTGTTGACCGCCTATTTGGCGTGGATTACGCTTGGCGCAGGTGCCGACAGCTCGATCTTGTTCCGAGTCGTCTTCACCACGGCATGGATGGCCTATGGTTTTGGCTCAATCCAAGAGTCAATCTGGAAAGGCAACAGCTGGAAATCAACATCTGTTTACCTTTTTGACGCAGCGCTCTACGCTTTGGCGACGGCTTCCACCTTTCAACAGTTTTGGCCGCCTAACCTTTTGGGGTAGACGGCAAGGTAGGGCGGCCAAAAAAGTGAGCGATCGTGCGCCGGGGTTTAGACCTCGGCTACTTCAAGCTTTGGCTTAGCGTCGCCCGTCATCAAGAAACGGTGCATCGCCTCAGCGGCTTGACGGCCAGCGCCCATAGCCAAAATCACAGTCGCGCCACCCGTCACGATGTCGCCGCCGGCGAAAACATCGGGATAAGAGGTCTGGAAAGTGACTTCGTCGGCCTCAATCGTGCCTTTGCGGTCATTCAACTTAAGGTCTGGGCAGTCGTTGATGAGCAAGGGGTTTGGCCCTTGACCAATCGAAATCACAGCGGTGTCGACATCAAGCGTCTTAACTGCACCTTCAATCGGCACAGGGCGACGACGGCCAGAATCATCAGGCTCGCCGAGCTCCATCTCTTGCACTTTCATGGCGCAGAGGTTGCCTTTGCCATCACCGATAAACTCAAGAGGTGAGTGCAAGGTGTAAAAATTGACACCCTCTTGGTCAGCGTGATGAATCTCTTCTTGACGCGCTGGCATCTCAAGGCGGCTACGGCGATAAACCAAGTTGACCGTCTCAATGCCCATGCGCTTGGCAGTACGCGATGAATCCATCGCAGTATTACCCGCACCAATGACGGCAATGCTTTTGATCTTTTTAACAGGAGTGTCAGCTTTGTGGGGGAACTTATAACCACCCATCAAATTTACCCGCGTCAAAAACTCGTTGGCGCTATAAACACCATTTAAGTTTTCGCCAGGGATGTTCAAGAACCAAGGCAAGCCTGCGCCCGTGCCGACAAAAGTGGCATCAAAGCGATCGCGAATCGAATCGAGAGATTCAGCCTTACCGACTGGGTAGTTCATGACAAACTTGACGCCCATGTCTTTGAGGCCTTCGATCTCTTCCATCAAAGTCGCTTTAGGCAGACGGAACTCAGGGATGCCGTAAAACAGCACACCACCTGGTTTATGAAGAGCTTCAAAAACCGTGACATCGTGGCCAAGCTGAATCAAATCACTGGCGGCAGTCAAACCCGCAGGCCCAGAACCAATCACAGCCACTTTTTTGCCGGTAGCTGGAGCAATGTCAGGAACGATACGGATGTCATTATTCATCGCGTAATCGCCGACAAAACGCTCAACTCGGCCGATAGCGCTCGATTCGCGGCCTTTGTCGGGTTTGTTAAGCGTGCAGACCAACTCGCACTGGTCTTCTTGGGGGCACACGCGGCCACAAATCGAAGGCAGGAAGTTTTTCTCTTTGATCTTGCGGTAAGCACCCTCAATATCGCCCGCGCCCAGCTTGAGCATGAAAGCAGGGATGTCGATACCCACGGGGCAGCCATGCTGACACGGCTTGTCTTTGCACTGAATGCATCGCTGCGCTTCAGAAACGGCTTCTTCTACGGAGTAACCCAGAGGCACTTCTTCGTAGTTGTAGATACGCGCCTCAGGAGTCTGCTCGCGCATCGGCGTCTTGACCTTTGATTTGTTCATCAAGCGCTTTTTCTTTTTAGGTTTTTCGTCAGTCATCGTTTAGGCCTCAAGTTTTTCGCCGCATGCGCAGGCGTGTTCTAGTGCTTCGGCTTCTTCTTCTTTGTAGTAAGAAAGCCGTGTAATCAATTCATCAAAGTCAACATGATGCCCGTTAAATTCAGGGCCTTCCACGCAAGCGAATCGCGTCTTGCCGTCGACCGTAACGCGGCAAGCGCCGCACATGCCTGTGCCATCAATCATGATGGGGTTAAGCGAAGCCTGCGTCGGGATGCCATGAGGCTCAGTCGTCTTGCAGACAAATTTCATCATGATGACGGGGCCAATCGTGATGACTTCATCAATCTTTTTGCCAGACTGAATCAGATCTTCGAGAGCGTGCGTCACCAAACCTTTGCGGCCGTGAGAGCCATCGTCGGTCGTGATGATGAGCTCGTCAGCCTCGGCACGAATTTCGTCTTCGAGGATGAAGAGGTCTTTATTGCGTGCGCCCAAAATGACAATGACTTCATTGCCAGCTTCTTTGAGCGCGGTGACTTGAGGCCAAACCACAGCATTGCCGATGCCGCCACCGACGCAAACCACAGTCTTGCCGCCTTCCGGGATGTCGGTCGGCTTGCCAAGTGGGCCAGCCAGATCCAAAATCTCGTCGCCCTCTTTCAGAGCATTGAGGTCACGCGTGGTTTTGCCGACTTCTTGAGCAACCAGCGTGATGGTGCCTGTGTCAGTGTTGCGGTTAGCGATCGTGAGGGGGATGCGCTCACCCTCGTCGCAAGTGCGCAAAATGATGAATTGCCCGGCGCGCCCGCGCTCGGCAATATGAGGAGCTTCGACCTCGAAGAGCATGGTCTTCGGTGCGAGCTCGCGTGTGGTAACGATCTTGTTGGGCATGACCTAATTTTTAACCCGTGCAGCGGCCCTGACAAGTTGCAAATATAGGGGAAACGCTAGGCATTTTACCCTTGTTGACAAGCGGTCTCATTTGACCGCTTGATTGCATTCACACCCCTTGAGTTAAGTCGCTTGCGGAGCCATCTGCCGCAACGCAAATTCCCACTCTTTCAACACCCGCTTGGCCTGTTTGCGAGCCATACGGAATGCCCGCTTCCGCTCTTTCATAGCCGTTTTGTGGTCGGCCACTCGCTGCTCTTGAAACTCGCGCATAGAAACGAGCATGTCTTTTCGAGCCTGCTGCAATTCATCAAGAGAGTATTCAAGCTTTTCGCGCAAGGACGCCATGCTCGGCAGGGGTGAGAACCGATCAAGGCTTTCGGTGAACCGGCGTCGATAAATCACATCATGCCCGACGCGTTTGAGATGCGATGCGAGGCCGAGCCACTGTAGACACCAAATCAACCACTTGCCGGGGTCGAAATTATAGGCCTTGGGGCCGTTGCGATAATCGGCACCATAGGCGTGGTGGTAGTTGTGATACCCCTCGCCAAAAGTAAAAAAGGAAAGCAGCCAATTGTCTTTACTGGTATTGGCGATGCTCCAGGGTTGGCTTCCTGAAATGTGAGCGAGCGAATTGATGAAAAAAGTGCAATGGTGCAGTAAGACCACTTTGACGAGGCATCCGAAAAGAAGCATGCCCCAGAGATCGCCGGTAAACCAGCCGATAAGGGCAGGAACCCCCAGATTGAAGCCCGTTGAGAGTGGCATGTACCAGCGATGTTGCCAACGGCAGATGGCGTCCTTTTTTAGATCGGGGACATTTTCAAAATCGTCGTCGATGGAGTTTTTAAAGAAAATCCAGCCGATGTGCGACCACCAGAAGCCTCGTTTGGCGTTGTAAGGGTCGCCGTCAGTATCAACTTTGCCGTGGTGGTGGCGATGCCCCGATGACCACCGAATCACACTGCCTTGCCAGGCTGCGCCGCCAAGAATTGCAGAGAGCAGGCGAATGATTGCGGGCGCCTCAAAGGAGCGATGCGAGAACAGGCGGTGATAGCCAACCGTGATGCCAAGGCCTGAAATGCCCCAAAGCAAAAACATAACGAGTATTTCCGCGCCCGTGATGCCGTGAGTCATCGCCCACCAGGGCACCAAAATCGCCATAGCCAAAGGGGTAAGAGTCAAAAAAAGGATGTGCAGCCAGATCGGCTTGCCGCGATTTGGGTTGGGGCGGGTTTGGGGCATGAGAGTAGCGAATTGGGCGCAGGATGTGCCGGGCGATTGACCGTCTCATTCTAGTTTGGCAGAGAGTAAAATACTCGGTTCATGCCACTTCTAACCCTCTCTGGTGTAGCGAAAACATACGACGAGCAACGGCCGCTTTTTGCGGGCGTTGACTTGACCGTGACTTCAACCGACCGCATTGGCCTCATCGGCCCAAATGGTGCCGGGAAGTCCACTTTGCTCAAAATTATGGCGGGCATCGAGATCGCCGATGCGGGCGAGCGCGTGATGCGCCGAGGCGTTCGCGTAGGTTATCTTGAGCAAGAGCCTCATTTCCCAAGCGAGATGACGATTGAAGAGGCCGTCCGTGCGGGGCTTGAGGGTCGTGAAGCTTTGTTGGCCGACCTAGAGGCTTTGTATACCGAGCTAGCCGACCCTGATTTGAGCGAGAAGCGGCTAGGTACGCTTTCGCGGCGGCAAGAAGAGATGGAGCATCGCCTAGAGGAAATGGGCGGTCATGATGTCGAGCACCGCATTTCAGCGGCGATCACAGGGGTTGGTTTGGCAGATGCCTCGGCAAAGTGTGGCACTCTTTCCGGTGGGGAAGCCCGGCGTGTGGCGCTGGCTCGCTTGCTCGTAGATGGGCCCGACATTATGTTGCTTGACGAGCCGACAAACCACCTCGACGCCTTCGTGATTGCTTGGCTTGAAAAACAGCTTGCTGCATTAAAGGTGCCTCTGATTTTGGTGACGCACGATCGTTTTTTGCTCGACCGCGTCGTGAATCGCATTGTCGAGGTCGACCGCGGCTCGATTTATTCCTACCCCGGAAGTTATCACACTTATGTCGAGCGCCGCGCGGAGCGATTGGCGTCCGAACAAAAATCGGAAAGCTCGCGATTGGCTTTACTGAAGCGCGAAACGGCCTGGATGCGCGCAGGTGTTTTAGGGCGCGGCACCAAGGCAAAGGCGCGTCAAGATCGATTTCACGCTTTGGCGAGTGTCGATAAATTGACGGATGACGCACACCTCGAAATGGCAATTCCACGCGGCCCTCGCCTGGGCAATAAAGTGGTCGAAGTCGAAGGGCTCAGTTTTGCGTATGGCGACCAGCCGATTTTGCGCAATCTTGATTTGAAAATCGAGCGCAATATGCGTCTCGGCATTGTTGGGCCAAACGGTGTGGGCAAGACGACTCTTATCCGTCTTTTGCTGGGTCAATTGGCAGCTGATGCTGGCACCGTAACGGTAGGCGAAACGGTCGCATTTGGCACTTTAGACCAAAAACGAGAAGACCTAGATCCCGAGGCCACAGTCGCCGAAGAGGTCGCTGGCAAGAGTAGCCATGTGCGTGTTGGCGATAGGGATATTCATGTCGTTAGTTTTCTCGATCAGTTTTTGTTTCCGGGCAATCTTAAATTTGTCAAAGTCGGCTCGCTGTCTGGCGGAGAACGCGGTCGCGTTTTGCTCGCTAAATTATTGCTGCAAGATTGCAACTTGTTGGTGCTTGATGAGCCGACCAATGATCTTGACTTGAATACTTTGCGCGCGCTTGAAGAGGCACTCTGCGCGTTCCACGGTAGCGTTTTACTCGTCAGTCACGACCGCTGGTTTCTCGACCGAGTGGCCACTCATGTTTTGTACCTTGACGGTTTGGGCGGCGCGTTTTTGCACACGGGCGATGTGAGCAGCCTGATGGAGCGGTGGTCGCCACCGAAGGCAGATGACAAACTTTCGCGGGTGGGGGCGTCGGCTCGAAAAACTTCAGATGCAAAACCAGCACAAGTTGAAGCCAGTGGGCCGTTGAGTCAGTCGTCCGAAAAGGTGGTTAAATTGTCGTTTAAAGAAAAGGAAGAGCTCAAGCAACTTTGGGCGCAAATCGAAATTCATGAAGCGCAGTTATCCGAGGTCGATGCAAAGCTGGCTGACCCGTCGATCTATCAAGACGCCGGCGAAACGGTGCCATCATTGCAAAAAGAGCGTGCTGTTTTAGACGATCAGTTAGTCACCAAAATGTCT
>Ga0233442_1001791_pt1 | contig 15441 bp, 8 predicted proteins | sample SI_123_September_3_FD_182789 | JGI IMG/M metagenome (GOLD analysis project Ga0233442, IMG submission 182789) | Seawater microbial communities from Saanich Inlet, British Columbia, Canada - SI_123_September2016_150_MG | ecosystem: Environmental > Aquatic > Marine > Inlet | place: Canada: British... | reverse complement strand
AAGATATAGCCCGCAAGCTGGGTACCTTGGCACATGTAAAAGAATTGAAAAGAACAGCGATAGGGGACTATCGCATAGAGGATGCCTTGAGCATACCAGAGTTTATTGAAAAATGGAAATCGTCCGCAGCTTAGAAGATTTTCCTGAACTGACCGGTTGCGTCGCTACCATTGGAAGTTTTGATGGTATTCATCGTGGACATCAGTCCTTGATAGAAAGATGTATCTCTGAGGCGCAGGAACGTGGATTGCCTTCCGTGGTCATTACATTTCACCCCCATCCTCAAGAATTGCTGCGAGACAGTGATCGTAGACCCATTCGCTTGTTAACGGGAATCGAAGAAAGAGCATTTCTTATTGAGCAATACGCTCCTGTGGATTTTCTCCTGGTTCTTGATTTCAACCGTGGATTCTCCAGCATGGAAGCTGATGAGTTCGCCGCCAGGGTTCTGGAAGATACGCTTGATGTGAAGCATGTGGTGGTGGGTTATGATCATCGTTTTGGTCACAATCGTGCCGGAGATGCTGAATGGCTGAAGCAGAGAGGTCATGTCAAAGGCTATGACATCAGTGTTGTGGGTCCCATTAATAATGAGGATGTACCAGTCAGCAGTACCTTGATTAGAGACCACATTCAATCTGATAGGTTGGATCTTGCCAATGCGATGTTGGGCCATGCCTTTACATTATTTGGTACGGTGGTTCATGGAGATGAGAGAGGTCAGAGTCTAAATTTTCCGACTGCGAATATTGATCCGCATGCGGAAAACAAGTTGATCCCGAACAAGGGCGTTTATCTTGCGCGGGTTAAAACGGATGCGTTCTCAAGTTTTGGAATGTGCAATATTGGGGTTCGCCCCACCTTTAAGAATGGCAAGGAGATTACCATTGAGGTAAATCTTTTTAACATTCCCCAGGGAAAAGAAAATTTGTATGAGCAGGATGTGATTTTAGAGTTCTTGCAAAAATTAAGAGATGAAAAGAAATTTTCCAGTGTGGATGATTTAATAAAACAATTAGAAAATGATAAGAAAACGTGTATAGCGATAATCGAAAATTATCGGGATGTCTGAAGGAGGACACATGTCTATAACAAATGAAGAAAAGGCTGCTCTCGTCAAAGAATATGGCGAAAATGAGAAGGATACTGGATCAACAAGCGTTCAGGTTGCCATTCTCACGACTCAGATTAGAAATCTGACTGAGCACTTGAAAGCCTACAAGAAAGACCACCACAGCCGCCGCGGCTTGCTCAAAATGGTTGGGCAACGTCGCCGCCTGCTACGCTACATCCAGAAAAGTGATGCAGCTCAATACAAAGCTTTAATTACAAAGCTTGGTATACGTAAATAGGAATTGGAGATATTTTGATTAAAAAAGAAATGATGCTGGGCGGACGTACGCTTAGTCTTGAAACAGGTCGTATGGCCAGACAAGCTGGTGGTTCCGTGCTCGCCATGTATGGTGAGACCACTGTACTGGTTGCAGCAACTGCATCAAAGCGTGAAGACAATAGCAGGGATTTTTTCCCACTGCAAGTCGAATATAGAGAAAAAGCATATGCTGGTGGAAAAATACCCGGTGGTTTTTTCAAAAGAGAAGCACGACCTTCTGAGAAGGAAATTCTCAGTTCTCGTATGACGGATAGACCTATTCGTCCGCTTTTCCCAGAAAGTTTTAATAATGAAACTCAGGTTATGATAACTGTGGTTTCAAGTGATGGTGAGAACACAGCTGACTCATTAGGTACTATCGGTGCCTCTTTTGCCCTGTCTATCTCAGATATCCCCTGGAACGGCCCCGTAGCTTCAGTGCATGTCGGTCGTATCGACGGAGAACTCATCCTCAACCCAACCTATGCTCAGGCTGAAGAATCAGAAATGGATATTACCATTACTGGTACTGCCACAGATGTGGTCATGGTTGAAGGTGAAGCTGACGAAGTATCTGAAGAAGTTATGGTTGAAGCACTTGTCTTCGCCCAGAAATATATCGCAGAAGTTGTCGCTTTCCAGCAGAGCATCATTGATGAGATCAAGCCAGTAAAACGTGAACTTAAAGTTGATGAGACCAAAGAAGCTATCGTAGCTGATGTGGACTCAGCAATTGATGAAGCCCTGCTTACTGAATTGAACTCAATTGTGTTGAAGTCAGAACGACAAGACGCTCGTGATGCTGCAAAAGAAGAACTCATTGCCAAATACGAAGAAACCTATCCTGATCACCTCAAGGTGGTTGGAGAAGTTTTTAGTAACCGCCTCAAAGCCAATATTCGTGAAAGAATCATGGCCAAGGGAGAACGTGTTGATGGTCGTGGATTGAAAGAAATCCGTCAGATCACTGCTGAAGTTGGTGTCTTGCCACGCGTTCACGGTTCCGCTCTGTTTACCAGAGGTGAAACCCAGGCATTGGTTGTTACCACACTGGGTACCAAGTTAGATGAACAGATCATCGACAATGTTGATCAAGACTATAAAAAGTCATTCTATCTGCATTACAACTTCCCACCTTATTGTGTAGGTGAAACTGGTCGTATTGGTTTTACCGGTCGTCGTGAAATTGGTCACGGAAACCTGGCAGAACGTAGTCTCAAACCTTTCCTACCTGGTAAGGAAGACTTCCCTTATACAGTACGTCTCGTTTCTGAGATCCTTGAGTCAAATGGCTCATCTTCCATGGCAAGTGTCTGTGGTGGTTCGTTAGCGCTTATGGATGCTGGTGTCCCAACCAAGAAAACGGTTGCTGGAATTGCAATGGGACTCATCAGTGACGGAAAACGCTTTTCTGTCCTTTCAGATATCCTTGGAGATGAAGATCACTATGGTGATATGGATTTCAAGGTTACTGGAACTAAAGATGGTATCAATGCTATCCAGATGGACCTCAAGATTGAGGGTATCAGTGCTGAACTTATGACCGAAGCTTTGCATCAGGCCAAAGAAGGTCGTGAGCACATCATTGGCATCATGGAAGCTGCCATGCCAGCTGCACGTGAAGAGCTTTCCCCACATGCTCCAAGATTTATCACAATCAGAATCAAACCTGATCAGATTGGTGATGTCATTGGACCACAGGGCAAGATCATCAAGGCCATCCAGGCTGATACCGGCGCAACTGTCGAGATCGACCAGGAAGGTATTGTGTTTGTCTTTGCAGAAACTGCTGAAGGCGCTGAAGCCGCTGCTGAACGCATCAACGGAATTGTCCGTGTGCCAGTAGCTGGAGAAGAGTTCGACGCTAAAGTAGTTCGCCTCATGTCATTTGGTGCTTTTTGTGAATTTCTACCTGGCAAACAGGGACTGGTTCATATCAGTGATCTGGAATATGCTCGCGTGGAAAAGGTTGAAGATGTTCTTAATGTTGGTGATACCGTCAGAGTGAAATTGATGGAAGTTGACGACAGCGGACGCTATAACTTAAGTCGCAAAGCACTTCTCGAAATGCCAGAAGGTTACGTTGAACCACCAAAGAGACCTCGTCCACAACGTGATAACAATCGCGGTGGTGGCAGGGATCGTGGCGGTAGGGATCGCGGACCTCGTCGGGATAACAATCGTCGGTAAATTGCTGAAGTGACCTCACTTCGTAAGCAAACGACACTATCGAACGGACTGACCATCGTTACTGAAACGGTGGACACAGTCCGTTCGGTGGCTTTAGGCATCTGGGTGCGCGCAGGGAGTCGTTATGAACCTGCACCCCTGGCTGGCATCTCACATTTCCTTGAGCATACGGTTTTTAAAGGTACCAAAAATCGGTCTACCTTTGAAATTGCTTCATCTCTGGAGAGTGTGGGAGGACATCTCAATGCCTTTACCACCAAAGAGTACACCTGCTATCATGCCAGATTTCTCAGCGAGTATCTGGAAGAGGCAGTTGATGTGCTCTCAGATTTATTACTCCATCCAACTTTTCCTTTAGCTGAAATAGAACGTGAAAAATCCGTTGTTCTTGATGAATTGCGCGATAGCAAAGATGTTCCGGAAGAATTGGCCTTTGATACCTTTGAAGAATTTCTCTACCCTGACAATTCAGTTGGGAAACCCATTCTGGGAAATGAGACATCTATTAGTGGCTTCACGCCTGAAGCGCTGACTGCATATCTAGATAAAAATTATAGCCCGGAAAATACAATTATTGTTGCTGCGGGGTTTGTAGATCACCAGAAACTGGTGAATTTAATTGAAGACAGATATGATCGACCAGGATCCGGTGCAAATAATTTTACTCCTATTGATGCATCAAGCTATAAGCCTGGTAAGGAAGTCAGAACCAAGGATATTCAACAAAGTCATCTCATTACCGGGTTGCCAATATTCTCGGTATTTGATGAAAGACGTTATGATATTGCTGTACTTAACTCAATCCTTAGTGGGGGAATGAGCTCTAGACTGTTTCAGAATATTCGTGAAGCTCATGGTGTTGCCTACCAAATATTTTCCTTTGTGAATCTGTATCGTGATACAGGTTCATTTGGTGTTTATCTGGCCACAGATCCAGCAAAACGTGATCTTGCCGTTGAGTTAACCCTTACAGAGCTTGAAAAAATGGTCAAAGATCCCGTCAACGCTTCTGAATTGGAAATGGTCAAAGCTCAGTACAAATCGGGGATAGTCATGGGTGATGAGTCCATGGAAAGACGTATGATGCGTCTGGGTCGCCAGCAGATATATTATGGTGAAAATATAGGTCTAGATAAATTTCTGAAAAAGATTGAAGCGATTGATGTCCAAAGAATTCAGGTATTGGCACGAGAATTGTTCAATCCGGATAGGTTTTTTACTAGCATTTTGGAACCGGCTAGCGCAGTCTAGAGGATCGTCCCCAGGGGGAGTTCGAGTTCGAAGTATTTGAGCGTGGCCTGCAAAACCGTCCAAGTATTATCATAGGAGGCGAATATGATCGTCGGAGTACCCAAAGAGATAAAAACGAATGAGAATCGTATTGCAATGACCCCAGGTGGCGTTGAATCATTGGTCGCTAATGGTCACAAAGTCATTGTAGAGGACAACGGTGGTATCAACAGTGGATTTACCAATGAGATGTATATCAAAGCTGGTGCTAACATTGAGCCTGATGTAGATAAGATTTGGGCTGATGCTGAAATGATTGTCAAGGTAAAAGAGCCACAGGCAGTCGAGATAGCCAGAACCCGTCCTGGACAAATTGTATTCACCTATTTTCACTTTGCTGCCGATGAAGCACTTACCAGAGGTTTCCTGGAGACCAACGCCTGGGCAGTCGCCTATGAAACAGTGGAGAATCAAACCAAAACCCTGCCACTCCTGGAGCCCATGAGTGAAGTAGCTGGTCGTATGGCCACTCAAGAAGGTGCTCGTTTTTTAGAGCACAAGAGCGGTGGTAGAGGTGTCCTCCTTGGTGGTGTACCTGGTGTTAAGCCCGGTACGGTACTGGTTCTTGGTGGTGGGACTGTAGGAACCCACGCAACCAAAATTGCTGCCGGTATGGGGGCCAATGTTTATATCATGGATATCAATCTTGACCGACTTCGCGATCTCGATGATTTTATGCCCAAGAATGTTACCACGCTTTACAGTACACCGGCAAATATTCGTGAATTGTTACCAACTGTTGATTTGGTTGTTGGTGCCGTACTCCTACCTGGTGCTAAAGCACCAAGGCTAATCACCCGGGATATGCTAAGCCTCATGAGAAAAGGTTCAGTTATCGTTGATGTTGCTGTTGATCAGGGTGGTTGTGTTGAGACCTGCCGACCAACAACCCACGAAGATCCAACATTTGTAGTGGACGGCGTGGTTCATTACTGTGTCGCCAATATGCCCGGAGCAGTACCCTATACATCTACAATCGCATTGACCAATGCCACACTTCCATATGTTATCAAATTGGCCAATAAGGGTGTTGAAGCAGCACTCAAGGCTGACCATGGTTTTGCTCTTGGTTTGAATATGGTAGATGGTAAGGTTACCTGTGAAGCTGTAGCTGAAGCCTTTGGTCTGGAGTATACTCCTGTTGAAAAGGTACTGAGCTAAAGTTTGGCCTTCCCCGTATATAACAGGGGCCTTGTGTATCATAAGGTTTCTGAAGACTATGAGTGGGGAGTAACTACTACTACACCGAAGCAATTCAGAGCCCAGATGTTGGAACTCCAGCGTCTGGGCTTTTCATTTTCAAATATTAAAGATCACGATTTCTCTCAGAACCAAATATTGGTCACTTTTGATGATGGATATACGTGTATTAATGAGTATGCCGCTCCCATTCTCGACGAAGTGGGGGGCGTAGCAACCGTCTTCGCCATCACAGACTATGTTGGTAAGAAAAACAGTTGGGACTATTTTCCTGAAAGCAAACAGGTCAGCCACATGAACTGGGCTGAGCTCCGAAGTTTACATGAGAAGGGCTGGGAGATAGGGTCTCACGGAAAAACCCACCGTCGTCTCATCGCCATGGATTCAAAGAAAATCAAAGATGAACTGGTGAACTCAAAAAAACACCTTGAAGACCAGATAGGGAGTGAGGTCACCACCTTTTGCCCGCCATTTAACGCCTGGAATTCAGACCTGCTAGATCAGATTGAACAGGCAGGGTATACCCAAATAGCCATTTCCTATCCGCTCAATGGACTGCCTAATTGGGCTGGTCGTTTTGTGCCGCGCCTGGGAGTCTATCTGCATGATAGTAAACCGTTGTTTCTTGCAAAAATATTTGCCAATCCCTTGGCACCCCTGGAAGTTTTGCAGCAACAATTGATTAACATTGCCGGGGATGGGAAGATTCTGGAGAGCTGGTTAAAGCCTGTAGCATCTTCTTACTAAACACCCGACTTAAGTCGGGTGTTTATAATAGATATAAAAAGGACCCCGTTTTTACGGGGTCCTTTTTATTCTGGGCAGAGAGAGTGAGATTGACAGCGGGCGTTGCCCTCGTCTTACTACACTTCGTTCCGTTTCGAACTCCCCAAAAAACGAAAGGAACCACATAGTTAGAATATATGGTTCCTTCTTATGGGCGGAGAGAGTGAGATTGACAGCGGGCGTTGCCCTCGTCTTACTACACTTCGTTCCGTTTCGAACTCCCCAAAAACAAAAGGAACCACATAGTTCGAATATATGGTTCCTTCTTATGGGCGGAGAGAGTGAGATTGACAGCGGGCGTTGCCCTCGTCTTACTACACTTCGTTCCGTTTCGAACTCCCCAAAAACAAAAGGAACCACATAGTTCGAATATATGGTTCCTTCTTATGGGCGGAGAGAGTGAGATTCGAACTCACGGTACGTTGCCGCACACACGCTTTCCAAGCGTGCGCCTTAAGCCACTCGGCCACCTCTCCATATATTTCAATTGCCTGATATCTCAAGCGGCAGGCAATATATTTACGTATAATCCATTCACCAATTTAAATATAAGCACCTGTGAATCTATTCCCCATGTCTCAAATTATCATTAGGAACAATTTGCTTGAAGCAACCCAAGATTAACGCTTGATAGACAAGGTGTTTCCTAGATCACAAGGCAACGTAAAGACTTGTTTCAAACATGAGTTATCATAAATTTCATGATTAATTAAAAATGGCATATAAGCCAATCAAAAGGGTACAGAGTATTATGCTTTTGTATTTCACAAAATTTAGATGTCAGGCTTCAAGGTATTTGATACTTATATCAGGACTATTTCTTCTGACAGCACTGACACCCGATCTCTATGCACAGGAAGAAGATCTCTTTGGAGACTCTGAAGGTGATAGCCTCTTATTCGGGGATGAATTTGATCTTGGGGGAGATGATTTTTCTTTTGAGACAGACGACGAGGCAGAATCAGATACTAAGGCCAGTGGGGAAGATGACTTTTTTGGAGACTTTGGTGATGAGGATACCGCTGATGAAGCAGAAGCTGAGGCTGATTCTGCCGAGGTAGATGAGTGGGGGCTTGATACAGACACAGATTATGAGAGCCTGATTACCCGCACCGCAGATGGAGATATTATAGAAGAGGTTCCTGATCATCCGCTAGAACTTGGGAAGTATGTTGATGGTACCTTTCTGGAAGACACGGGATTCACCCTGTCGCTTTATTCACCTCATGTGGTCCCCGATGAATTAAATACATGGTACTCATTTATGGACTTTTCCCTCACAACTGAATTGCCATGGCATTTCACATTTGAGCCCGTAGAGCTTTCATTCTCGGTTGATGTATCCAGTTTCAATTTTACAAACTCTTTTCCCTCGGGTGGGGAATTTAAGGGGGTTTCAATAATGCCCCTTGCCCGGGTTGAAATGTATGGAGCTGAGGTTGAATTGGGGATGGGCATGTACACACCAACTTTTGGAGCTATGGCAGGGATTGGTTATTCCTATCAATTCCATTCACTCTTTTTCTCAGCTGGTTACCGCTGGAACTGGGCCTACAACATTGATCCCATCGGCTCAATATGGTGGTTGGAGCCCAGACTCACCACAGGGATAAAATTCTGGTAATTCAGGTGAATTGAATAAGAAATAATCCATCATGTCGAAATTACTGAATTCTAGACTCCTATTGGCCCTTGGCATCATCATGATGTCAACATTTCCAGTTATGGCTCAGGATGCCACTGAACCTGCTGAAGCAGGGGCACAAGATAGCTCAATGGTGTTTGGTGATGGGCAAGATGGTTCCAGTGATGCGGATTATGATGCCCTGATCAAGGAACTATACGGAAGTGAAGCTGATAGAGATGCAGTGGCTGAAGAAAAACCCGCTGAAACAAAAAAGGACGAAAAGCGAGGGGCGACAAGGGGACCTGCGCCAGGAATGTTCAAAAACAGTAGACTGAATGGTTCCTATCTGTCATTCAATATGTCTTCTCCCTATGCAGTTTCCGGGCAACTGGAATCCTGGTACTCATATATTGATGCAGGGATGGCAGTAAAGCTTCCCTATGAAGTTTATGTGGAGAGCATTCCGCTCTATTTCCTCTTCGAGGTTTCAACCTTTAGCTTTGAGAATACCTATCCACAGGGTGGTGATTTTGCAGGTCTTGCATATATCCTACAGGCCTCTGCCATTGGTGACCAATCCAGTGCAGCGCTGGGATTCGGTTTCTGGGACTCAGAAATTGGCAGCATGCTGGAGCTTGGATATCGTTTCCGCCCGACCAAGAATACCTTTTTACGCGTGGGAACACGCGGTGTGTTAATCACAGATATTGAATTTATCGGCTCCGCCTGGTGGGCTGAACTAAGACTTTCCATGGGGTTTGAATTATGAAGTTAAACCATACAGACAATAGCGATTCCCAAATATTATTTGGAAAAATTGGAGCATATATGCGGTCCCATCGATCTTTTGTATCAGCATTTTTAACTTTGGTGTCACTGTCATCTGTTTTGGCGACCAACTCTTTTACAGTAGCCGGAGATCCAGTGGTCTCGGGTTATTGGAATGCCTCTAATACAGGGGCTACAGTTCAAGCTCAATCCTGGGAAGTGGGGATTGTGAGTTTTAAAACATATATCAGTGTTGATGGCGCTGGCTATGTCCAATTTGGTTCAGTTTCGGCCCAGGGTGGAGCTAGTACGGGTCAACAACTTAGTTTTGCACTTACTGCAACGGATATTGAAACAACAGATCCCCTGTCAGATGCTGAGACATTTCACATCTATGTTGAATTTAGAAATGGCTCGAATGTCCCCGTAGATACCGTCACCTGTACCTCAACAGCCATCGTTGTAGATCAAACAGCTCCCACAGTGCTTAGCCTTTCCTCAAATGCCGCAGCCGGCGACTATTCCATTGGTGAGAGTATTGATATTATTACAACCTTTTCCGAGACAGTGAGTTCAACTGGGAATATTCAAATCGTTGTGGAAACAGGTACACCAGATCAGACTGTAACTATATCGAGTTTCACCAGCAACACGACGGCCACGACCAATTATACGGTTGTGGAGGGGGACGAAAGCTCTGACTTAAGTGTGAATAGTTTAACAAAATCATCTGGCGAATTGAGAGATGCAGCCGGAAATGACGCGGACCTATCAATTCCGGGTGGTGAAAACCTGGATGACAATGAAGCCATCGTAGTAGATGGTAATATTCCTGCAGCAGTCAATGTGGGTACTGTTGTTGCTGTTGGTGCGCCAGTGGCAACCGATTACTGGAATAGCTCCAATACATCATTAAGCGTGACAGTTCCAATACCAGGGGATGCCAGCTTGGTCCTGGGCACAGTACAGGTAAAAGGCTATTGGGGTGCAGATGTCAATACTGCACAAAATTTGGGCTCTTCAGCCTCAATCGGAGCCACTGGAAACATGACAGTATCCATTCCAAAGGCGACTCTAGAAGCATTTGGAGGATTTGTAGACGGTGGTGTACTTAAAGTTGTGGCCATAGTGACAGATAAGGCTGGAAATACCAGTGCAGTTGGAACTGAGAGTGACAATGAGATCACCATAGACCAGACAGCACCAGTCGTAACAAATATTTCATCCGATGCTGCAAATGGTACCTATGGCGTATCTGATGTCATCGATGTTGATCTGACCTTCTCGGAATCTGTTACATTGGTTGGCGATAATCTTCAGATTGAGATGGAGACCGGCGGGACAGATGAGACATTTGTGGTGTCTGCCTTCTCCAATAGCTCCACTGCTTCTGCGGATTATACCGTGGCTGAGGGAAATGTGAGCGGTGATTTGACAGTAAAGAGTCTCAGCTCCTTAGGTGGAACTTTGCGTGATGCTGCAGGAAATAATGCAACCTATGGATTACCCTCAAATTCCAATCTAAAAGACAATAAAGCCATAGAAATTGATGGTGTCTATCCCACCATCAATTCAATCACATCCTCGCCTTCTACGGGTGATCTTGCCATTGGAGAAGAGGTTGATATAACTATAAATTTCGATGAATCGCTAACCTTAAGTGCGGGTACCCTTGATCTGGTTTTGGATGTTGGAACTACCGTGCAAATTTCAAGCGTTAGCGGAACATCAGCCATTGGAACCTATACGGTAGCTGATGGTGATGCCAGTTCAGATCTGACGATTTCAGAAGTGAACGTAACCGGGGGAACGCTATCAGATGCGGCTGGTAACAGTTTGGATGAAGACCTACCAGGTGGTGAAAATCTTGGTGACAATAGCTCTCTGGTTATTGATGGCAATGTACCAGCTGCTGTTAATGTAGGAACCGTCGTAGCCCGTGTCCTAAATGTCGTCACAGATTATTGGAATAGTACCAATGACTTTTTGGATGTGATTGTGCCTATCCCGGCTGATGCCAGTTTAACAAGTGGTGGCGGAACGGTTCAGCTTAAGGGGTATTGGACTGGTAACGTGAATGATGCAGCGAATCTGTGGACCGCTCAGTCCATTAGTTCATCAGGTAACATGACACTCGCCGTACCCGAAGCAACCCTTGAAGCTTTTCCAGGATACGCTGAGGATGCTGTTTTAAAGATTGTAGCTGTTGTGACTGATAAGGCTGGTAATACCAGTACGGTGGGTTCTGCCAGCGCCAATGAGATTACCATCGATGAGACGGTTCCAACCATTCAAAGCTTTACCACCGATTCAGGCAATGGTCCATTTATCCCCACTGACGCCATCAATGTGATTGTCACCTTTACTGAAGCAGTCAAATTAATCGGCGACAATCTCCAAATTGAAATGGAAACTGGCACTCCTGATGAAACCTTTGTCATAAGTGCCTTCGATTACAGTACCACAGCCAATGGCTCCTATGTTGTCCAGGAGGGCAATGATAGTGACGACCTCGCTGTGAAAAGTGCCAGCCTTTTGGGTGGAAGTCTGCGAGATGCTGCAGGAAATGATGTCACCTATGACCTCCCAGGTAGTTCAAATCTAAATGATAACCATAATGTGGTGGTTGATGGTGTCATTCCCACAATTGTAAGTATAACCTCAACCACATCAGCTGGTGATTATGCCATTGATGATGTTATTAATGTCACCGTAACCTTTAGCGAACCAGTCGTCCTGTCTGGCGCAGATCTGGTCGTCAATCTTGACGGAGGAGGGTCAGCCTCCATCAGTACCTTTAGTCTGTCAACTACAGCTACGGCTAACTATACAGTAGGGTCTGGTGAGGCAAGCTCAGCCCTCTTTGCTGAAAGTCCCTTAACAACAGCTGGAACTATTCTTGATGCTTCTGGCAATGCTGTGAACCTTGTTACAATTCCCACCAATATTAATAGTGATAGAACCATTGTGGTTGATGGAATAATTCCAGCTGCTGTCAATGTGGGAACTACGGTTGCTCGAGTAGGTAATGTGGTTACGGATTATTGGAACAATACCAATGACTTTTTAGATGTCATCGTCCCCATTCCAGCTGATGTCAGCTTGACAGATGGTGGTGGAACCGTACAGCTCAAGGGCTATTGGAGTGCAGATGTAAATGATGCTGAAGATCTTTGGACTGCTCAGACCATTAGTTCATCTGGAAACAAAACCCTGGCAGTTCCAGCAGCAACCCTGGAAGCTTTTGCAGGTTTTGCAGAAGGTGAAGTGCTAAAAGTTGTTGCAGTTGTAACAGATAAAGCAGGAAACACAAGTCCTGTTGGGTCTGCCAGCTCTAATGAGATCACCATCGACCAGACTGTACCTACTATACAAAGTTTTACCACAGATTCAGGCAATGGTCCCTTTATACCATCTGATGCAATTAATGTCATCGTAACCTTTTCAGAGGCTGTAAAATTAGTAGGAGATAATCTTCAAATAGAATTGGCCATGGATGCAGGGTCAAATGAGACTTTTGTTATCAGTGCCTTTGATTACAGTACCATGGCAAATGGAACCTATACAGTGTCTGAGGGCAATCTGAGCGATGATCTGACTGTCAATACAGCCAGCCTCCTGGGGGGAAGCCTCAGGGATGCAGCGGGAAATGATGTTAATTATGGTGTCCCTGGCAGTTCAAATCTTGATGATAATCATACCATTGTTGTAGACGGTGTCATTCCCACGATTGTAAGTATATCTTCAACCACAATTGCAGGCGATTATGCCATAGATGATGTCATCAATGTAACTGTTACTTTTAGTGAGGCAGTCACTCTGGCAGGGGCCAACCTCATCGTGAACCTGGATGGTGGCGGATCTGCCTCCATCAGTAGTTTTGGTCCATCAACCACAGCCACAGCTAATTATACGGTTGGGTCTGGAGAGGCCAGTTCAGCCCTGTTTGCCGAAACGCCTCTAACCACTACAGGAACCATTCAAGATGCGGCAGGTAACAGTGTTAATTTGGTTACCATCCCCACCAATATTAACAGCGATAGAACCATCGTTGTTGATGGAAATATTCCGGCGGCTGTCGATGTTGGAACCGTCGTAGCCCGCGTTAATAATGTTGTTACAGATTATTGGAACAGCACCAATACCTTTTTAGATGTGATCGTCCCCATCCCGGCTGATGCCAGCTTGACCAGCGGTGGTGGAACCGTCCAGCTCAAGGGATATTGGAGTGCAGATGTTAATGATGCGGTAAACTTGTGGACTGCCCAGACCATCACCGCTTCAGGAAATATGACCCTGGCAGTTCCAGCAACAACTTTGGAAGCTCTCGTTGGATATGCAGAAGATGCCGTTTTAAAGGTAGTTGCTGTGGTTACAGACAAGGCTGGGAATACCAGTCCTGTTGGGTCTGCCAGTTCAAATGAGATCACCATAGACACCACTGTACCTACTATACAAAGCTTTACTACTGATTCAGGTAATGGACCATTTATTCCAGCTGATGCCATTAATGTCATCGTGACGTTTACAGAAGCTGTCAAATTGGTAGGTGATAATCTGCAGATTGAATTGGCCATGGATGCAGGGGCAAATGAGACTTTTGCTGTCAGTGCTTTTGATTACAGTACCACTGCAAATGGCACGTATACAGTCGCGGAAGGCAACTTGAGTGATGATCTGACCGTCAATTCAGCCAGTTTGTTAGGAGGAAGTCTCCGTGATGCTGCTGGAAATGATGTCACCTATGCACTTCCTGCTACGTCAAACCTTGATGATAATCATAACGTGGTTGTCGATGGTGTGATTCCCACAATTGTTAGCATAACCGCAGACCCAGGCTCTAGTGATGCCTCTCCGTACGGCAAGGATGGCACCATTGGCTTAATCGTAACCTTCAGCGAGGAAGTCACGCTATCGGTAGGAGAGACCCTTGTCCTGGATATCAATTCCAGCACAACTGATCTAAATATTACCAGTATTTCCAATTCCCTTACTGCAACATTGGATTATACCGTATTGGAAGGTGATGAAACTACTGATCTAAGCGTAGATAATATTTCTCTACTTGGTCCGGGAACCCTCCGCGATGCAGCTGGTAATGATGTCTCTAATCTGGCGACACTGGCAGGGATGACAAATCTCGATGACGCCTATGGTTTTGAGGTAGACGGAATACTCCCGTTTCCCTTTACAATGGCTTCAGCTACCACAACCACCACTGATGGAAACATAGTTGATGGATATTGGAATGAATCTAATGATGGGTTGAATGTTGTAGTAAATATTCCCAATGATGGCTCTGTACAGGGAGGAACCCTGCAGATCCAGGGGCGTGTAGCCTCAAATTCATTGGTCTCTCTGGGTGCTGCCTCAACCATCCTTGCAACCAATGCCACCAAACCGATTCTTGTTGATGACTCAGATATAGAGGGCCTGACAGGATTTTCTGAAGGCAACACCTTCTCGATAACTGCATTAATTACAGATGTGGCAGGGAATACAACCTCTGCCACCCTGCCGTATTTTGAGTTTGAAATCGATCAGGTCGCACCCACCATTACTGAGATAACATCCACAACCAATGATGGTTCATACAGTGTGGGTCAGAATGTCAATGTTACCGTCACCATGTCCGAGGCGGTAACCTTAGCAAGCGGCACCATGTCCGTGACTTTAAATACCTCTACACCAAATATCCTTACAGTGCCTGATCTGGCTATTTCAGATCTCGAAGATATCAGTTACACCTATACCGTACTTGAGGATGAGACAGCCACTCCTTTGACAGTGACTGCTTTATCGGCCACGTCTAACCAGTTGGTAGATGCAGCCGGAAATGAAGCTGACCTTTCCCTTCCTTTGGGTGAAAACCTTGCAGACAATAGTACGATTAATGTTGATGGTGAATTTCCAGTAATAACAGGAATAAGTGCCACCATTACTCCGGATACGCTGGGACTTGGCGAGACCATTGATGTTGAAATTGAATTTAACGAGGCACTCACACTTTCAGCATTAGGCTCATTGGATGTCCTTTTTGATACTGGACAAACCGTCTCAATTACTTCAATAGCTGCCTCAAGCACTGCCATCGCTACCTATACGGTAGGGGTTGGTGAAGAATCCACAGATTTAGCAGTAACATCCATTTCGCTTTCGGCTGGATCACTTGTTGATATTGCTGGTAATGGTCTGACAACGACATTGC
>Ga0233442_1001790_pt1 | contig 15445 bp, 20 predicted proteins | sample SI_123_September_3_FD_182789 | JGI IMG/M metagenome (GOLD analysis project Ga0233442, IMG submission 182789) | Seawater microbial communities from Saanich Inlet, British Columbia, Canada - SI_123_September2016_150_MG | ecosystem: Environmental > Aquatic > Marine > Inlet | place: Canada: British... | reverse complement strand
GTTCAAGTTAGTATTCCACAAGATAAAAAATGGGAAAAATTGTATAAAGACTCAACTTTTACTTTGTATAAAAATTTTAGCTTTAAAGCTGCAGAAGAAACCACTGATCTAATCATTTGGCCGGAATCAGCTACACCTGTTTATCTATTAAGGAACGTGAAATATCGAAAATGGATATTGGATCTTGCACAAGATTTAGAAACAAATATTTTTACTGGATTTCCTCATTATATTTATGCAGGAGAAGATTATCCAAATAGATTCAGATTTTATAACTCTGCAACACTTATTGGAAAAAACAGAGAGGTTTATGTTCCATATTACAAAAATATTCTGGTTCCTTTTGGAGAACGTATTCCATTCCTAAAGTATTTCCCGTTTTTGTGGAATATCCATCTGGGACAAGCTAACTGGGAATATGGTGAAAAACTTGAATATTATACTATAAATGATTATAAATTTTCACCAATGATCTGTTTTGAAATTGCATTTCCATTACTTACAACAGAGATGGCTAAGAATGATGTTGATTTTATTGTTAACGTAACTAATGATGCATGGTTTCATCGTTCTGCAGGAACATATCAGCATGTTTCGATGACCAAATTCCGCGCCATTGAAACTCGAACGCAGATTTACAGAGCAGCAAATACAGGATATTCTGTGATTGTATCTCCAACCGGAGAGTTCCTAAAAACAACAGAACTTTTTGAAAAAGACACTATCAATAATTCTCTTTATATCTATGAATATAATTCTTGCTTTACAAAATATTTCTTCTGGTTTCCTATTGTCTTTGTAGTTGGTGCAGGAATACTTCTTGTGTATTCCATCATTAAGTGGTTGTTAAGCAGAAAGAGGAAGTTACAAAAAGAAATATGAAAAAATATTATTATACGATCGGGGAAGTTGGTAATTTGCTAGATCTAAAAGCGCACGTTTTGCGTTATTGGGAAACCGAATTTCCACAGGTGCATCCGAAGAAAAAATTTGGACGCAATCGACGCTACAGTCCCGAAGATATTGAAATATTAAAGAAGATTAAATATATGCTTCACACTCAAGGATTCACAATTGATGGTGCAAAAAAGAAGTTGAAGGAAGATCAGCAGCATAAAGAACAGATCAGCTTAGATTTTTCTGTTAATAAAAAAGAAGTTAAGAATAAAATAATGAATGAGTTAAAAGAAGTAAAAGAACTATTAACTAAATAATTATAAAAAGAAATATTATCTTAGAACCAGTAATTTTTTACTGGTTATTTTTTTGGAATTGGAAAATATTTTACATAGATATATTCCAGAAGCTATTTTCTTTCCACTTTTATCTTTTCCATCCCAACTCGCAATATTTGCATCTGATTCAATTGATCTGATATTTTGTCCTTTTATTGTATAAATCTCAACTTTGTTAATTGATCCTGAATTTAAAGAGAATTTAATATCAACATTAGAATTAATGATCCATGGGTTGGGATAAATGAAACTGTGATAACTATTTTCAAGTTCAGGTTCCGTTGATGATGGCATACTAAAATTCACGATTCGAAATCCAAAATCATAATAACTGTGATCCTGATAATTTCTGGATCGATTTGCAGCTGGAAGTTGATCTGTAGGGCTAAACCAGCCTGCTCCCCGAATCACTTTTCGAATTCCTGTTTGTGGTCCTATTGGGTCTATTTGTGGTTCATCAGAATATTCACCAAACCAGTCATTACACCATTCCCATACATTACCGTTCATTTCACATAACCCAAGTTGGCTGTCACCTAATGGTGAATAACTTCCTACTTCAGCTAAACCTGCAACTCCAAAATCAAAGCAATTCACGCGAGTTGAATCAGGTGGTTCATTTCCCCACGGATAGATGCGACCATCATTATAACGTGCTGTATATTCCCATTCTGCTTCTGTAGGAAGTCTGAACCCACTTTCGGAATATGTTGCGCAATCCCAATTTTGCAAGTTATATAGCTCATTTCCCCCATTCATTCTACTAAGCATATTACAATAAAAAGCAGCTCCGAACCAAGTTACTTCAACAATCGGAAGTTGTTCTGTACCATCCAATACATTAAAAGCATTATCTACAAATTCAATCTGACAACTTCCACTATCCAGATCCAGTAGTTCTTGCTGATCACCATTGAGATTTAGAATACTTTCATTAGGAAGTATCAATAATTCATTTTGACTTAAAGCAAAATTAAGCATTTCACAATATTTAGACGTAGTTGTTTCATACTTTCCCATTTCGAAATCATAAGTAATGGTAACTTCATGTTCTGCAAATCCTAAGCTATCTGATCCCATAGCAAAATTTCCAGAAGGAATATTGATCATTTGTGGGATTTGTGCTTTTAACTGGCAAAAAAAAACTAGAATGATAATCTGAATTAATATGCTTTTAATCTTTATCAACGATCCACCTTTTTTTTAATTGATTAAACTTAAACAAGGTTAGAAATCCTCCACTTCAAAATCTGTTTCGATAGAACGAAAATACGAGTTTTTATCTTGCAGATCTTTGATACCAAATTGAAATCCGTCCTTAGTTAACTTTTGAAGTCTATTCATCTCATTTTTTTCAATTTCATAAATATAAATACTTTTTTTATCTAATCTTATTATTTCATATCTAAAAATTGAAGATTTTTCTATACCAATAAAAAATGCATTATCTCTCATAAACACACCACTAAGCATATATCCTTGTTTAGGTTTTCTATCTAATATTATTTCACCACTTCCAATATCATAAACTTTTACTCCAGCAGATTCTTTCAGCATTGGTAATTCAGTAAGGTATTCTGACGCTTGCCCATACGTATAAGCTAAATATTTCCCATCTGGTGTAATACAACGTCTTCCACCTTCTCCAATTAAATCAATACATTTAAATAAAATATCACCTTTAGAATTATAGATGAAAATGCTACTTTTCCCACCAGTAGAATATTCACCCCTACCTGTACCAATATCATATATTACAATTGCATAGTTCTTTGTTTCAGTTGATACACCTGATGCGGTAAAAGCTTCAACTTTATTAACATTTTTTATATAATCAGGTACAAATGCACTCTTATCTGTGAAGAATTCATCAAAGTTTATGTTTTTATAAACTTTATTGCCTCTCTCATTATAAAATTCAATTTCATAGGGTAGATGATTATAAGGATTATCTTCTATTAAATCTATTGTCTTAATAATTTCACCTGTTCTTTTATTTTTAAAATGAACAAAGTGTATAAAACTAGAACCTGGTATTTTTTCATCAATAGTTACTATTTCATAATCATCCAAATCATCGGTTTTTTCTTCAGCTAAAACTACTTTGAAACTTAAGATCAGTAATGTGATAAGAAGTAAGATTATTATTATTTTCATATTTGTGAAAAGATATGAGTAAGTGTAATTGTCAATCACATAATAATTAAGGAAATTATTTTGTATAAAAAAAGCCACTCGGAAGTTACCGAATGGCTTTAACTATTTAGTTTTGATTATTTTCTTTTTAGTTTTTTGTGCTTTGGAGAATGATGCTTTTTCATTAACTCTTCTGCTTTTTCTTGTTGTTCCGATGTTAGAATATTCCACCTTTTTTCTTGATGTTCAATTTTATTAATTGCCATCTGTTCTTTAATTTTAAAGATCTCTTCTGTAACAGCTTTGGCTTGCTTGAAATCTTTATCTTTCATGGCAGTTTTTTTATCGATTTCTAGTAATTTCAGGTCTGCACTTGCAACTATCATATCTTTTTTACCGTTGATCTTAAGATCTTCCAATTGTTCGATCTGCTTACCTGTGAGTTCTAATTCTTCACACATTTTATCAAAACCATCATGCATTTTTTCTTGGTGATTTCCATCTTTCATTCGGTGGTGCTCACCATCTCTAAAGTTTCTTCCGTCTCCATCAAAAGCTGTTAACAAACCTATTACAGCTACTACTCCGATTACTACAAATGCTAATTTTTTCATTTTAATTCTCCTTAAATTTGTTGGCTATTTACGAGCCGAATTATTTCCAGTAGCTTTTTACCCAAACCCATCCGCGTCGTGTTCTATGCCAGTCTCCATGAATCCAGATCTTTCCTTCTTTTTTCTTGATCCAGTGTCCAGGAATCCACACATAATTCTCTTTTTTCCTATTCCATTGCCAGCGTCCATCAACCCAAACATGCTTAATGTCAGGGCGTTCTGACCTTATTTCCGTTCTATTCTTGGGAGGTGCAATTTTCAAATAAAATGTTCTTTTTGCACATCCGCTAAATAGAGTAACAGCTATGAGCAAAGCAAAGATCGTTCTTTTCATTTTTTTCTTCCTCGCATGAGCTCTTGCTGTTTCTCTTTAGTCTTTAAATCATGTCGGAAAAACATTTTGGCTTCTTCTGGAGTCATCTTTTTTCTAAGTTTGATAAAAGAAAGACCTATCTCTTTTTCCATTGCAGTCTGTTTTTCAACTGCACTTTTGAGTCTTTCCAATACCTGCTCTTCAATAAGATCTTCTTCCATTAAGGCAAGAATGAACTGATTTCTTGCTTTAGAATACTCTCGATGTTTTTCTCCCATTGATTTTCTAAATTCACGGAAATCTTTGCGGGAATGTTTAGGCAATTTTGGTCTTCCCATCATTTGATCTCTCGGACCATGATGTGGTATCACACGGTGCCTTAGGAATGTTCCAAAAAAAGCTAAATTGAACGCTAACGAGATGATAAACAGAATCAATATTGTTTTCTTAGACATCATAATCTCCTTCGAAATAGCTGAATAAAGAATCTTCACCGATAGTAATATCAGAATCTGCGTTTTCTGCATAAAGCCCATTACTAAGCACAATACCAGCCATGAAAGAAATTATTACCGTGGCAGCAATTGAAAAACTGACAACCTTTCTCATAAATGGATTTGCATAAGTAGTTGATACAGAATTTAATATTTTCTCGTTGAGTCCTGCAGGAACTTCTTCTTCTATATATTTACCAAGGAGACCATCTAACTGTTGTAATTCCCTGATCTCGTTCTGACAGAGGTGACAGCTGCTAATATGCATTTGAACTTTATTGTATTCAGTCTCATTAAGCTCGCCGGCAATATAGGCATTCAATTTTCTTTCAAAGCTACATTCATTTTTTTGCTTCATTTTTTTCTCACCTCTGCTCCTTTAGACAATATCAGGTTTACTTTCCTGCATTTTCTTTTGTTCATTTATTATTTTTATTAATTTTTTTTTAGCTCTTACTAGTTTGGAATCAACTGCAGATGGTGTTGTCTCCAACACTTCAGCAATTTGTTTATAACTCATTTTTTGAAAATATTGTAATTCTATTAAAAGTGCTTCTTTGGGTTGTAATTTTGAAAATGCTTCTTTAACAAGTTCATTTTGATCTTCACTATTTTGGTTTGGTTTATCCTCAAAATGTTCCATTTTATTATAGCTTGTAACCAGTTTGTTTTTTGCATCTCTCTTCTTTATAAGGTTAAGAGCTTTATTGTATGCAGTTCTGAATAGATAACTTTTGTATGATGATTCTTTAACTGAATTCATCTTTTTGTGAAATGCAATAAATGTTTCTTGAAGTATATCTTCAGCATCCTCTTTGTTACGGAGGATCTTCAAAAGATAATTATATAGTCTTTTGCTTTCATTTTGTAAAAGCAATTCAAATTTATTATCACCCATAATTAATTCCAAAATTTATTAGTTTCATAATATATGACAACAGATAAATATTATTACTGCATAATAACTTTCTATTTTGATAAAATAAATTAATTTCTTGCCAGATAAGGTCTGTATTTTTTTTTAGTTCAATCTAATGAAAAATAAAGGATTAGGAAGGTGTTATTATGTCAAAAGTTTGTGATATCTGTGGAAAGGGAGCACAAGTTGGTAATCATAGAAGTCACGCTATGAACGCTACGAAGAGGAAATTTTATCCTAATCTCCATAAAATTAAAGCGGAGATTGACGGAAAGGTTAAGTCCGTTAAAATATGTACCTCTTGTTTAAAGGGTAACAAAGTAAAAAAGGTTATTTAAAACCAATAAATTTTTTTAAGAAAGACCGGTAACGGTCTTTTTTTTTGTCCAAATTTTCAAAAAAAACTCTTTACTGTAAAATCTACGAAAATCATATTGCAACCAATTCAAATCTTGGAGAATAAAATGGAACTTGTATTAGAAAAGATCAACACCCCCGAAGATTGCAATATTATCTTTGGAATGTCACATTTCATAAAAACAGTTGAAGACTTATTTGAAGCAATGGTAAATAGTGTTCCTGGTATAAAGTTCGGGCTAGCTTTTAATGAGGCATCTGGTCCTTGCCTTGTTCGAAAAGAGGGCACAGATGATGATCTTATGCGAATTGCAACTGATAACTTACGTAGAATTGGAGCAGGACATACGTTCCTAATAGTGCTAAAAGATACATTTCCTCTCAATGTTCTTCCATCGGTTAAGGCATGTAGAGAAGTGGTAAACATATTTTGTGCAACTGCAAATCCGGTGCAGGTAATTATTGCTGAAACTGAGCAGGGAAGAGGTGTTCTTGGTGTTATTGATGGTTCATCTCCCAAAGGAATCGAGCTAGATAGCGATATTACAAATCGAAAGAAATTCTTAATGGATATTGGCTACAAAAGATAATGAGAACTTTTATCGCACTAGATCTTCCTGAAAATATCAGAGAGGATATTGCGGGAGTAGTTAGCAACTTTCGATCAACGTCTCCATTTGGTGTGAATTGGGTTCCTAAAGAAAATTTGCACATTACTTTCCAATTTATTGGTGAGACAAAAGAAGAAGATATTCCCGAAATTGCGGAATTTATTGAAAATAGTTTTTCAGAACTTTCAACACTCTTATTTACAGATCCAAGATTAGAGATTCTACCGGGTAGGAACCCAAAAATTATTTGGCTACGTTTGGAAAATAATGATAACTTAATTTTGAAAATATCAAAAAGACTTAAAAGTAAATTACGACAAATGGGATATAAAATTGATTCCAGAAGGTTGCGTTTTCATATAACCTTAGGTAGAATAAAAAAAAGGTTGCCAGAAAACACAATAAAACAAATATTAACTACAGAGTTAAAGATAAATAGCTTTAAAGTTGTGAAAGTGGTATTGTATAAGGGTTTACTGAAACCTCTTGGCCCACGATATATTGAGGTAATAAATTTTAATTTTTAAACAAGGAGTTAATTATGGCTGCGAAAGATAAAAATTCAGCATTAAAAACAGCACTCACTCAACTTGATAAACAATTTGGTGCAGGCACAATAATGAGAATGGGAGATAAGCCAGATTCCACAGTCTCTGCTATTCCTACAGGAGCAATTAATTTAGACGCTGCACTAGGTATCGGTGGAATTCCCAGAGGACGCATCACAGAGATATATGGTCCGGAGGCTTCCGGTAAAACTACACTTGCTTTGCATTGTGTTGCAGAATCTCAGAAACAGGATGGCGTTGTAGCATTTATTGATGTTGAACATGCACTTGATCCTGTTTATGCTGGCAATATTGGAGTTGATACAGAAAATCTTCTACTTTCTCAACCTGATGGTGGAGAGCAAGCTTTGGAAATTGTAGAGACGCTTGTACGCAGTAATGCAATAGATCTCATTGTGATCGACTCTGTTGCAGCACTAGTTCCACGAGCTGAGATCGAAGGCAGTATGGGTGACACACATGTTGGTTTACAAGCTCGTTTAATGTCGCAAGCACTTCGTAAACTTACAGGTATAATAAGCAAATCTAATACATCGGTAATATTTATTAATCAAACTAGAATGAAAATAGGTGTTCCAGCTTATGTGAATCCTGAAACCACAACAGGTGGAGTTGCTTTAAAATTTTACTCTTCATTAAGAATGGAAGTGCGTAGAATTGGGTCTATTAAGCAAATTGGGCAAGGCGCAGAAATTATTGGAAATAAAACACGTGTTAAGATAGTAAAAAACAAATTTGCTCCTCCATTTAAAAAAGTAGAATTTCCAATAGTATTTGGAAAGGGAATCTCTCATTTTGATCTTTTGGTAGAGATAGCTGTAGAGCACGATATTGTGAACAGAAGTGGTTCATGGTTCTCATATGGTGAGATCAAGATAGGGCAGGGATCTGAAAAAGTTAAAGATTTCTTACTAGAAAATGAAGAAATCCTTAATGAAATCGAAGTAAAAGTAAAAGTAGCTTTAGGACTAATAGAATCATCTGAAGATGAAACTGAAAACGATAAAGAGGACTAAAACTACATCTATAGTTTTGGCTAATGACGAATATTGGGGGGTCTTACCAGATAAGATCCTCCATTTTTATTGTAGTGGGCAGCTCGAGCTTTTTGAAGTAACAGATGAAAATGCCGATAAAATTCTCGAGGAAATTAAAAAACAATCTTGGAATAAACTACTTGATCATCTTGCTTATCGTGAGCGTTCATTAGGTGAATGCAGAGACTTTTTATCCAACAAAATATTATTAAAGAAAGAGCTTCAACCCCTTTTACTTGAAAAAGCTACTTCACTAAATTTTATAAATGACGCGAGATTTGCAGAACTGCTTACAGAAGATCTGCTTAGAAATTTTAAAAGCAGAATTGAGATAAAAAACAAACTATATGCAAAGAAGATAAATGAAAATTTAATATCAAATACTATTCAAAAAAAATATACCTATAAAATAGCTAATGAGATATTAGAGAAAAATATTCAGAATGCAGAACGTAGATATTCCAACCTTGAAAAAAATAAGAGAGATGAGAAAATATTAAACTACTTGACGCGTAAAGGTTTCACGTATTGGGAAGTAAAAGAAAAACTAGGGGGATAATTATGAAAGAAGTAAAAAAAGTAAGGTATTCTTATGATCAGTTGCACGATCTGGTTAAGCAAATTGCTGAAGAAATAACAAGTAGCGGAATTCAAATTGATCTTGTAATAGGAATAGCAACCGGTGGCTGGATACCTGCAAGAATTCTTCGTACTTTTCTTCCTCATGATGGAAGATTCCCTAAGCCGCTTTACTCGATAGGAATAATAAATTATGATAGTGAAGATAATTTACTAGATGATCCAACTATTGTGCAAGATCTTCCTGTAAATATTGGCTTTCAGAACAAAAGCGTTTTACTGGTTGATGAAGTTGCAGATTCTGGTGGAACCTTTGTAAAAGCTAAAGAATATATTGAAGCACTTTCTCCAAAAAGTTTGCATACTGCCGTAATTCACCTTAAAGAAACTAGTAAATTTAAACCTGATTTCGTGGGTGAAAATGCTGGGAATAACTGGATAGTTTACCCATGGGATGTTAAGTAAAGATAATTTGAAATGAGGAATTAGAAATGAAAAATAATATTTTAAAAGTATCAGATATTATTGCACATATTCATAAGATTGCCAATCCATCTCTTGCTTATGATTGGGACAATGTTGGATTCCAACTTGGTGATGGAAACCAAAAAGTAAAAAAAATATTACTTACATTAGATGTTACAAATAACGCTATAAATAAAGCAATAAAGGAAAATGCAGATCTTATCATTTCACATCATCCTTTCATTTTGAAACCGATAAAAAAGATCACAAATCCAATCTATCTTAAATTGATCAAAAACAATATTTCTGTTTTTTGTGCTCATACAAATCTGGATGTTATAAAAAAAGGTGTTAATTCTGCTTTAGCAGAAAAACTTGAACTACAAAATGTTGAATTCCTTACAACGGAATCTGGAGCCTCAGTTTACCAAGTTGCTGTTTATGTTCCATCGGCAAGTATGGTAAAAGTAGCTGATGCTGTTTTTGCAACCGGTGCTGGGATTATTGGAAATTATAGTAATTGTATGAATGATTATGAAGTAAGTGGTCAATTTATGCCAAAGGATGGCAGCAATCCAATTTTAGGATCGAAGGATAAATTGGAAAAAATTGTTGAACGCAAACTAGAATTTTTTGTTGATTCTTTTAAATTGAATAAAGTTATTGAAGCAATGAGGAAAGCTCATCCCTACGAAACTCCAGCATATTCTGTAAATCTGCAATCTAAACCTAACGAAAATTATGGACTTGGAATGCTGGGTGAGCTACAGCAAGAAATGACTTTAGAAGAATTAGCCAAAGAGGTTAAGAAGAATTTAAATGCACCATTTGTAAAGTTGTGGAAAGCTGGAAAATCAGCTAATATTAAAGTTAAAAGAATTGCGATATGTGGTGGTAGCGGAACATCATTGATCTCTAAAGTATATGGAAAGGCAGATGTTTTTGTTTCGGCTGATTTTACCTATCACACAGTTCTTGAAAGTCGTATTCCGCTTATTGATGCAGGACATTTTTTTACAGAAAATCCGGTTCTTAATAATTTACGTGAGATGCTTTCGGAATTTGATCTGGACATAATTGAATTAAAACCTAATGAACATGAGATAAAAGATCAAATTATTATTTGATGAAAAGAAAAAAATCATTGCGATTAGAAAATTATAGCTATTCTAATTTAGGTGCTTATTATATTACAATTTGTTCTTATAAAAGAATTAATATATTTGGTGAAATAAATAAAGGATTAATGCATCTAAATGACCTTGGAAAAATTATTCAAGATTGCTGGCTTCAAATTCCAGAGAATTACAAAGATGTGAAATTAGATGATTTCATTATAATGCCAAATCATATCCACGGCATAATCTGGATCGTAGGGGCGATTCACGAATCGCCCAAAGAGAAACGAAAGATTTATGAATCAATCGAAAGCAAACCAACGATTCACGAATCATCTAAAGAAAATTTAATAACACAACAAAGTAACAGGGTAATTCGTGAATTACCCCTACGAATTGAAAGAAGGAAAATGTTAATTTCAAAAGTTATTGGGAAGTTCAAAATGAATTCATCAAAATCTATAAATATATTTAATGATAAACAAGGTTCGCATGTGTGGCAGCGTGGATATTATGATCATATTATTAGAAATGAAACTGACCTTAATAACACAAAAATGTATATTCAAAATAACCCATTGAATTGGGAAACAGATGAATATATTTGTTGAGAATAACTAAATGGATCTTGCTCCCTGGCTTCTGGATTTCATAAATAATTACGGTGTTTTAGCACTTTTTTTCACATCATTTATTGCAGCTACAATTGTACCAGCAAGTTCATCTGCTATTCTACTTGCAGCACTAGCTGCAGGAGCTCAACCGATACCAGCTTTAATTTCTTGCTCGCTTGGAAACAGTTTGGGTTGTGCTGCAAATTATTGGATCGGAAGACTTATTGGAAGACCACTAATTCCAAAAATGAGAAAAAGTAAGAATGGCAGAAAAGCAATAAGATACGTCCGTAAATATGGAACTTACAGTTTGTATCTTGCCTGGGCACCTTTTGTAGGAGATCCCATTACGATCGCTGCTGGAGTTTTTCGTATAAATTTCCTTAAATTCTCGATTATTGTTTATTCGTTCAGGATAGTAGGTTATATTATTGTAGCTGCTTTCTTTGTGTAGAAAATCAATTATTTAATTGTTCTAAAAATCTATTTACTGCTCGATAATTATTGAAGATGATTACTCTTTTTTCACTCTTTAATGAATCTAATAAATTCAAATATCTTGGTCTTACACTTTTATTATAATTCCAAATCCATTTATAAAAAAGAAGATCAAATTTTTCGTTACAGCCTTTTGTAATGTCATCTCTTTCAACCTTAAAATACTTTCCTTTGATCACTCTTTTTGTAGCATTCCATAAACAAATAAATCTCGGGATATCGAAGAATATGATCGTATCAGCACGTTCAATTCTTAGTTCTAGAGTACTGTTAAAATTACCCTCAATAATCCAATTATCTTTCTGAATTATCTCTTTTACAATTTCTCTCCATTCAAGTTTTGGAGTTTGTTCCCAATTCTGTTTCCAAAATAAGTTATCTAAATGTATCAATTCAAGATTAAGATGTTTATTTAGTTTTTTTGAGAAAGTTGATTTCCCTGAACCGCCATTCCCAATAATGATTACTCGCTTCATTTTATATTACTAAAAGTCACTCTTTTGTTCGTTTCTAAAATTATCCCTTCAATCCACTCGAAGCGAAACTGGCAATGATCTGCTTCTGAGCGAATAGGAATAAAATAACCAATGGCAATATACTAAATGTAGAAGCTGCCATCAATAGTGATGTTTGAGCAGATGCTTCTTGAGAGAAATAGCTAAGACCAACCTGAAGTACTCTAATTGCAGGACTATCCGTCATGATAAGTGGCCACATGAAGCTGTTCCAGCTTCCTATAAAGCCAAATATAGCTGAAGTAACAATTACAGATTTAGAAAGCGGAAGAACCAGCGTGCATAAAGTGCGGAAGCGTCCGCAACCATCAATTCTTGCTGCATCAAACAACTCGGATGGAATAGTTTTAAATTGCTGACGGAGCAAAAAAATCGTGAAGATGTTTGCGATCCATGGAATTATGAGAGCATTGTAGGTATCTATCCAACCAAGATGATTTAATAACACATAAGATGGAATTAAGTAAACCGGTTGAGGAACCATCATCATGCTTATAAAAAGATAAAATATGAAGTCTCTGCCTTTAAATTTCATTGTAGCAAAAGCATAAGCAGCTAAAGCCCCAGTTACCAATACACCAAACACAACGGAAAACGATACGAAAAGTGTGTTGATAAAATATCTTTTAAATGGTACTTTGGTAAAAGCTTCTTTATAATTCTCAAAATGTAATTTTACTTCAGTCTTCTCTTCAATATCAGATGAAAGAACCTTTTCGTAAGATCGAATCCTGTTCATATTCTCATCGAAAATATGAATGTAGGTGCTATCTCCATCCACCTTTACCTGTGTTATTCTGTAAATATTTCCATCCTCTTCATAAGTTGAATAATGCTCAATGGGCAAAAACCCAACATTGCCTTTATTCACTTCCAATTGAGATTTTACAGAAGTTGTTAACATCCAGATAAATGGAATAACCATTAACAATCCACAAACACTTAAAATTATGTATGATACTGATTTCTTCATTTAATTACCTTTAATAGTGAACTTTCTTTTCCAGCTTTTTTTGGAAAAGCGTGAGCGTGAGAATTATTCCAAATAGCACAAGAGCGATTGCACTTGCATAACTAAGGTTATTACTTTCGCCAAATCCTTTATCAAATAGGAAGTAAACGATCACTTTGGTTGTTCCAAGAGGACCTCCAACTGGTGGACCTGTCATCAGATATATTTGTGAGAAAACCTGAAATGTAACAATTGTGGTCATCATGAGAACATAAAATGTGGTTGGAGAGATCATGTGCCATGTGATCTTGAAAAACTGTTTTATCTTTCCTGCACCATCAATATCAGCAGCTTCATAATATACTTTTGGAATGTTCTGCAGTCCGGCTAAGTAGATAATAGTATTATAGCCGAGTCCTTTCCAAATAGTTACAATAATAATGCAGAATAAAGCTAGCGAAGGACCACCAAGCAGTAGATACAAAGTATTATAGTTTATCCCAATTCCACCAGAAAGTGATTGAATAATCCCACTGAAATTAACTCCTAAACTACTTAAGAAAAGGTCATTGATCCCTCTACTTTCTGCTAGCCATCCCATTGGATCAAGTCCAATTCCAGTTAGGAAAAAATTCGCAAGCCCAGTCTGTTGATTAAATATGATCTTCCAAACAATAGAAATTGCAACCATTGATGTAACTGTGGGGATGAAGTATATTGAGCGGAAGAGGCTCTTCAGTTTTTCTATCCCATTTAAGAAATTTGCAAAAATTAGTGAAAGAACCAAACTTATTGGAACAACAAATATCACTAAATAAAAAGTATTCAACATCGATTGCCAGAATTCACCATCATGAAACATCATTATGTAATTCTCAAAACCGATAAATTTCCCGGGTCCTGTTATTGTCCAATCATAAAAGCTTACAATGAACGATAAAACAATTGGTATCAAACGGAAAACAATTACAATAATTGCAGCCGGTAAAATATATAAATATGGGCCAAAATCAAATTTCTTTTTCATTATATTTCCTATTTATTTCTATTCGATATTTTAATTAAGTTCATCAGTGTCAATCGAATTTTGAATCCTTGTAATCAATATAATAAAAGTAATTTAAACATAACAAGATAGTTGACACGAAATTTAGATAACTCAATTAATGAAAACAGAAAAAAATAGCTTAGAGGAGTTATCATGAAATTATTTAAAATGTTCACAATTTTTATTACTTTAGCATCAATACAACTTTCAGCAGAAGTTGTTCACTACTCTCAACTACCGGAAGAAATCCAAAGAACGGTTGTTCCTGATATGGAAGGCAAAGTATTAATAAATGATCTGGATTTTCAAATTAATAACATTTCTAGGGAAAGAGAACTTCCCTCGGTTGTTACTGGCTGGCCTGTAAGTTATACCGGCTCCAATTGCAAAAATGGAGCTATTTATGTGAATATGGATGCAGATCCAGAATTAGAAATTCTCTTCGGGGTTGGTACCAAAATAACTGCTTTAAATTTAGATGGAACAACTGTTCCCGGATGGCCAGTACAACTAAGTTTTTATATTTGGAGCAGTCCTGCAGCTGGTGATATCGACGGTGATGGAGAGATGGAAATTGTTTGCACAAGCCGTAATAATTCTACGGCTAATACAGGTGCTCTTTATGCTTTTGAATTAGATGGAACATCTTGTGCCGGATTTCCTGTAACTCAAGCTGGAGGCGGTACAAATAACGTTTGTCTTGCAGATCTTGATGCAGATGGAGATATGGAAATACTTGTGAATGAAAGAAGTCATCCGCAGGGCTGGGTTTATGTTTATGATGGAGATGGAAGTATATATCCGGGCTGGCCACAAGAACTGGATTACATTCCGGGAGCTGGGATTTCCGTAGGTGATATAACCGGAGATGGTGTTCCAGAGATTGTTGCTCTTAGCTACAATAGTCTTCATGTTTATGACGTTGATGGTAATATATTAGATGGATTCCCTCTCACAAATCCAGGTTACAATTATTCCTATTCTCAGCCGATCTTATACGATCTTGATGGAGATGGCTATAGAGAAATAATTTGGGGTGGATGTGCTGCTAGTGCTGGAGCAGTTTTTGCAGTTAATAGTGATGCCAGCTCAGTTACAGGTTGGCCTCAAACTACAAATTATTGGATCTTTGGAACCGTATCAATTGGTGATATTGATAATGATGGTTCGTTAGATGTTGTTGTGGGTGATCAAGTTGGATCTGGTACTCCGGTTGATTATATTTTTGCCTGGGATTCTGATGGCAATGATATTGCAGGATTTCCTGCTGGACCTACAAATGCGATTTATGCTCAAGTTGGAATTGCTGATATTGATGGTGATGATAATGTAGAATTGATGATAGATGATAATAATTTTGGATTTGGGTAC
>Ga0233442_1001783_pt1 | contig 15466 bp, 17 predicted proteins | sample SI_123_September_3_FD_182789 | JGI IMG/M metagenome (GOLD analysis project Ga0233442, IMG submission 182789) | Seawater microbial communities from Saanich Inlet, British Columbia, Canada - SI_123_September2016_150_MG | ecosystem: Environmental > Aquatic > Marine > Inlet | place: Canada: British... | reverse complement strand
AGAATTTAAAAACAATGAGTCACAATAAATAATATGTCATCAATACCTTGGATCATAATAATTGTAGCTGTTTTAATAGTAGTATTAGCAATAGTAGCAGTATTTCAACTAAGACACGGAAAAAAAAGACCTATAGATTATTATAATTTATTTATAATGGGTGTAATATGGTTTATCATTGGTTTGCCTTTTGACAATTCAGCATTATGGATGCTTGGAGTAGTATTTATGATTGCAGGATTAACCCATAAAAAAGATTGGAAAAAAAATAGAAGAACATGGAAAGATTATAATAAAAAAGAAATGAAAACATTAATTTGGTTAATGGTTGCAGGATTAGTATTAGTATTGATGGGAATTATTGTTTTCTATCTTGTTCAGAATAAAATTATTTAATTTTCTTTAAATCTTTAAGTTGTTTTGGGCCAATTATATTTTTCATACTTAAATCAACAACCCATCCAAAATATCTCATAAAATACCACATTTTAGATTTAAATGTAGGTGTAATAACTTCTTTTCCACTATTCATTTGATTAACAATTGTTCTTGCAACTTGATAAGGACTTCCAGCTTTTTTATTAAATTTTTCAACACAGAAATCTTTCCCTTTTTCATGGTCACAATTAAAAGCTTCTTGCGCAAAACCTGTATTCATTCTTGCTGGTAGAACAACTGTAGAACTAATCCCAGTATTTTTTAATTCATATCTAAGTGAACGATTAAATGAATAAAGTGCAGCCTTAGTAGAATTATATGTAGCAAAATAAGGAAGAGGTGTAAAAGCAACAACAGAACCAGTGTGAATAAATCTTCCAGAATTTTTCTTTTTCATATGAGGTAAAACTAAATTTGTTAAATGTTGAGAAGCAATCACATTCAAAGTAATCATATTTTCTATATCTTCATTTTTTTGATTTTCAAAAATAACAGCTCTTCCAAAACCAGCGTTGTTAAATAAATAATCAATTCTTTTTTCTTTTTTAATAATTTTTAAAATTAATTTAGTTCTAAATTTAGAATCTAGTAAATCACCAGGAATAATTATAACTTCCCCTCCAAGTTTAGAGCATTTTACTTTTAGACTTTGTAATAATTTTGTTCTTCTAGCTGTTACATAAACTCTATGCCCTTCTCCACAAAGTAATTCTGCTAAAAATTTACCTAAACCTGATGAAGCACCTGTAACTAAACTTATTTTCTTTTTTTCCATTTTATTTTATAAGTTTCTCAATTTCATTTTTATCAAATCCCACAATAACTTTTTCATCAATAACAATCACCGGAACAGAAGTTTGCCCTGAAACTTTTTTCATTTCTTCTGCATTAGCTTCGCTAGAAGCTACATCAATATTTGTAAAAGATATATTTTTTTCCTTAAAAAATTCCTTAGCCAACTTACAATAAGGGCAAGTTGGTGTTGAATAAATTTTTACATTAACCATTTTAATCATCTCTTAGAAAGATATAGAAAATTTATTATTTAAATTTATGCAAAAAACTCAACAAAAAATAAGTTAACAATTTTTTAAATAGAAACTAATTTTATGATATTTTCCTAGAATTTTCTCATCTATTACTCTACTAAAAATTTGTTTATATGTTTCTTTAGGAAAATTAGGCAAATTAATATAATTTCTATCTAAAAGTTCTTGCACATTTTTAACATTTGTAGATTTAAATATATTTTCTATAGTTTTTTTTGAAAGTTTTAGCATGTTAAATCAATCAAATATAAGTATAAAAGAATTATTGTGATTAAAATAATCCTCAACAAAAAAATAAGTAGTAATCCCAATGTTCATGAAGCGAAAAAAATACTATAAATAAAGCTTTTAGTGGTTATCTGCTGAAACTCTCGGCGAACCTTGAGTCTTACACAGTAACTCTATCAACGTCATCTTCTTTGACGGCTTTAGTTGTCTCGTTTTGCGGATGGCTTCGAGCTTAGATGCATTCAGCTCTTATCCACACAATGCGTAGCTATGCAGCCTGCCATATGACAACTGCTCACCAGAGGCATCCAAGTCTAGTTCCTCTCGTACTATAAACTTGTTCCACTCAGACAACAACACTTCTAGTAGATATCATACAAACTGTCTCGCGACGTTCTTAACCCAGCTAACGATCCCTTTTAATGCGTGAACTCCGACACCCTTGCACGCTTCTGCACGCGCAGGATAGGAAGAGCCGACAGCGATGTACCAAACCGCCCCGTCAATACGGACTATCGGGGGCGACAAGCCTGTTATCCTTGGGGTAACTTTTCTATCAGACACGGCTTCTATTAAAAAAGCACGTGGGTTCACTAAGCCCAGCTTTCGCTCCTGCATTTCTTACTTTTCAAAATACAGTCAGACAAGCTTTTGCCTTCGCACTCAACTCCAGATTTCCAAGCTGGATGAGCTTGTCTTTGGGTCCTATCGATATCTTTTCGACAGGGCACCGCCCCAGTCAAACTGCCCGCCTGCTGCTGTCCTGTAAACAGTAAGCAATCCTATAAAAAATGGGTAGTATTACAAGTTCGCTCCGTCGCCACCGAAATGACGACATCGACGCTCCTACCTATGCTATGCGTTTCACATAAAATTACAACAACAAGTTGCAGTAAAGTTCCACAAGGTCTTCGCTTCCCACTAGAAGTCTCCGGTCTTTTCACCGGAAGATATTTTCAGAAGGCTTCAATTAGGGACAGCGACAACCTCGTTAAACCATTCATGCACGTCGCAATTCATACGACAAGGCATTACGCTACCTTAAGAGGGTCATAGTTACCCCCGCCGTTTGATGGACCTTAGCTCCCTTGAAAAGGAGTTTTAGACACCACCACTGGGCAGGCCTCACCAAGTATACACGTCCTTTCGGATTAGCACTTGGCTACGTTTTTGATAAACAGTCGGGCCGTCCTTGTTACTGAGATCTATCAATGCATCAATATTACTAAAAACACAAAGATAGACACCCCTTCAGCCGAAGCTACAGGGCTAAATTGCCGAATTCCCTTAATTGATTTGTCCTTTCATGTCTTAGCCTACTAAGCTAGGGCACCAGTGTCGGTTGTGGGTACAGCTAATTAAATTAAGAACATAGTTTTTTCACTGGCTCTCGGAATCAGTAATTTTGTTTCATAAATTCACTCGCGTCTAAGGATTACCCTCGACAAACTTCTTTACAAAAACACCCTTTCGGGTGCTCACCTATCCAAAAGCGGACCATGATATATAAAATTTAATCAGTTCAGGAATATTAACCTGATATCCATCGTCGTATTCGGTTAAGATACGACTTAGGTGCTGACTAACCCTTGGCTAACATATATTGCCAAGGAAACCTTGCCCTTGCGACACTCTCCATTCTCAGGAGAGTCACATCCTACTATTACCAGGATTCTCATTGGTTACCGTTCCAGCCTTGCTCTCGCAAAACCTTCTACACAGAAACCACGCCTGCCTACCAGAACACTCATAAAGAGTGCCTCCAAAGTATCGGTATTATGCTTGAGCCCCGTCCATTTTCAGGGCCCTGAACCTCAATAGGTGAGCTGTTACGCTTTCTTTAAATGATAGCTGCTTCTAAGCTTACATCCCCAGTGTCTCAGGTTCAAGACACCTTTCGATACACTTAGCATAAATTTTGGGACCTTAACTTTGGTCTCCCTTGTTCGGGTCTTGGAAACGTATCTTACATACGCACCCTGTTTCTTACTCTACGTAGTTAACAGCTTCTGAGTTGGAAAAATCTCCGTAAGCATTAGCTCCTGCAAGATTTATCCGTAGCTTTACACCGTTAACGAACTAAGTAAGACTATACGAAGGCATATTTCGGCAGGAACCAGCCATCGCCAGATTAGATAAGCTTTTCACCCCTATTCACAGATCATTCGAGTGCATGTCCACAACAACGGTTCAGGCCTCCATCCTCCTTTCGGAAGACTTCACCTTGTCCATGAATAGATCATCTGGCTTCAGGTCTTATCTACGTGACTAATTGCCTTTTCAGACTTGCTTTCGCTCTGATTACTCTTCATAGAAGATTAGTCTCGCCACATAAACAAACTCCCTGGCCCGTTCTTCGAAACGTACGTTACAACCCTTTTCTATAAATAGATTAAGAGCAGTAACAAACTGTAGCTATTAGATTTCAAGTCTTTTCAAACTCTGTTAAGAGTACTTTTCAGCTTTCCCTCGCGGTACTAGTTCACTATCGGACTTTGGTTGTATTTAGGGTTGGCAGTTAATCCTGCCATATTCAGACCTCCAATCCAGGAAGCCCTACTCGTTTAAAGAACAGCATATTAACTTAATCTACGGGACTATCACCCTCTAAGGTCCTGCTTTCCAGCAGAGTTTGACTCGTTAACTTAGCCATTTATCTTCACCACATCTCTAACTTCTTTTCAAAAGCAGATTCAGCTTGCCCTGTGCCCTTTTCGCTCGCTGCTAGTAAGGGTATCACAATTGTTTTCTTTTCCTGCCGGTACTAAGATGTTTCAATTCCCGGCGTATTTCCGCCTCTCGGCGCATTCAGAGATCCTTGGATCAAAGCTTGCATGCAGCTCCCCAAGGCTTATCGCAGCTTGCCACGTCTTTCATCATAACCAAAACCAAGCTATCCGTCTAATAGCATATATAATAATAGTATTTTACTTTTTTTGCCTTTCTGAACATAAAAGTGGGATTACTACTTATTTCATTGAACATAATAAAACACCCGAAGGTATTTTTTTGTGTCCTCAATCTGATTCAGAAAAATCTTCTGAACCTTCTTCTCATTTGTTGAGTTTGATTTGTGATAATACAGATAACAAGGCCTGTACTTTATTAACATAGTTTCTTTCTTGTTCTTGAGCATTTTCTATAACATAACTTACATCCTTTTCTCGCAAATAGGATAAGTCTTCTGCTCTTCTTGTCATTCCTTCTATTCTGTCTTGTATTTCTCCTAGTGTTTTCATTTTGAGTTTGATTTGTGAAATGGACCCGCCGTGAATCGAACACGGGTTTCTTCCGTGCAAGGGAAGTGTTGTACCACTGGACTACGGGCCCTTTGAATTCAATACTAAGAAGTATGTAGAAGAGTCCACCGGTGTAATAATCATAATTAAAATTTAGGAGGTGATCCAACTGCAGGTTCCCCTACAGTTACCTTGTGACGACTTAACCTACCTTGTCAAGCTAAGGTTTTCCCTCGAAAAGTTTCACCATAACTTAACTTGGTTGGTTTGACGGGCAGTGTGTGCAAGAGACAGTGACTTATTCACCGTTCGTTGATAACAAACGATTACTACGGATTCCAGCGTCACGAGGCTGAGTTACAAACCTCGATCTGAACTGAGACAGACTTTAAGGGATTGGCTTCTCTTTTCAGAGTCGCATCTCGTTGTATCTGCCATTGACGCGCGCGTGTAGCCCAGGGGATTTAGTGTGTACTCACCTAACGTAGCCCACACTTTCATCCTCGTTACCAAGGCAATCTCCCTATTGTACACATGGTAAATAGAGATGTGGGTCTTGCCTGTTACCTGATTTAACAGGTCACCTCACGGCACAGGCTGACGTCGGCCATGCACATCCGCTCAGCGTGTCAGGTAAGCCCTTCAGACTGACCTTCATCCTGCTGTCGCTCCTGGTGAGGTTCACGGTGTATAATCTAATTGAACCGCACGCGTCACCCGTTGTAGTATCTCCCCGCCAATTCCTTTAAGTTTCGGCCTTGCGACTATACTTCCCAGGTAGCACACTCTTCGGCTTCCCTACAGCACTAATACCTCTCGAGGAGGTACTAATGTTTAGTGTGCAGTGTTTACTGCTAGGACTACTGGGGTATCTAATCCCATTTGCGCCCCTAGCCTTCATCCCTTACTGTCAGAACTGTACTCGTAAGATGCCTTCGCTAATTGTGAGTCCATCCGGGATTAACACATTTAACCGCTACTCCGAATGTACTTCTTACGTCTTCCAGTCTCTAGTTTAACAGTATTTCTTGCACGCTCTGCATTTAAGATACAAAATTTCACAAGAAACTTATTAAACAAGCTACGGATGTTTTAGACCCAATAAAAATGGCTGCGACTTGGACCGCTAGTATTACCGCGGCGGCTGGCACTAGTCTTACCCAGTCCTTATTCGTCGAGCTTTTTACACTCGATAAAAGCTTTTCATTTGAAAAACACTTTGGCTCAATCTATCACGCTTGCGCGCATTGTAGAATATTCCTAACTGCTGCACCCCGTGGGGCTGGGAATAGTGTCTCAGATTCCCTCTCAGGGCCTCTCCGCTAAGAGCCCTTATGGATCATCGGCTTGGTGGGCCATTACCCCGCCAACAACCTAATCCACCGCAGCCTCATCCTTTGGCACGAGTTTCAGAGATAAATCTTTCCAGGGTATATCTCCTATCAAGTATTAGCCTCAGTTTACCGAGGGTATCCTTGACCAAAGGGTAGATTAGCTACGTGTTACTGAGCAGTTTGCCTTTCCACTTCCGAAGAAACAAAAAAAACTTGCATGTCTAAATGCAAACCAAAGAGCCGCAGCCGCCAGCAGGATCAACTGGAATTAAAACAATATCATGAATTTAATTAAAAAAATTATTAATAGAATCTCCATTGCGCGTTCTTGATGAAAGATATCAAGAATACTTCACACGTCTCGTAATTATAAAAATTACTCTATCCTAACTATTGGCTTTGAAATTACACTTTTTTGGTGACTAAACGAAAACTCAAAAAAATAAATAAAATAAGATTATAGAATCATATATCATTATTAAGATGAGCTTCATGTCTATGACTGCTTCTACATACATCATACCTTAGCGCATCCCCTCGAAAGGAGACAATACTGAAGAAACAAGTTCTTCGGTTTATGCACATTTTTAAGGCACTCATCTTAGTTTTGAATGAATCTAAAATAGATAAAAATTAAATTTTATCCATCTAAATTACAATTTCTTTAGAAAAAGTTTACTTATAAATGTATCGTAGAAAAAATTAGAACTCAGCGTCGGGAGAATAACCAAAGATATCTTCTATCACAATTATATTTAAATATAGAAAAAACATAAATGTTTTATGAAAAAAACACTGATTAATATAATGGTAAAAACTAATTCTGGAGAAGAATTATACTACCTTCCTAATGAAGTAGTATCACCTTCTTTTAAAACAGATACAGATGTTGCAGAATATTATACCACAAAAGATACTATTCTAGTAAGAGAGATTCCCGAAAACATGGTGAAAGAAACAAGTATTCCAAGAAATTCAATTAGTTATATAACCTTAGTTTATAGAACCCAAATGCCCTTAATAGAATAAATCAACAAATTTTTAATATACTTGAGAAAATATTCTATCTTGAACTTTAGTATTTGCAAAATATTCAAGAGTTTTTTTCTGTATTAATAATGATGCTACAGGATCAACAACATCTTGATTAATATCATCACAATTTTCACCAATATGATTTATTTGAGGAATACATCCATTATTTCTAACACATTTCTTATTAGAAGTTACATTCAATTTTTTAGCTAAATTATTTTTTTCAGGCATAACATTCCAAATCCCATTTGATCCATATGTCTGAACAAATCTACCTGTATATTTTGGAAACATTTGTAAAAACCCACAAATCATCCTATCAAGTTGATTAGTAACAAATCTTTCATAAGGAGAATTTATTTTCTCTTTAAAGATTGCATCCATAATTTCATTTGATTCGACTTTAGAAAAATCAAATCTATTAAATTCAACATCATAAAAGTAAGGCTTTCCCTTACAAACAAGATACCCCTCCATATTTTCGTTAGGAATATTAATTTCACAATTTACCCATTCCTGAATAGACTCAAATAAAGTACCTTTAAACCCAGAATCTAAAAAAATCATTTTAGGACCCTTTTCAAATCTTTCTTTAGTTATACCTTCTTGATTAAAATATTCTTGATGAACTTTTTTATTAGTCATACCAAGACTTGTTTTTATATAATGAATTCTTTTAGATAAATCTGTATCTTTAGATTGTCCAATACCCTCAAGAGAGTCGTAAAGCATATCTCCGTCTCTTGCCAAAGCATAATAATCAGGATTATAAGGTTCTTCAATAATTAACATATTAGTAATTCCTTCTTCTAAAACAGGTAAGATATAATTTTGTATAGAAAATATTTTTTTCATAGTTTTTACATCTATAGCATATCTTAATTTTTTAGCAACAGAAAGAATTTCTTTTTCAGAAGTCTCAAGAGCAATTTGAGAGCTCGGTCTATCTTGTAAATTAAGTAAGGTTTTTTCTATTTGTGAAATTTGAGAGTTATTATTTTTTGCGACCATTAAAGAAATATAAAATTTTAAGTTTTTAAATATTCTCTTTATGTCATCACTTAAGAATTAATACTAATTCTTACTCGCCAGTCCACCATTCCATATCAGGAATATCAGCGTCAATACCTTTAGCTTTGCAATATCCCCTAGTCAATAAATAGAAAATTAAACCAAGACTTCTTGCACTTTTATTATTTCCAAGAATAATTTGATCAGCACCTTTTGAAAAATTATTAGTATCACAAATCATTAAAACTTTTTTATGAACTCTTAAAGTATCCTGTAAGGCATTCTTATCTATCCATGAATCTGTTACAACTGTTAATTCATTTTCAAAAAAGTCAGGAAGAGTTGTATTTGTTAAAATTCCAGCAGGATATTTTTTTGCAAAAAGTCTAATTCCAGTTATCTCTGAAAACTTCTCCGCAAATTTCCAACCAGATTGTCTTTTACAAACAAGAATAATATCTTTAGCTTCAAATTTACATAAATAAGCAATACCTTCCTTTAGTTTTTCATCAATTAAATCAGTATTAAAAATAGCTAAACCATCTGCTCTTCTTCTATAAACAAAAGGTTTCATATTAGGTGTAACAACACGGGTTCCTAAATATATTCCAGATTTAACATATTCTTCAAGAGGAACAAGCATATCTATTTTTTTCTTAGCTTTAACCTGTTCTTTAAGTTCTTCAGAAGAAGGACTTGCTCCACCAAGTTTTGCTTTTAATTTAGCAGCCTTGGCAAGAATAGCTTTTTTCTTAGCTTCAATATCAACAACAACTTTTTCATCTGTAGATTCTTTTTCAGCATCTTTTTCATCCACTTTCTCTTCAGGTTTTTCTTCGTCTTTTTTCTTAGAAATTTTCTTTTTAACCTTTTCAGCCACATTCTCTACATCTTCTACAATTTCTTCAGCAGCTTCTTCTACTTCTTCAACAATTTCTTCAGCAGCTTCAACTCCTTCTTGAAGTTCTTCTTTAATCTCTTTAATAACATCTACCATTAGAATTCAGAGAGAATTATGTTTTTAAAGGTTTTCTATTGAAGTTTTAACCTAAAAATAATTCTCTTTAAGACATATTATTTCCTAAAGGTTTTCTATTGAAGTTTTAAGATAAATTTTGAGATTTATAAGTTACTAATTTTGAATAATCTCTTGAACCATCTAATGGAACTGAAAAAGGCATACACATAGTTAGATCTTCTTGTTGAATTATTTTCCCAAAACTACTAATAGCCATCACTAATGCTCTTTGTTCAGAAACCCCTTCAATTTTATTTCTCTGATTAGATTCCAATAAAAGGGTAATGTTATAATTTTCTTTTTGCTTAATTTTATCTTCATCATATCCTCTAATAAAATCTCTAGATATCCATTCAAAAATACCTGTTGTTACAGTTCCAGGATTATAATTAAATAAATGTTTTAGAATAAGACCATTACCTTCTGTTTTTTTATAAGTATAGTCTTCAGATTTTTTCAGATTTTGAACAAAATCTATAAAATTTGTATTCAATAAAATTGGCCATCTACTAGAAATTCCAAATTTATATTTCAATTTATCATCCGGACAATTTTTTAAATATTCTAAATATGAATTTAAGTTCATATATTAACAAATTAAAATTCTATTTTAAGTTTTATTGTGATTGATTGATAGGAATAGAAATCATAATTTCCTCTCAATCTCAATCAATCTCTTCAATTTACTCTCACGCTCAGCACCAACAATTCCACATTTAAAAAAATCAGCACCAAATCCAAAAGCTAAATCCGCAAGAGTGTTTTCAATAGTTTCCCCACTTCTGTGAGAAAAACAAATTTTGATTTTGTTTTTCTTTGCCAACTCACAAACTCTTTTTACTTCTGTAAGTGGACCTATTTGATTTGGTTTAACAATGATTGCATTGATGGATTTTTTCTTCAATGCTTTTTCAAATCTTTTAACATTTGTCACAGTCAAATCATCGCCAACAATTAATCTATCTGGAAATTTTTTCAACAATTTAGCAAAACTTTCAAAATCTTCTTCTTCAAAAGCATCTTCAATATAAAAAATATTTGTATTTTTTATTAGATTAGAAACATAAACAAATTGTTCTTCAGGAGTTCTTTTCAAAAGTGGATTTTTATAATTATATTTTTTTCTTTTATAAAAACCTGAAGCAGCAATATCTAAACCAGTTGAAACACCAAAATCACTTATAATATCTAAAACCTGTTTTTCATTTAATTGAGTTTGCCAAGCATTTTCATCACTAATTTCTCCTTTAAATTTATTATCTTTTATTTTTAATTCAAGTTTGATTTTTTCTCGCAATTTTTTATTTAATTCAAATGCTTTCTTAACAGATTTTGTTTTTGGAACAAGTAAGAATTCTTGAAAATCAGGTTTTCTATCTGAATGAGAATGTTTTCCCCCTCCAACACAATTTCCAAGCAAACGTGGAAGTTTTCGAGCTTTAGGATTTATTAATTGCCAAATTTCTTTTTTCTTTTCTTTAGCCAATGCTTTCAAAATTGCATATTCAAAAGCAACAAAAGTATCTGCTCCAACATTACCATCTAAAATATCTTCTATCCTCTTTAAATCATCAAATTTATCAATATTTTCAGCAGAGAAATAATCACTAAACTTTTTCAAAGTTGAAATATCACCTTCAATATCTTTTTTATAAGAACGCGCCTCTTTTTTACCTTTAGACTTTCCATTAGGAGCACTTGCATAAAAACTCCCAGCATTTGTTTTAATATGAACCTCAATAGTCTTATCTTTTCTAGAATCTAAAATAGTTTTGCCAAAAACACTTTTAATCATCACCATATGAAGAAATAGGAAATTTAGTTTATATAAATTTGGATGAAGCACTAATTAATAAGTGTAACTATTAACAAAAGACAACACTATAGAAAGTTTTATAAATGGAGAATTTATAGTGTTTTTACCTAAAAGTAGTATAATTGTGAAAAATGAAACAAAAATTATCAGTTACAATTGATGAAGAAAAAGTACATGCTATAGAAGAAATTCTAAAAGAAGGTTTGTTTAGAAGCAAGTCTCATATTTTAGAATATGCTTTAATTAAATTTTTAAGGACTGATAATGGCTGATCAAAATTATGAAGCATATAAAAGAGTATGTGGAGAAAATTCTACTAAATTGATTAGAGATAATTATCCAGAAGGGTTAGATGATTTAGGATTTTTAGGCTATATCTCTAAAAAATGCAAAACTAAGAAAAATATTCGAAAGGTATTAGGCAATCTTGAAAATCTATTATATGTTAAAAATTCATATTTGGAAGAAGGCAAAAATAGGGAAGAAGTGGAAAATCAAGAAGAACTGGGAGAACTTTTGGAAAAAGCAGGATATGAATATAAGGTAATTTCTAGTGTAAATGAATTAAAGAGTTATGAGAAATATTATCTTTCTGGAGAACGTTTGTGTACATATAACAATCCAGCAGAAAGATTAAAGAATTATCATATGATTATTATATCAAGAAAGAATTTAGATGAAGTAAAAAGGGGAGATAATCCTCAAAGAGAAGATGATTATAGTACAAGTTTATTAAATATTCAAATTAATAAACAATTTAATAATGTTTCAATTAAAAGCCGTTATAATCATACTGTTAATAATCCTGATGCTGTGTATTCAAATAATTTAAATAAAATTGCTGATGGTTTAACTGGCGTTATTGGGAAAAAATTAGGTATAACTATAAATTCTAAAAATGGAGGGGATATTCCTGATAATTTAAAATTAGCAGAAGATTTTATTATAAATTATTGGATTGAAAGAAATAATGTTTATGTTGGTGAAGATGTATATGTTGATAATGATAGAATTAATTGGATAGATCCTAACCAAGAACTTATAGCAGATCAATTTTTAATTAATTTTAAAGAAAAAACAGTCAAAGATTTATTGAAAACAGATCAATTTTTAATTCAAGAAGATTTAGAGAGAGCTTTAAGGGAAAATAAATTAGAATTAAAAAAATAAAAATGAAAATAAAATTAAAACAAGGAAGAATTATTGGAATTGAAGACAAATCTTTAGAGCCAACTTTACCGAATTCTGATTTATCTTTTGTAGAAGATAAAGATTTGTACAAAGAAATTAGAAATTATATTAAATCAGATCATAGAAACTTAGAAAATCAATTAACTTTTCAAAATAGAGTTATGAGAGGTTCTAATCCATATTTAGCTGTTGCAGTTGATATGTTCCTCAAAGAAAATTATCCTCAATATAGATTAGCAAGACAAATTGATTTAGAAAAAAATTTAGATTTAACAAGAGGAACATGGAATGATTCTGGATTAGCTCTAAGAAATTTAGAAAACTCTAACTCTGAAAAAGCCCAATATCTTTTCAATCAATTAAGTTCAAGAGGAATTTCAGAAAAAGATTTTCCACTTTTTATTGAATTAAGAGATTTAAAATTAGATGAAAATCTTAATTTTAATTTAACAGAGAATTCTTCTTATACAACAGCTGAATGTTTAAATTGGAATTCTAAAGAAAGATATTCAGAAATAAATAAATTTGGATTACCAAAAGAAATAGATAAAAATTCTAATAGACAAATTTGGACAAGTAATTCTGCGTTGTGCGGGGTTTATCTGGGCTGGGGTTCTAGTTTGAGTGCTGGCGATTCCGTTCTTGAGTGCTCTAATGACAATGGCAGGGTGGTTTTAGCGAAGCTGCATAGCAGCTGAGCTTTGTTTTTGATTTTGTAAAGTTTTATTAATTGGATTTGATTTTTAATATTCCTAGCTATACTTGTTTAATACAAGTTACTAGGTCACAAGTCAGTTTATTAGCACATTATTAAGGTTTATTTTAAGTCATAAAATTCAACCACAACAATTAGTAGCGATGATTTGCTTAAAAGGGGTGTGTGAAACTTGAAGTGGTGGTGGTAATAATTGATAAATTGGCTACTTTTATTGTGCAGGGTTTATCTGAACAGGAATTCTAATTTGAATGCTAACAATTCCGATCTTGAGAACTCTAATGACAATGGCAGAATGACCTAGAGTTAGGATTTTTAAAAATGAAAATCTACAAAAATTTATATCAAGAAATTTATTCTGCAAATAATCTTGTACTTGCTTATAAAAAAGCAAGAAAAGGCAAAACAAAAAAGAATTATGTAAAAAAATTTGAAGAAAATTTTCACTTTAATATTAAAAAATTACATTTAGAATTAAAAAATAAAGAGTATGCTCCAAAACCCTTGAAATCATTTATTTTAAGAGACCCAAAAACTAGGAAAATATCTAAATCCCATTTTAGAGATAGGATAGTTCATCACGCATTATGTAATATTCTTGAACCTCTTTTTGACACAACATTTATTTATGATTCTTGCGCAAATAGAAAAGAAAAAGGGAGTCTATTTGCTATAAAAAGATTGAATAAATTTAAAAATAAAGTTACAACTAATAAAAAATTTGAAGCTTTTTGTTTTAAAGCAGATATTAAACATTATTTTAGAGAGGTAGATTGTAATATTTTAGTTAAAATAATTAAAAGAAAAATACATGATAAAAATGTTATTTGGCTGATAGAAAGAATTTTGCATAATTACTCAAACCCTCTTAGAGAGAGAGAGAGAGACGGACACGAGTGAATATCAGGGCATGCCCTTAGGAAATTTAACTTCACAATTTTTTGCAAATGTTTACCTAAATGAATTAGATTATTTTGTGAAGCATAAATTAAAGACAAAATATTATATTAGATATGTTGATGATTTTATAATTTTACATAAGTCCAAATCACAATTAAAAATTTGGAAAAAACAAATAAAATTATTTTTGAAAGAAAATTTAAAACTTGAGCTTCATCCAGACAAATCCAAAATAGTTTCATTATCAAGAGGAATTGATTTTGTAGGATTTAGAAATTTTTATTATTATAAATTATTAAGAAAAAGAAACATTAAAAGTATAGAAAATAAAATAAAAAGTTTTAAGGGCAATAGAATAAACAAAGAAAAAATGTTAGAGATTTTTCAAGGATGGAATGCTTATGCAAAATGGGCAAATACTTTTAAACTAAGAAGAAACATTGTTAAGAAAATATATCTTAATTAAACCCTACTCTTAAAAACTACTTTCCACCATCTTCTTCAGACTCATCTTCAGGATTTGCAAGTTCCATTATTTCCCCACCTTTAGCAATATCTTCTTCTTCCTGAGCTTCAATTTCTGCAATCTTCGCATCACTTACTTTTGCAACTTTATCTCTTTTAAGTTCTGTTTCTTTCTTTAGAGGTAAAGGTTTGTGAATAGAAATTGGTAAAATCCCTGAATCTAATTCAAGTTCAGCGATTTTCAAAGAATCAAAATTAATCTTTTCTAAACCATCTTTATTAATTTTTATTAATAATGGAGCATTCATTGAAATTTGTAATGCTCTTGCACCAAGAATTCTTGCTCTTTCATACTTTGTTAATTGTAATTGTGTCATTTTATATTGTTTTTACCATCTCGTGCCCTTTAGGGTATTTATTTTAATTCTTTTTCAAATTTTTTAAACATCTCTTTCCAAATAACTTCATTTAAATCTAATATTTTGTTAAATTCTTCAATTTCTAAACTTACTTCTTTTCCTTTTTGCATAGATGAAATAATTCCATTAGAACTTCCAATAGTAACTCTAGTATCAATTAAATCTTCTTCTTCAGTAGTTGGATCAACAATAATATGTTCTCCTATTTTACTATATGTTAAAGATAGAGGATTATTTTTTGCAACAGGAAGACTTTTATCACTTAATTCTCCAAATAAAACTTTTTCAGCTTTAGAATCATATTTAGGAATTTTAGCATTTTTTAAAGCAGCCATAATTCCAAATCCAGCAGCATCAAATAAATTTCCAGCATCATTTATAGCATAAACATCAATGAAAACAGTCCAAACTTTTTCACCTTTTTCAACACATAATTTATCTAATTGAATATATTTGCTTTCTCTTACAACTCTGTCTAATACTCTTGCCATTTCAATTGAATTAAATTGAGGAGGTCCTAGTTCATATTTAGGAGAACTTAATGGAAGTAATTCCACTGTAACCATCATATTTCCTTTATCAGGTGAATCTGATGGTTACAGTGGAAT
>Ga0233442_1001766_pt1 | contig 15583 bp, 12 predicted proteins | sample SI_123_September_3_FD_182789 | JGI IMG/M metagenome (GOLD analysis project Ga0233442, IMG submission 182789) | Seawater microbial communities from Saanich Inlet, British Columbia, Canada - SI_123_September2016_150_MG | ecosystem: Environmental > Aquatic > Marine > Inlet | place: Canada: British... | reverse complement strand
GTATATGCCTGTGAAGGGAGGAGTGTAGATGGAACATTTGAGTCAACTTAATTTAGATCCAAGTGCATATTGGACAATTGGAACAGTTGTAATTTTATATTCTTTACTGATAGCTGCTTTTGGTGGTTATTTCTCTAGATTTAGTAAGAATATAAATGATTATTTTTATAGTGGGCAAAGATTTGCCTGGTGGCTTGGTGCTGCAAGCATGATAGCTACAGGAATTGGTTCCTACAGTTATCTTAAGTATTCTCAGCAAGGATTTGAAACGGGAATGAGCAGTTCGATGACCTACACGAATGATTGGTTTATTATACCCTTCTTCATGTTTGGCTGGCTGCCAATAATTTACTTTTCAAAGATTAAATCTATTCCCGAATACTTTGAACGTAGATTTAACAGAACTTCACGTTATATATCACTAGTAATAATTATGGCATACATGTTGTTCTATATTGGATATAACCTGTTTACTATTGGTATTGCAATGGAAGGATTACTTGGTGTGCCACTAATAATTACCGTTCCAATAGCAACGGTTCTGCTGGGAGGTTATGTTACTTTCGGTGGGCAAACGGCTGTTATATTTACTGACCTCTTCCAGGGAATTATGTTGTACATTGCTGGTGGAATTGCGATAGTTGCCGGTATAATTGCCTTGGGTGGCTTTGGTGAATTTTGGTCTTGGTTACCTGTAACTCACAGACTGCCTTTTGTAGATCTTTTGAATGATCCAAAATTTAATACTGCAGGTCTTTTCTGGGGAGAAGCTTTGGCAGGGAGTATTGCATTCACGTTTATGAATCAAGGTTTTATAATGAGATATTTAGCTCTTAAGAGTGTGAATGATGGTAGAAAAGCTGCAATTTTTAATGTACTTTTCACACTTCCATTCTCAGCAATAATTGTTGGTGCAGTTGGTTGGATAGCAAAATCTCTTATTGAAAAGCAAACTGCTATGGGTGGAGCTTTAGAAGGTCTTGATCCAATTCATATTACTAATCATTTCCATACATTTATTGTTGTTGCCTGGGAAACTTTACGGCACAATACTATAGTATTTGGATTTGTGATTGCTGCTCTTACAGCTGCTTTGATGTCTACAGTTGATACACTGATAAATGCATGCTCTGCAATAGGAATCTATGATATTTATAAACCATTATTCAAGCCTGAAGCTGATGACAAACATTACTTAAAAGCAGCTCGTTGGGTTTCTGGTGGAACAGCACTACTCGGATTACTACTTGTTTATATGTTCTCACATATGAAAGGTAGTTTGATGTCTATTCATTATAAAGGTATCATGATCATTATTCCATCTATTGTAACCACGATCTTCCTTGGTGCATTTTGGAGAAGATTTACAGCTAAAGCTGCGAATATTTCTATGCTTGTGGGATCTGGATTTACAATTCTCACAGTATTCGTTCCAGATATGATCGTTCCACTTGCATCATTTGTCTCTGCTCCACAAAATGGTATTTTCATCTATACAAGAGCACTTTTTGGAATGTTGCTTACAGCAGTTGTTGGAATAACCATAACATTGCTTACTAAAGAGGCTCCTGATCATGCAGAGAAGATTAATGGACTTACAATCGATACACTTGATTATGCCATGGAACAGTATAAAGGCGGCAAGCCAAATCATGTGAAAGGTGAGAAAATAAGAAGACTTCCTGTACTTATTGATGAATCAATTCCTTCAGGAAAAATTTCACTTTCCAATGCAATAATGGCACGTATGAAAGCAAATGTGGAAGACCTTATCTATATGGAAGACTCACGTTGGTATTTAGGTGGACTTCGCTCTGATCATGTGAAAGCTTATACACCACATGATGACAATGATGATATTAAGATGAATGCAGAGACATTTGAAAAAGCAATGATGCTAAAAGATAAACTGATCACATTAGAAAAAATATTCTAATTAATGAAATAAATAATGAAAAGCCTCTCTGTATGAGGGGCTTTTTTCTTTATAGGAATAGTAAAATAAATGAGATATAAAGCTGTGATTTTTGATTTGGATGGAACGCTAATTGATTCAATGGGAATTTGGATACAAATAGATAAAGAGTACTTAGAAAAACGCAACATTTCTGTACCGGATGATCTTTTTAAAGATGTGAAAACTGGTAATAGTTTCAATGAAATCTGCCAGTACTTCAAAGATAAATTTAATCTGCCTGACTCAATTGAAGAGATTGGTGCAGAATGGACAGGTATGGTTGCAGAACATTATAAAAATGATATTACATTAAAACCAGGTGCTCATAAATTTATAAATTTTCTTAGGATTAATAATATTAAAATGGCAATTGGTACCAGCAATACAAAATATCTTACAAAAACAGTTTTAGGAGCAAATGGAGTGCTGAATTATTTCGATACTATTGTTGCAGGATGTGAAGATATTAAAGGTAAACCATATCCAGACATATTCTTAAAAGCAGCTAAAGAGTTAAACATAGCACCGGAGGATTGCCTGGTTATTGAAGATACATTGCACGGAGTTCTTGCAGCTCATAATGGCGGTATAGATGCTTTTGCAATCTTCGACGATAATGATACACATGAGACTGAAGGGATTCGAAAAGAAGCAGATTTTTATGCAGATAATTTCAGTGAAATTTTAGAAAAGCTGAAATTCTAATAAAACAATTTAATTACAAAAGTAAAAAATACAATTTGCCTATTGACACAAAATCATTATCTTAATTAACATACCCCTATAGGGTATACGGAGGAGAAATGAAAGAAGCATGTGAACAGTGTTCGATAAGGAGTGCACATCACTCAGAAGAATTGAAGAAGGATTTTAGGGACAGGTTAAATAGAATTGAGGGTCAGGTTCGTGCTGTGAATAGAATGATTGCAGAAGATATTTATTGTAATGATATTTTGAACCAGATATCTGCTGTTCAATCTGCACTTACTTCCGTATCCAAATTAATATTGGAAGCTCATATGAAGAGTTGTGTTGTAGACCAAATCCAGGAAGGGAAGATCGAAGTAATAGACGAAGTAATGAGTACAATAAACAAGTTGATGAGAAAGTAAAACGAATTATGAATTGGAAATTTAGCTCACTCATCATCTCACTTCTTCTCTTCTCAATTTCACTGTTTGCCGATGAGGATCTTGAAGCACTCGTGAATATTGCAATGGAAGTTAACCCCGAAATTTCTATGATAGAATTCCAAATACATGCTTTAAGCGAAAAAGAAATATTTGTACAAAAATTTATGGACCCAATGTTTGCAATTGAATACAGCAATGTTCCGTATGATACTTGGCAATTGGATGAAAACCCAATGTCGGGAATTCAACTGAAGCTGAAGCAAACAATTCCGTTTCCTGGAAAGAATAGCAAACGAAAAGCTGTTGCAGAATCTGAAGGGCTTATAAAAAATCATCAACTTGCAGAGCTTAAACTTCAGTTGAAAGATAAAATTCAAAAAGCTTATTATCAATTAGGTTTAACACGTGAGTTAAAAGTAATTTCCTTGAAGCACATTTTGCTTATAGACAAATTGATCGAAACAATGTATTTTAAATATGAGATTGGGAAATCAGCTCAATCAGATATATTGCGAATGACTTTAATGAAAGAAAAGCTCCTGGACGATCTGGAAGATTTTGAGCAGAAAGAAATCGCAATACAAGCAGCAATCAACTCTATAGTTAATAGAGATTTAAATATATATATAGATACAGAAAAACTCAATCCTAACCTTGATCTTAATTTCAATTATGATAAAGTGTTAGACTCAGTGATCCAAAATCGACCTCTTTTAAAAAAGATTACAGAAACTTCCAAAATGAAGAGACTCTCATTTCAATCTGCTCAGCGCGAAAGAATGCCTGATCTTACTATATGGGCAGGATATCGTTTCAGGCAGGATATCGGAGAGATGGAAAATGTGGACTTTGCATCTGTAGGTTTTTCTTTTCCTATTCCATTAGATTTGAAAGGTAGAACAAAAGCAAAAATGAATAATGCAAAATTTATGGAGCTAGCTGTAAATGAGACTTACGAAAATGTTGTGAATAAAATCTCTGAAATGCTTCTAATGACTACGTCTGGAGCTGATCGGCAAAAAAATAAAATAACTAATTACACCAATAACATGATTCCGAATGCAGAAAAAGTGTTTATTTCTGAGTTGAAATCATACGAAAATGGCAGAGCAAATTTTGCTGATCTTTACAATGCTCAACTTCAATTAATACAATTCGAGAAAATTCTAATAAAATCAAAGTATAAATTTAAAATGTATGAGATAACAATTGAAACTTTGATCGGAGATAATTTATGAGAAAAGTAAACTTAATTATATTCATCATGTTACTGACACTGATTCTTATTACAGGTTGCACATCCAAAAAAACCGCAGAACATTCCCAAGTCGAAAGTGAATATTACACTTGCCCGATGCATCCGACGATCGTTCAGGATGAGGAAGGTGATTGCCCGATCTGCGGAATGGATCTGGTTGTGGGAAAAAGCAAAAATGCCGAAGTTCAGGAAACTAATTTGGGGCAATACTATACTTGTGGAATGCATCCAGAAATTGTGCTTGAAGAAGCTGGAAACTGTCCAGTATGTCATATGGACCTGGTATTGAGAGAAACATCTTCACAGAGCAGAGGAGATGTATATAATACTGATAATAAGTCTATCACGATCGATCCGGCAATTGTGCAAAATATGGGAGTTCGCGTTAAACACGTCAGTTTCAAAGATATTTCACATAATATTCGAACCATAGGGAAAGTGGAAATTGCAGATGACAAAAATTATGTTGTAAACTTGCGCTTTTCGGGATGGGTCGAGCAAATGTTTGCTGATAAAGTCGGACAAAAAATTGTGAAAGGTACAAAACTTTTTGAAATTTATTCACCTGAATTAATTACTGCACAAGAAGAATATTTACTAGGTGTGAATACATACGGTAAAGATAGTAAGATTACTAAATCTTCTGCAAAAAGACTTCGTTTATGGAACATTCCGAAAACTCATTTAGATAAAATCCTTTCCGAGAATAATGCTCAGCAAAATGTAATTATTACATCACCTTTTTCTGGACATATCCTTCATAAAAATATCAAAGAAGGTTCTAAAATAAAAGCTGGGACCGATCTTTATCATATCGGAAATTTAGATAAAATATGGATCATTGCAGATCTATATGAATTTGATGCTTCTTCTGTAAAAGCAGGACAGAACGTAACATTAGAATTTACGAATTTGCCCGGTGAAATAAAAAACGGTATAATCTCATTTGTCTATCCCACTTTGAATCCCAAAACACGAACTCAAAAGATCAGGATAGAGCTTAATAATTCTGACTTGATAATGAAACCGGGAATGTTTGCTACTGTTAGGATCGAAGTAGATAAATTGCAGAAAGTTCTTATTGTCCCTACAGAAGCAATCATAAATTCGGGTGAAAGAAAAATCGTATTCCTAAGCCGAGGAAACGGTAAATTCGAACCGCGTGAAATTATTACAGGTCTTTCCGATGACAAAGAATATTATACCGAAGTAATTTCCGGCTTGGAAGAAAACGAAATTGTTGTTGTTTCTGGACAATTCCTTATAGATTCAGAAAGCCAATTGCAGGAAGCAGTTCAAAAGCTTCTTGATGCAAAATTCCGCTCAAGCTCAGATTCCGAATCAACCGACAATCACAATCATTCTGGTAGTACTTACTTCACTTGTCCGATGCATCCAACTATCGTTCAGGATGAAGCCGGTGATTGCCCTATTTGCGGAATGGATTTGGTAGAAGAAGAGTAATAAGGAATCTAATATGTTAAATAAAATTATAGAATTCTCCGTAAAAAACAGACTCTTTGTCATTATTTTTACGTTGATAATTATCGGAATCGGGATTTGGTCTATGAACAATACTCCTGTCGATGCGATTCCTGATCTTTCGGATGTTCAGGTTATTATTTTCAGCAAGTTCCCAGGGCAAGGACCACAAGTTGTGGAAGAGCAAGTTACATATCCGCTTACATCTGCAATGCTTTCCGTTCCTTATGCAAAAAGCGTAAGAGGATATTCTTTCTTCGGATTCTCTATGGTTTATGTGATCTTCGAAGATGGAACAGATATTTATTGGGCACGTTCTCGAGTATTGGAATATCTGAATGTTGCACAGGGGAAATTACCGAAAGATGTGAACGTTCAGTTAGGTCCTGATGCAACAGGTGTTGGCTGGGTTTATATGTATTCTCTTACATCAGATCGCCACGATCTGCAGGAACTTCGCTCGATTCAGGATTGGTATCTTCGTTATGAACTTATGTCCGTATCCGGTGTTTCTGAAGTGGCAAGTGCTGGTGGATACGTAAAACAATATCAAGTGGAAGTTGACCCCGAAAAATTGCGTGCTTATGGAATCAGTTTGCAGAAAGTGAATATGGCGATAAAGCGCTCTAATAACGATGTGGGTGGTAAACTGATAGAAATGGGCGAGACGGAATATATGATTCGTGCAAAAGGATATATATCATCGATTGAAGACTTGAAAACCATTCCTATAGGATATGATAAACAAGCCAATATCCCTATTTTGCTTTCGCAAGTTGCAGATGTTCATATAGGACCCGAACTTCGTCGTGGAATCATTGAGATGAACGGTGAAGGTGAAGCAGTTTCGGGAATAGTGGTGATGCGTTACGGAGAAAACGCAATGAATGTGATAAAGGATGTAAAAATAAAACTTAAAGAATTGGAAAGCGGTTTACCGGAAGGTGTAGAAATCCATACTTCCTACGACCGTTCAAGCTTGATCCAACGTTCTATAAATACACTTAAAAGTACTCTTTTATTGCAGATGTTAGCAGTAGCATTGGTATCCATATTGTTCCTACTGCATTTTCGTTCAGCATTTGTTGCAATTTTCACTTTACCTGTTGGAATCCTCATCAGCTTCATAATAATGAGGTTTTTGGGACTTTCGGCTAATATAATGAGTTTGGGAGGAATTGCCATTGCCATTGGAGTGATGGTGGATGCTTCCATTGTGATGGTAGAAAATCTACATAAACAGCGTGAGCGCTTTCCTGATACACCACATCAAGAACTTGTACTCAAAGCTGCTCAGGAAGTAGGTCCCGCACTTTTCTTCTCTCTTCTCATTGTTACTATAAGTTTTTTACCGGTTTTCACTCTTCAACAACAAGAAGGAAGATTATTCACACCGCTTGCATTCACAAAAACTTTTGCAATGGGTGCTTCAGCAATATTGGCAATAACCATTATACCAGTATTGATGTTCTACTTTGTAAAAGGAAAAATTCGTAAAGAAAAGAACAATCCAATTGCTGCTTTCTTCATCAAACTCTACAAACCGGTTATCCGTTTTGTGCTTCGTTTTCCTAGCTTAGTTATAATTCTAGCTGTAATAGTTTTGGCGACAACACTAATCCCTTTTGTTCAACTCGGTTCAGAATTTATGCCACCACTGAATGAAGGAGATCTTCTGTATATGCCCACAACTCCTCCTGGAATTAGCATTACAAAAGCCAAAGAACTTCTGCAGCAAACCGATAAGCTTATTGCTTCTCATCCGCAAGTAGCTCATACCTTAGGTAAGATAGGAAGAGCCGAAACCTCAACAGATCCTGCACCGCTCTCGATGATAGAAACCACAATAACATTAACTGATAAAAACGAATGGCCCAAAGGAAAGACAATCGAGGATATCATCAAGGAATTAGATTCTATGGTACAATTTCCAGGACTTACAAACAGTTGGACAATGCCAATAAAAACAAGAATCGATATGCTGGCTACGGGAATCAAAACCCCGGTGGGAATCAAATTAATGGGTGAAGATCTGGAACAACTATCTGAACTCGGAGAACAGATAGAAGCTCTTCTGCGTCCGCTGCCGGATGTACTTTCGGCGTATTCGGAACGTGTAACCGGTGGAAACTTCATCGACATTGACATCGACAGAGAACGAGTGTCTCGTGAAGGATTATTAGTTGGAGATATTCAGGATGTGATTAAAAGTGCTGTTGGTGGAATGAACGTGAGTTGGGCAGTAGAAGGCTTAGAAAGATATCCGATAAGTGTACGATATCCCCGAGAACTCAGAAATAATATTGAGAAATTGAATAGATTGACCATTACAAGCCCGAAAGGCTATGCGGTTCCGTTGGGACAAATCGCAGACATCAAAATAGTGAAAGGTCCTCCGATGATAAAAAGCGAAAATGCCCGAAGAACAGCCTGGATTTTCGTTGATCTAAAAACATCCGATGTTGGTGGTTTTGTGAAAATGGCAAAAGAGCTTATCGGAACTAATGTGAAAATTCCTGATGGTGTTTCCGTAGTTTGGTCTGGGCAATTTGAATATATGCAAAGAGCTGCCAAACGGTTAAAGATAGTAATCCCCATTACATTAGCACTTATCTTCCTGATATTATTTATGAACTTTAAAAACATTACCGAAAGCTTGATCATGATGATTACAGTCCCCTTCGCTTTGGTGGGTGGAATCTGGCTAATGTACTTTTCGGGATACAATTTCTCAGTAGCTGTCGGTGTGGGATTCATTGCTCTGGCAGGACTGGCTGCCGAAAACGGAGTCGTGCTTTTGGTATACCTCGATGAAGCTTTCGATAGATGGAAATCAGAAGGGAAACTCAATACGTTTGCAGATCTGAAAACAGCAATTATGGAAGGCTCTGCCGAAAGAGTACGACCGATCTTGATGACTGTAGCAACAGACATCATCGGACTTCTGCCGATAATGTTCGGAACATCCACGGGGATAAGAGTAATGAAAAGAATAGCCGCTCCAATGGTCGGTGGATTGATCTCTTCTGCAATTATGACTCTAATATTACTTCCAACGATTTATTATTTGTGGAGAAGAAGGGAAATTGCAGCTCATGGATTTTCACAAATAGACACGGAAGAGAAAAAGAATATCTAAGATTGTATAGGGAACAACAAATAATGAAAAGGAGAAAAAGATGAAAAAAATAATAATCGTAGCAGCAATGATAATGACTGTTTTGTCGTTATTTGCCGAGAATTCATTTAGTGAAACAATGAATATGATAACTGCAGAATATCTAAAAATTAAAGATACATTAGCATACGATAAGACAGAAAACGTGCAGGAAAATGCAAAATCAATATTGGAGTTAACAAAAAAGCTTAATACAACAAATATAATCGGAGAGTATAAAGATTACTTCGAAGATCTTCCTTCTAAAATTTTCGTAGCAGCAAAAGACCTGAGTAAAGCTAAGAATATCAAATCGATGCGCGAGGCGTTCAATGATCTTTCAAAGCCAATGGCAATGTGGGCTACAATTGTTAAACCAAGCGGAATTAATGTAGCATATTGTTCTATGGCTCCAGGATCTTGGCTGCAAACAGGGCAGGAAATCCTTAATCCGTATTATGGAGCAAGTATGCTTAATTGCGGTGAAATTGTTTCTGAAGGAGCTGAAGAAAAACATGCATGCACGAGTGAATGTGATCATGAAGAAATAATTGATTGAACATGATATAGATCACAATTGTGATTCAAATTGTAAACATTCATGATAATATATACGAAAAAGGAGAGAAAAATGAAAAAAAGTATGATCGTAATGATGATGATGATGATGATGATGATAGTATTCTCAGTGAATCTATTCGGAGAGATGGTAAACGAAAAAGCTGCAGACCATGTTTGTACAACAGAATGTAAGCATGAAGAAGTAGAAAAAAAGTGTGAACCAGATTGTACAAAGCCATGCTGTGCTAATAAAAACATAGTGAAAGATCACGTATGTACAGAAAAATGTGAAATTGTAAAAAATCATGTTTGTACATCAGAGTGTAAACTTGATGAGACAAGTAAAACATGTGAAATAGCAAACATAAAAAATGCTTGCTTAAATAGTGCAGCTGAAAAGGGATGCAAACCTGTAGGTTGTGGTGTAAAAATTAAGAAAAAAAGCTGTCATTAGCTAATAAAGGGGAACGATGGGACTTCTAAACGATATTTGGAAAACGTACATTAGCATTGCTCCATACCTATTTTTAGGATTGGTATTTGCTGGATTATTACATGTTGTATTTAAAAAAGATTTTGTAGCAAAACATTTAGGGAAGAATAATTTTTTCTCAGTGATAAAAGCTGCAATTTTAGGAGTCCCACTTCCACTTTGCTCATGTGGAGTAATTCCTACAGCATTGTTTCTAAGAAAGAAAAAAGCATCGAAAGGAGCTACTCTTTCATTTCTCATCTCTACACCACAAACGGGTGTAGATAGCATAGTTGCTACTTATGGGATGATGGGACCTATTTTTGCAATATTCCGTCCGCTTGCTGCATTTGTAACGGGAATTGTTGGCGGACTTGTAACTAATTTTGTTGAGAACAAAGATGAACCTGATACTTTGATTGTTGAAGAAAAATTTGAATGCGATACGTGTGATGTAGAAGAACCTCATTCTCATACGGTTATCGAAAGAATTACCTCTGGATTTAAATATGCTTTTGTAGATTTTCTGGATGATATTACAATTCAATTGATAATTGGAGTAATAATAGCAGGATTTATCTCATTTATAATCCCAGATAATTTCTTTGCAGATTTCGGTGGTGATGGTTTTATGGGTATGTTGTTAATGATAGCTGTTGGAATTCCACTTTATGTTTGTGCAACAGCTTCCATCCCAATTGCTGTTTCACTGATATTAAAAGGTATATCTCCAGGTGCAGCCTTTGTATTTTTAGTTGTTGGTCCAGCTACAAACGCTGCCACAATAGCATTGATTAGTAGAGCATTAGGAAAAAAATTAATCGCAATTTATCTTATTGTTATTTCTGTGTTTGCGATTCTGGGTGGTATGCTGTTAAATTATATTTTTGGTGTGGTTGGAAAACCTGATATGCTGATGATGCATCACCATTCTGATGTTTCCCTGTTCTCTAAAATACTTATCGCCGTGTTTTCTGCTTTGATGATACTATCAATAGTTAGAAAGGTCAGGAATAAATTTAAAAAACCGGAATTGGGAGATGAAATGCCAAATAAAACTTTTTTAATTGAGGGAATGACCTGTAATCATTGTGCCGCGAACGTTAAGGATTCACTTTTCAAGATCGATGGTGTGCAGGAAGTAAAAATAAATCTGGAAAAGAAGAATGCTGTAGTTGATGGAGATTATAATTCTGAAGAGGTAAAAGCTGCGATTGTGAAAGCAGGTTACAAGGTAGTAGAATAGATTTATTCAGTAATTTTAGTAATACCAGTATTTGATCTGGAATCGTTTTTGATTCTGGAGAAATACTGGTATTTTTTTTGTTAACTATTGCGTAATGCTTGACATATAAATTCACAAATAAAAACAATTTACAGTTAATAATATCTCTATTGGAAAAAGGAGAGAGAAATATGGATTTAAAAATAAAAATTGATAATTTTAATAAAAGATGGAAGCTTATGGATGATGAATCATTAGAAGATGGATTTGAGAAATTTAAAATAAGAGTTTTAAACATTCTAAAAGACATTGATTCTTATGTAGGTCCTGCTAATATCTCTACGTTTTGTTTAGCTTTGGGTATACAAGAAAATTATAATTATGATGGTTTTAGTCATTATAGTAATATTATAATTAATACTCTTAGAGATGAAAATAATATTGTTAAGTTTTTTAGAATGATTGAGATTATTTTCAATCTTGAATTCAAAAATGAAAGAAAAGGTAAACTACTGAAAGAAATATCAATTTTACAGGTGGAGAAAGCTTTTCAATACTCTAATATTAATGCTAGAATAGAGAAAATTGAAGATGAAATTATTATTCTACCTGCTGGAGAAAAACTATTAGATGAAGAAGTGATAAACCATGTTTTAAGTTTTTTGGATGGAGATGCATTGTTACATTTTGTAGATGCACTTAAAGATTTTGAGTTAAATACAGAAAAAAGTAGAGTTAACTCTGTAGATCATTTAAGAAGGTCATTAGAAGAACAATTCAGAGAAGAACTTGAAAATAGCAAAGGTTTACAAAAGAACATTATTGAACTAAGTAGAAAATTAAAATTAATGGAAGTGAATGATGATGTTAGAAAGATGGTTGCGTTCACATTAAAATCTTTAGATCAATTATTTAATGAGAATAGCAAACATAATGATGGTTCACTCAATGAACCAGAAAATGAATATCTTATTTATCAAGTGGCTTTACTAATGAGATATGTACATAAAATATTAATAATTCAAGATTAAAATATTCTTGTAACCTTATTCAACAAATCCGAAACTATCTGCAATTGAATCTAGAACCGGTTCAAATTCTTGTACTTTATCTATTGCAATTCCGCACTGAAATGTAATAATTTTATCTTCTTTCTTCCAAAGATATTCCAATAAATACCACTGTTCACCATCATTGCGAGAAAACTCAAACGCAGTTCTGTTAAAATTTACATTATTGCTAGATGATGATTCAGAAGAGATCTGCCTGATCGTGCCATTCCAATGAGTAATCATATCATTCTTAAATGTGTTAATGTAATCTGCTGCAAAATCATCAAAATCTACATTCTTACTGTTAAACATTCTTGCTTGCAGTCCAACCGAAGTATCTTTGGCAATATCCGCTCTTATCATCGGATTCTCACCACCATCTTCCATCATCCAGTCAGATGGGTATTTGAATTTAAATCCACCTTCTTCATCTGTAAATGTTTTCCAATTTGAATCGGTTATTTTTTTATCAGTAAAAAATCCTTGAGGATCGAAGTTAGATTGTTTATTGTTATATGTTAACCAAATAGCTGCAATAAGTATGATTAAAAGTACTATAAAAAATATTTTCTTTAATTTCATTATTCAACCTTTTGTCCCATTTCATCTCAGACCTTAATTTTAGTTTCTTGTTGATGTCAAATAAAACAATTGTTGCCAATTGGAATATAGATTTAATAATCTGCTCAAAGATTAAATTATAAAAGGTATAAAAATGAAAAATTGGTTTTCAATTCTTACAATAATGTTCACAATATTTTCTGCAACCAAGTTAACTGCCCAAATCCCTGATTATAATGAAATGATTGCTAAATTGGAAAAAGCTAAAGATGATACTTTAAGATATGAGGTTATAAAAGAGGATTTATGCTTTTATCATCCTGAATCAGAAAAAGTTTATGAATTTGCCAATGAAGAATTTTATGAAAAAATGTATCCGATTTGGAGGAATGATTCATTAAAGGTTATTGAAATTAACAAATTATTAGAGAAATATCCCAAAACTAATTGGCGTCGAACAATGTACCAATCCCTTTGTTATTCTCTTTATGATATGGGTAAAAGAGACAAACTTAAATCAACTCTAATTAATTTTCGCAATGAATTCCCAGATGATTATATAGCTTTTTACATTTCTGCGAGATATCTCACAAAAATAAACACAGATATTCAACTATTAATAAGCTTTGCGGAAAAAGCATATAAGTTATCTTATAAATATTCGAAGCTAAAGTTTTATCCTGAAGAACAATGGGCTCTTGAAAAGCGATCGGCACCTGTGAAAACAGCAGCCGTACTGGCAGAACAATATTGTGATAATAATGAATATGAAAAAGCTGAAATAATTTTGCAGGAAGTTATTGAATCTAATCAGTTAGGGATGGATGATGAAACAAATCTGTGCGAAATATATTTTTGGCTGGCTAAGATAAGAGAACAGCAGAATGATGAAAAGGCTGCGATTGATTATGCCTTAAAAGCAATAATTGCAGGGGATTCAAGAAATTATATTACGCGTGCTGCAAATAGAATACTTAAATTGTATACACATCGTTTAGATCTTTCTGAACCTGAGGTTACTGAATTTATTCATAACCAAACCAATTATTCTGGACCTGTATTTTCTGACGTTTCACAATCGCTTTGGTTAGGTAAAGTAAACGGTGGTAGAGTTAGTTGGGGAGATTATAATAATGATGGATTTGATGATATTTTAGTTAATGGATGCAGGTTATTCAGAAATATGAAAGGTAAGTTTTTCCTCGAGGTAACCCAAGCTGCATTTCCTGATACGATCCGCGGTAATGGTGGATTGTGGGGAGATTTTGATAATGATGGAGACCTTGATATTATAACAAAAGATCCTGAATTTATCTGGTTAAATAATTATGGAACTTTCCATAAAGTTAGTAGTGCAAATTCAATTAAAGATAATGCCGTATCTACAGAAGGGGTTGGGATTGGTGATGTTGATAAAGATGGATTATTAGATGTTTATTTTGCTAATTATGAAAAGAATTATGTAAACGAAGAAGATCAATTATTCCGTGGAATTGGAAACGGAGAGTTTTATGATATTACAGAGCGTTCCGGCATTCTCCCAAAAAATGGTAAGAACCGTGCCGGACGTGGTGTGAATATGTGTGATTTTGATCTTGATGGTGATCTAGATATATTTGTTTCCAACTACAGATTAACAGATAATTTTTTGTGGCAGAATGATGGAACTGGTCATTTTGAGAATAATGCCTTAAAGCTTGGAATTGCTGGAGATGAGGTTGATGGCTGGTGGGGTCATACAATTGGAAGTGAATGGGCAGATGTTGATAACGATGGTGATTTTGACCTCATTACTTGCAACCTGGCTCACCCGAGATACATAGATTTTTCCAATAAAACTAGATTGTATTTTAATGAAAATGGTAAATTTTTTGATCGCAGAAAGGAAGCTGGAATAGTTTTTGAGGAAACTCATTCTGAACCGTGTTGGGCAGATTTTAACAATGATGGTTTCCTAGATCTTTATATTACAAGTATTTACGAAGGACGCCGGTCGTTCCTATATATAAATAATGGAGATAGCACATTTGAAGAAACTACTTTTTTGGCGGGAGTTAGACGTTTTAATGGTTGGGGTGCAGCTTGTGCAGATTTTGATAACGATGGTGATGTAGATTTATTGGTAGCAGGTGGGAACATCCAGCTATTCCGAAATGAAACAAATAACAAAGAAAACTGGATAGAAGTTCGAGTAAAAGGAAAAAATCATATTGATGCTATTGGAACTAGATTAATCCTTTCTAGCAAAGAAATTTCGTTTCTGCGAGAAATTTATGGTGGCAAGGGAACAACAAATCAACATTCGCTTGTTCAACATTTTGGTTTAGGGAATTTGCAGCCTCCATTTGAATTAGAAGTAATTTTTACTGATGGAGAAAAAAAGAGGTTGATGATAAATGAGAAAAATACAATTTTGGAAATTGAAGAATAGAGGGAGAAATTATGAAATTTAAAATATTATTTTTTGTGCTTTTTACTATGATAACTGCTCAATTGTTTTCATGGGGAGGATTAGGCCACGAAGTTATCACCCGCTTGGCAATCGAGGGCCTTCCAAATGAAATGAATTTTATTAAAGAGAATGTACAATACTTATGTAATCACTCAACAGATCCTGACAAACGAAAAAGTGAAGATCCTGCAGAAAGGAATAAGCATTATATAGATATTGATCGTTATGAAGAATTCAGTGTTGGTGAGATGATAACAGATAAAGCTGAACTTA
>Ga0233442_1001761_pt1 | contig 15637 bp, 18 predicted proteins | sample SI_123_September_3_FD_182789 | JGI IMG/M metagenome (GOLD analysis project Ga0233442, IMG submission 182789) | Seawater microbial communities from Saanich Inlet, British Columbia, Canada - SI_123_September2016_150_MG | ecosystem: Environmental > Aquatic > Marine > Inlet | place: Canada: British... | reverse complement strand
CTATGAAAAAACTGTTGAAAATACACAATGGATTTACTAAAAGTTTGAAGTTAAAAATGGTCGATGACTATTTAGTAAGTTATAAGAAAAAATGATTATTTAGACCCCCGTATTTTTCATTAAGCCAAAAAACATCATAATTCCTTATCTGTTTTTAGGACTAACGTCCTAAGAGAACAGAACAATTTTCACTCCCCCATATATGCATTGTAATATTTGATAAATCACAAAAATCTTGACTATAATGTCACCTATATTTACTAAAGGTTATCTATGAAGATTTATTTATTACTTCTACTATCACTCTCACTTTTTGCCAAAGAGTACCAAATTTGTGCACCAACATTTAAAGAAGCAAAACTAGAATTAAGCGGTATGATTAACTCTTCTATTTATGCGTATTCAAGTTCGGACCAGAGTGTAAACACAAAAAATAGCGAAGAACTAACACACTCTAAAGTTCAAAGTATTTCATCCGTACGCTCACATTTAGACCTTGTTAACATTCAAAAAACATTTCAAGACAACTTAGTGTGTGCAAAAGTTAGCCATGAAGATCAAGTTACCCATACACAACAACTACTAAAGAAAGTGGCTAGTTACACGGTTAAAGAGCTTCCTGCTAATGATAAAAAGCGTGTTGACACTTTAGAACTTTGGATTAACACGCTAAATCAACTTGAATATCTTATTCCCGTATTTATTACTGATATAAGTGAAACAACAAGGGTTTCTATTTACCGTAAAAATAAAACTTTTAATGACCTGTACAGTAAAACCCTTGCAAAAATGCAGAGTGAAATTTTTAAAACGTGTGATAAAACTCAAGAGTTAGCACATCTAAAACTTCAAAAAAAATTATTTCATCATGATAAAAAAGATGAAAGTCTTTTTGGCTCTTTTAGCTCACTTTTTAATTCAAAAGAACAACAATTATCCCCATTAACTTTTATAGAACCTTTAGTACAATATCACGTTGAAAATGAAAAAAATTGTGCCTTTATTAGAAAACAAACGCTTCTTACACATACCTATTCACTTCAAAATGAATCACGTTTTTATTTAAAAAGTTATCTACCACAAGAGCCCAAAGAGCAAATAAATTCACTTAATACATGGTCTTTGCATTTACAGTTCACTGTGCAATATATGCAACTTTTTAACTCAAAATTTAAACCATCAGAAATTAATACTCTTAATAATCAGATTCAAACCCTACAAAAAATAAAAAAAAGTATTAACCCTCAATTTGTAATTTTCAACATTCAAAACAGTACTCAACTAAGTATCAAACTTAACAATAAAGTAGTACTCCCTAATACAAAATACTACTTAAAAGAGGGCACTCATTATTATAAAATAGAAGCTCAAAACCGTTGTACTCTCGAAAAAGAGTTTGATTTAGATGAGAACGAAGAGATGACAATAGATGAAGATTTAAATGACTACACCTATCCAAAGGTCTTTTTTATTAGTAACAAACAAGCTACACTTTATGTTGATGGTGAGACTATTGCTATTAATAAAAAGGTGACTATTCCCACTTGTAGTGGTAAAGTAATTTATACCATTAATTATTTAGACCAAAACTATAAAGGGTTTATTGACCTTGAAGCCTCAAGTACTATTCAAAAAGAGTTTGAATTTTTATCTGCTGCTGAATTAACTCTATTTAAAAACTCTAAAACTAAGAATTTTACGGCTATTAGTAGTGAAAAGTTTTCAGACTCACTCACACCAATTGAGAGTGAACAACTTTTTTTCAACTTAGAAGATTCCCCAGAACATGGAGATGTTGATTTAGATAAAAGTGGTCATTTTGTTTATCAATCTGAAGAAAATTTTATAGGCAGAGATAGCTTTAGCTATACCGTATCAAGTAGTCAAAAAGAGAGCTCAACACGTATTGTACATATTATTGTAAAAAAAGATATTTTAGCCGTTGCAAAAAAACAAGAAGTAGCACTAGTACCTAAAGTTCAAAAAATGCCCGAAGAGAAAAAAGAAGAAAAAGTAGAAGAGAAAAAAGAGAACTTACAAGCTAAAAAAGAAGCTATTATTATAGAGTCTACTGTTGCAGATTCATCGCCTAAAGAGAGTGTCGACTACAATAAACTTTCTAGCTTTTTATATAAAAATATTAAAAATATGGATGTTTTAAAAGAAGCTCAAAAACGTTATCCACTTAGCTTTAAACGTTGGTTGCAAGAAGTTCGTTCCAAAAAATAATTTTTTTTAAAAATTGACAAGGAAGGTTGAATATAGAGTTGCAAATTAAAACTCCTTTTTCACCTTTTACGCTTCGTCTTTATAAGCCATTTTAAGACCAATAATTCCTGCAATAATTAATCCAATAAAGAAAAATCGTGCACCACTTGCCACATCACCAAACAATAAAATTCCTAGTAAAAAGGTTCCCACCGCACCAATTCCTGTCCAAACAGCATACGCTGTTCCCATAGGAATAGTTCGTTGTGCAAGAAGTAGTAAGTAACCACTTAGTCCCATAGATACTGCTGCAAATACTAACCATAAAGGCTCCGTTGCTACATCAGTAACCCCTAGTTTTAAGCCAACGGGCCAGCCCCACTCAAAAATACCTGCAAAAACTAAATATATCCATGCCATAATACAACTCCTAATTAGTCTCTATTTTATTTTTAGTGTGATGATACTTTAAGGCCAATAATACCCACAATAATCAACCCCACAAATAAAAATCGTTTATAGTGAGCCGACTCTTTAAAAAGTAAAATTCCCAGAGTAAATGCCCCAACGGAACCAATTCCTGTCCAAACCGCATACGCAGTTCCCATAGGAATAGTCTGTTGGGCTATCATTAAAAATCCACCACTAGCTATCATAGTAACAGCTGCAAAACTTAACCATCCCCAATGTGTACCTTTATCTGTTTTTCCAAGTTTTAGACCAATAGGCCATCCCCACTCTAAAAAACCGGCTATAAAAAGATATATCCATGCTGAACTCATTGTACTTCCTTCTATTTATTAAAATGGTTGCTTAATCATTACCCACATGCTCGAACCCTCTTCACCAAACGCCATCTCAAATCGTACCGGCACCTTAGCCGCTAAGGCACGAAGAGAAAACCCTACATCGTACTTTAAGTCATGTAAAAGTGTTTGATTGTAACTTCCATGAACTCGCCCTGCTTCTGCAAATAAAACCGCTTGAAACCAATCAATAGCAATAGGATTCCACTTTTGGTCACGCATCGGATTTAACTGAGGGATAATACGATATTCCGTTGCCACATAAAAAGCCGCTTTATCGCTAAAACGATTGGAGTCATACGCCCGCATACGGTTCCATCCTCCTAAACGTGCGCCTTCCCACATTGGGGGTTGGTGTAAATCAAGAATTCCATTAGAACTGTTTGGATTTAACTTTTTACCTTTTTGCCATGAGGGTGAATAAGCGCTCCACGTTGTAAATGCCACTACGTTTTGACGTGTCCATGAAAAATTATCTAACTCAAAATAGTGAGAATAGTTAGCTTCAATACTGTTCCAACTCTGAGTTGACTCCCCAAAACCAAAATCTTGAGAATATTGTAATTTAAAATTGTATCCCCGTGAGGGATTATCGGCATAATCCGTATTGTCATGTTCTACATAAACACGCAGACCATTTGTGGCTAAATTTGGCTTTTTTATAAACTTATCCAAGCTCCATTTCGTGTAAAAAAACTCTGAACCTGCAATAGTTTGACCACTCATAAAAGGAATACCATTACCTTGGTTACTTCTATTAACCGCGATACCCCGTTTTAACTTTATAACGGGGAGTACTTCACGAATCTCATCTCCAAGGGAATTTCCAATAGGTAACACGTATCTGAAGTCTACTTTCGCCCAGTTGTTATACCCTTGTGTTTGCAAAGGTGAAAGAGAAAATGTCTCTTTAGGTTTTAAATTTTGTTTTGAGTTATGCGAGCCATTAAGGTAAATTCTTTGGTTTGGATAGTACGCATACGAACCAAGAGCGGTTATAAATATCCGTTTTGAGAATGGTGGTTTATACCCACTAATACCCAGCACTCCCCCTTGAGTTCGTGCTTTTTGTTTTGTGATATCACTACCAAGTTCAAACTTATGAACTTCGAGTTCTTCACCCCCAAAAACCGTAGCTACAATACTCATTTGAGGTTGAAAAAATCCACTCCAAATTCCTACTACTCCTGTGGTTAGACCAGTCGATTCTGAACTAAAAACATAAGGAAGTGCAATCCACTGTGCATCTTTTTTAGTGCTATTTAAATCTTCAACAATAAATTCACTTCCAGAAATGAGAAGTGTTGTTAACATAAATGCTGTAAAATATTTTATTATCATGATAGTATTATATAGAGGAGCTTATTATGAAACGCTTACGCCTTGAAAATGCCCTTTGGGGGCTATTTATCTCTGACTCACTCTCTATGCCAGCGCATTGGTATTACAAACGGGACTATCTAAAAAAAGAGTTTGGTGCGATTACAAACTACAACGATGCACCCCACCCTCATCCTGAATCTTTTATGGTGGGAAATGTTGATTACGATAGTGCGTCAAAGCGTCTTTTTGTAACTAGCAGTGCAACTAACAGTGTTATGATTTTAAATGTTTCTGATGTTAGTAACATTGTCAAGGTCAAAGATATTGCCTTGAATAGTTATGGAACGGGTATCAATAGCGTGAGTGTTTATAATGGGAAAATTGCAGTAGCCGTTGAGCGTTCAGAGTAAAAAATAACGTAACCAAAGTGTTATCTTATTGTATCTGTTTTATAATAGGACTAAGATACACTTCTTTCAAAATTATCAATGTAAAGTTGATAATTTAATTTAATTCAAAAGGGTCATTTATGGCAAAAGTACTAGCAAAAAAACCGGCAAAGCGTGTTGCTAAAAAATTAGTTAAAAAAGCACTAAAAAAAGGAACTGTAGCTAAAAAAGCTGCTAAAAAAACTGTTAAAGCATTAACTAAAAAAGTTCTTAATAAAAAAGTAACTAACAAAAGTAGTGCTAAAAAAGTCGCTAAAAAAACACTTAAAAAAGTGGTAGCTAAAAAACCTGCTCCAAAAAAAGCCGCTAAAAAAGTAATTAAAAAATAGTTACACTTACATTACTTAGTAAAGTATAAAATTTTACTTTACTAAGTGACACCCACATAAACTTACTCTACTATAAAATAAACGATACTGTATATTACGATTAACACCGAAAAAGCTGCACCGATAGTCACTAATTTTTTATTTGATAATGGTTTATTGTAATCATCCATTTGATTTAAATTAGGTTCCATAATAAACTCCTTTTTTTACAAACAAGTCTATCATGATAATATCAAAAAAATATCACATGATGTAATATACTTGTTATGTATTGGTAACTCTATAGAAATTGTTTTGCGTCACAATACTTCCATCAAAATAGATTTTAAAAGATAGGGAAACAGCATGCAACACTTTACAAAGCAGTTAAGCCAACACCTCATTAAAAACCATGATGTCAACATCACTAATGCTTCTATCATGATAGAAGATGAAATTGATTTTATTGAAGCACATTTAAACAGTGAAGATGATATTAAAAGCCTTGCTAAAGAGCTTATGAACATCTATATGGTAGCATAAATGACGGTTTCAGTAGAGAGCTATTTAACGCATAATTATCCTATGTTTCACAAGTTTCCACTTCTTATTAAAAACAGTTTAATTACTTTTTTTGAAAACTATTTTCATGAAGATGAAATTAATGATTTTTTAGAAGCTAATGAGCACAAAGACGCGCACGGATTTATTGAAGCAATACTAGACTATTTTGATATTGATATTGGCATTAATAAAAATGAGTTGCTTCGTATTCCTTCTTATGGAAAAGTTGTTATTATTGCCAATCATCCTCTTGGGGCACTCGATGCATTAGCACTATTACATGTATTAAGTGATGTACGTAAAGATATTAAAATTGTTGCCTCAAAATTTTTATCAGAGTTTGAGAACATGCAAGATTATCTTATTCCTATTGATAATGTTCAAGGTAAAATGGATAAAAGCTCAGTAAATTCTATTTATAGTGCGTTACAAAAAGAACAAGCCGTAATTATTTTTCCTTCAGGTGAAGTGAGTCGTGCACGACTTGATGGTGTTAAAGATACAAAATGGCGAAAAGGCTTTTTAAAAATTGCTCTTAAAATGGAAGCACCCATTTTACCTATTTTTATTGATGCTAAAAATTCTGCCATGTTCTACATGGTTCCTATGTTAAACAAGTCATTAGCGACGGCGACTATTCCTCATGAGATGTTCAAATATCATGATAAAAAGATAGCTTTTAGAATAGGTAAAAGTATCCCATTTGAGAGCTATAATTTGCCTTCTGTAACGCTAGCTGATCGTGTCAAAATGTTTCGAAAACATTTTTATAGAGTCTCTAAAAAACATAGTGGTGTTTTTAAAACCTTTAATTCTATTGCCTTGCCTGAAAGTCGTCAGGACTTGAAACAAGAACTGTATAACTCTCAGGCTTTAGGTGAAACTAATGATGGGAAAAAAATTCTTCTGTATTCATGTAAAGAAGAAAATATTGTTTTAAAAGAGATTGGTCGTTTACGAGAAATTAGTTTTAGACAAGTAAAAGAAGGTACTGGACGTAAACGAGATTTGGACGAATACGATTATTACTACGACCACATTATATTATGGGATGATAAAGATCTTGAAATAGTAGGCTCCTACCGTATTGCTAAAGCCAAAGAGATTCTTGACATTCTAGATGTTGAGGGTCTGTATACCTCAACACTTTTTAAATATAATGATAATTTCACACCCTACTTTGAGCATGGAATTGAACTTGGACGTAGCTTTGTCCAACCAAAATACTGGAATTCACGTGCATTAGACTATTTATGGCAAGGTATTGGCGCGTACCTTAAAGTACACCCTGAAGTACGCTATATGTTTGGTGGTGTTTCCATTTCACGTTCTTATAACAATGAAGCAACCGCGTTATTAGTCTATTTTTACACACACTACTTTAGAAGTCAGTATCCTTATGTTGAACATATTGATAAGTTTTTACTCAGTGACAAACAAAAAAACCCGTTTTAAAATTCTATTTACACATAATAACTTTAGTGAAGATATTATTACTTTAAAATATGAACTTCAAACCATGGGGTATGCCATACCAACACTTTACAAACAGTATAGTGACTTATGTGAAGAAGGTGGCGTAGAGTTTATGGATTTTGGTATTGATAGAGAGTTTGACAACTGCGTAGATGGCTTTATTATGGTTGATTTAGCAAAATTAAAACCACAAAAAAGAAAACGCTATATTAAGTAAATTTAAGATAAAATCTTTGGAATACGTTTTGCTTTACTAGAAGTAAAATAACTAAGGAGCAGTTATGGAAATATCACGTTCACACAATCTTCTTACCGAAGCACTCGACTATAGAGCAATGCGTCAAGATATGATATCGTCAAATATTTCTAATGCTGATACTCCTTTTTATCGTCCTCGAGATGTTCGATTTGAAGATATGTTAGCTAATAAATCTCAAGAGATTTTTAAAAAAGAACTTCCTCAACTTGAAATGGCAAAAACTTCAGGTTCTCATATGAAAGTACATAAAGATATCGACCCCTACAAAGCTACTACATTTTTTAGAGATGGTCACATGGCAAGAAATGATGGAAACAGTGTTGACATCGATGTTGAGACCACTGAAATGGCAAAAAACTCGAGTATGTTTAAAGCGCTTATTGCAGCTTACAAAAAAGATGTCATGATTATGAAAAGTGTTATAGAGGCCTCTGCAAAAACATAATTAAATAAACTTCTCTATTCCTATAAAACTGGAACATTTATTGCTTAGATAACATTATCTAAAAGAGAGGTGAATGTCATGAGTTTTTTAAGTAGTTTTGATATTAGTGGTTATGGTCTTTCTGCACAACGCGTTCGGGTAAATACTATCAGTTCCAACATTGCCAATGCTCAAACAACACGTACTGATGAAGGTGGTCCTTACCGCCGTAAAGAAGTACTTTTCAAAGCTATAGACTTTAATGATGTTTACAATAGTGCTATTAAAGATGGTACTAATTCTCTTGGTTTTTCCGATCCTCTTAAAGAGGGTGATTTTGGGAAAAAAGTAAATCCTGCTATAATGAGTGTAGTAGTAGATAAAATCGTTCGTGATGATTCTGACTTTCAAAAGAAATTCGATCCTTCACATCCTGATGCTGATGCAAGTGGTTATGTAGCCTATCCTAACATTAATCCTGTTATTGAAATGGCAGACCTCGTAGAAGCAACACGTTCTTATCAAGCAAATGTCGCAGCATTTGAAAGTTCAAAACAGATGGCGACCAGTGCTATCTCAATATTACAAGCCTAATATTTTATAAAAATATTTTTTGGCCGATATAGTAATAGATAATTAAACAACAAAATATTAAAAAACAAGGAGTCCAGCATGAATAACTTAAATAACATCTCATCACTATCTACTGCTGATCTTCTGAATAAAAAAAGTGGTATTAACAATGCTGCTCAAGAATCATCATCTTCGTTTGCTGATACATTAAACAGTGCTCTAGGCAATGTAAATCAAGCTCAAGAAGTAAGTGAAAAAGCAATGAGTGACTTAGCAACTGGACAAGTAAAAGATCTTCATCAAGCTGCAATCTCTATTGATAAAGCAGAGATGAGTATGAAATTTATGCTAGAAGTTCGCAACAAAGCGCTTAGTGCATACAAAGAAATTACTCGAACACAGATGTAGTGCTATCTTAGCACTACTCTTTTAGACTGCAAATACTTTTTATACCATTAGATAGGCCTATTTTTGTCAAATCCCTCTTCTGAATCCAAACAACCATCCTCTAATATCGACACATCTCGAACCAAAAAAGTAACCCTACTTTTTGTTTTTCTCGTTTTTGGATTTTTACTGTTTTTAGCCGTAATGCTTTTTAATGCCATCAAGCCTAGAAATATACCTTCAAAATTTACCTCAAATAGTGAAAGAGCTAGCCGTGGTGACATTATTAGTTACGATGGTTTTCATGTTGCTTCTACCAAAAAGCTCTATAAAGCGGTTGTAAATACTAAAAATATTGATCCTCAAAAAAAAGAACTTTTTATACAACTTTTTTCTATTTATAGCGGTATGAGCCCTAAACAAATTGAGACAAAACTCAATAAGAGAAGAGGAAGTGTTGTATTAAGTTATGCCATTGCGCCTAAAGAGGCACAATATCTCAAAAGCCTTGCCTACGAACTGCTACGTTTACACGTTTTTGTTGAATATGTAACTAAAGGTGGTCGTCATATTTTACAAGGTCTAAGTATTTTAGAAAGTGGCGAAAAACGTGTTTACGCTTATGATAAACTCCTAACTCCTGTTATTGGCTATCCTCGTAAAACTGAAGATAATGGGTATACACGTGTTCGTGGCATTAAGGGCATAGAAAAATATTACGACGATGAGTTATCACCACAACAAGACTCAAAATCTTTTGCCCCTCGTGATGTTAACAGTTATATGATTATGAATAAACAGTACTCAAAAAAGGAGGCTGTTAGTGGTATGGATGTAAAAATCACCATTCCTGTCACCTTGCAACTTCGTATTGAAAAAATATTATCTAAGTATAGAAAAGAGCTTAAGGCGAAAGAGATAATGTCTGTAATTATGGACTCTCGAACAGGTCGAATATACTCTATCGCGTCATCAAATCGTTTTTATCCTACTCATATTAAACGTAGTGAATACCCCTCATTAAATACAGGGGCAATTGAGTACAGTTATGAACCGGGTTCTGTTATTAAACCTATTGTATTTTCCCTGCTACTTAATGAAAAGCTTGTTAATCCCTATGACCTTGTCAATGTTCATAATGGACGGTATAAAATTGGTAGAAAAACTATAACAGATGAACATAAATATGACTGGCTTAGTGCTGAAAATGTTATTGTTCACTCATCCAATATTGGTATTGCTCAACTGGCACAAAAGCTAGGTCCGGTTGAGTACTATCAAGGTTTAATAGAATATGGTTTTGCTCAAAAAAGTGGACTTGATTTACCATATGAAAAAAGTGGTGTAATCCCTTCAATTAATCAATTAAGTGATAAAATTTATAAAGCTACGGCCTCTTATGGTTATGGAATGCGTATGAATTTAATGCAACTTGTAAAAGCATACAATGCCTTTAATAATAATGGTCGTACCGTTACTCCTTATCTCTTAGAGTATCTTATTGACCCAAGAGGCAATATAATCAAACCCGAACGTGAGGAGAGTGTCCAAGTTATTCGAGCTTCTACCGCACAAAGAATGAAAAAAATTCTCGTTAAAACAGTTATTGATGGAACGGGTAAAAAAACCATTACTCCGGGTATTGAAGTAGGTGGAAAAACAGGTACAGCACACATTGCTCATGCTAAAAAGAGAGGGTATGCTAATCGCTATAACACTTCATTTGTAGGCTTTGCTAATGATAAAAAACGACGTTATACTATGGGTGTTACTGTAGTTGAACCTACAACCAATCACTTTGCCTCATTAACTGCCGTACCTGTATTCAAAGAAATTATTGACTTAATGATTGATGAAGGATATTTAAAGCGTTAAATTAGCACTCTTAATGTATAATGTTTTCTAATATTTAATTATAAGAGAAACAAGAAAAATAAGGACTTTTATGCTTTTAAAATCTATTACATTAAGTTTAGCTGTTGCACTTTTTATGGGTTGTGGTAGCGATAGCTCTGGTGGTCCATCTGAAGCTGCTTTTGAAACACAAACTAAAACAACAAGTAGTTCAGCAGAAGAGGAGCAAGCAAAAGAAGATGAAAGTCTTCTAAACTCTCTTATCTCAACAGCAAATTTATCAACCTCGTTTAACGAATTTGCTTTTGATGCTTTAGCTTCAATTACCCCTCAATTAATTCAAACTATTTTTCCAGAAGCTTCTGAAAAATTTACTGCTGCATTGAATCTTCTCCCTGTTGATGCTCTGTTTGATAATGATTTTATTAAAGATTATCTTTTTAGTTTTTATGAAAAAATTACGTCAGGTCGTTCAGCACCATCTCTTGCAGGAGATGCTAATAATTTAACACAAGAAGATAGAAACTTTTTAAGTGGTTTAATTGAATCTATCAAAGATAAAATTAGAGAAATTATTAACAACGGTTTTAAAAATTTTGGTGATTCTGATGAGCCTACTGTAGAAAACCCTCAGGTTGCCAACCAAGTTCAAGCCGTTTGGAATGAAGTTATTTCAGACCCATTAACCACACTTCCTCAAGAAGAGATCTCATTTTTAAAACTCTATTCTAAATTTAAAGATATTATTTTAGCTGATGCAAAACGTACTATTGCAGAGCAGTCTGATATTCGTCATCCTTTTGAAAAACTCGCACATCCTAATGGTGTGTGTATGAAAGGTACATGGAAAATCAACACCGCGAATCCATATAGTGGTTACTTCAAAAATGAGAGTGAAGCACTGATTATTGCGCGTGCATCTTCTGCTATGAGTAACACAAAAAAAGGTGAAAACAGAGCCTTTGGTTTAGCCGGAAAAATTTTTCCTACAACAGATGCTCACGTTATTAATAACGAGCCAACAGCAAACTTCTTTGTTATTGATGATTTAGGCGGAACTAAAGCAGACTATTTCACTGATGTTGAACTTACTAATGAACCAAAAGTAAGTACAACAAGTGAAGTATTAAAATATATTTTATACGGTCTTAAAGTTGCTAGTGCATTTAATGAAGCTGATAAAAACCCAGGTATTCGTCAAGTATATGAAATTTCTCATCTTGGAGAGACTAACACAAGCACAATCATTACTCCTCAATGGATGAAATTAGAAGCTCAAGAAGGTCAAACCGCACTTAATGCTACTGACTTTAGAGATGAGTTTTCATTTGAAACACAAGAAGAGTTACGTTTTAACATTTCTGTTGCAAGTAGTGAAGTAGATGGTGTTAAACAGTGGCAAACTATTGGAGTAATTACATTTAATGAGTCTGTTGTCTCAACAAGTTGTGACCATAGACTTCATTTTCACCATCCTGTATGGCGTGATGATTTAGTTTACGAGTAGAAGTTTAGAACACTTATTTTAGAACAACAACCCAAACATAATAATACCCTTCACTATCGGTGAAGGTGTCCTTCACATAGCTCTCTTTTACAATATCTTCTGCTTTAGAAACAATAGTCTGCTTAAATTCAGATGTATAATTACCGCTAATACTACTTTTTACTGACTCAGTATTAGAACTAATTTCTACTTTTATAGTCTCTAAAAGTTCTGCTCGTGCTTGAAGTATCGCAACTCTTCGTAATGTTTTATCTTTAACAATTCCTATACCACCATAAAACTGACTGTTAGTAGGATTGTTCATCCACAAGGGTTGAGCAAAAAGATGCACCATAAAAAGTATACTTAAAATAAAAAACTTCATAATATTACCACCATTTTTTTAGTCTAATTATACTTATTGTAATCTTAATTTAAATACAATACTTTATCAATAATATTAAGGTTCACTATGATAGATAAATTACTGATAACTCTATTTTTAAGTAGTATGTTATTTTCGTTGCAAGCAAAAATAATTATTCAAGAAGCAAGCTATACAATGGGCGATGATGATTCTAAAGCTGATACTCGTAACAGAGCAATTTTAAAAGCCAAACGTGATGCTCTTGAACGTTCAGGTGTTTACATAAAATCTAACACAACATTCAAAAATGGAAATTTAGATGATACCATTCAAAGTTTTTCAGCTTCAATTATGAAAGTTACTCTTTTAGACTCAAAATTTGATTATCCAAACTACTGGGTAAAAATAAAAGCAGATATTAATGTTGAACTATTAAACAAAAAATTAAAATCTTATTCAACTTCAGAAGTTGATGACAGTACACTCATTGATGCAAAAAGATCTGAAATCGAAGCGTTAAATAAAAAACTCGATAAAATTTTACATCAAAAACATAAAAAGAATGAGCTGAAAAATTTACAACTGCAAAAGAAATCTTTAATTCAAAAAATCAATACATTAGCAGACAATAAAAGTATTAAACTTAGTACTATAAAAGATAAAAACTATGCCTATATTACTATTACCTCTAATAAAAAAGAGACGGAAATCTATATTGATAATATTTATGTTGGTATGGCTCCAATAAAACGATTTAAAATTCCTTCAAACAAAGAGATAGTAATTAAAGGGGTTAACGATAAACGATACTTCCCTAAAGATATTATTATCCGTAAAAAAGCAAAACGGCTTTCAATTCCTAAAGTAAATCTTAACTTTACAACAGGAAAATCAGAAATATTTTTAGTGGGCGAAAGTGGTGCAAAAGTTTATGTAAACAGCACTTTTTTAAGAGTTTTGTCCGAAGAGAACCGTGTTTTGGAAATCAATTCAGACAAAAAAGTTGAAATTGCTATTGTTCATTATGATGGATGTTATACAACTCAAGAAGATTTATGGGCAAATAATACCTATGAAATTTTTTACACCTTGTCTAAATCTATATGTTCCAAAATAGATACTACAATTAAACATCACGGAATTAGTTATGAAACAGTTATTTCCCCTTACACAGGAAAAATTTGGCTCGATAGAAACTTAGGCGCGTCACAAGTGTGTCAACGTTTTGATGATAAAGCCTGTTATGGAGACTTATATCAATGGGGACGAGAAACAGACAGTCATCAAAAACGCTCTAGTAGTCAATCAAATGAGCAAGCAAGAAGTCTTAGTAATAGTAAAAACAAGTTTATAACCACACAAAGCTCAAATAAATATGACTGGGCATACAATATAGACAGGAATGGAAATCAAAGAACAGTAAACTGGTCAAAAACAGATGGTAGTTCAATTTGTCCAAAATCGTTTAGAGTACCAAGCATCAAAGAACTACAAAAAGAAACTATAAATAACAATTTCAAAGACCGTAATGATGCCTTTAAAAACTTTTTAAAATTGCCATCTTCTGGTTACCGTGATAGCAGTAGTGGTTCTCTAGATAACGTAGGCACTAGCGGTTATGTTTGGTCGTCATCTGTAAGTGGTTCAAGTTCTAACTACTTGTACTTCGGTTCGGGCAATGCAAACGCTGGCAACGGTAGCCGAGCTTACGGGGTGGCAGTGCGCTGTGTCAAGGATTGAAACTTAAAATTAACTGCTGGTGTAACCAGCAGAAAAGTTAAATTTTTGAAATATAAAACTTAATATTTACTTAATATATGGATTTTAAAATGGAAACTTTATTTACATTCGTTCAAAAAGAAGATGAAAACCTACTTCTCTTAAATATCTTTGAAGCCTATGAAGATGCTCGAAAAAATAAACGTGCGAAAATATCTCAAATTGAGTTTGAGTACTATTATGAAAGAAATCTAATTAAGCTACATAAAGAGATTATAAACAGAACCTATAAGCCTCTACCCTCTACAGCTTTTATAACAACTAAACCCGTTATTAGAGAAGTGTTTGCAGCTGATTTTCAAGACCGTGTTATTCATCATCTTATTTTTAATGAAATTGCACCCCTATTTGAAAAAGAATTTATTGAAGACAGTTATAGTTGTAGAAAAACCAAAGGCACACTTTATGGAGTGAATAGAGTTTTTGATTTTATTAACAGTAATTCTCAAAACTATACACACGACAGTTATATTTTAAAGCTTGATATTAAAAGTTACTTTTACTCCATTAACAAAGACATTTTATACAAAATAATAACAAAAACACTTTTAAAGTATAAATCTCACTTAACTGTAGATTTTGAAACTATTGACTACCTCATACATACAACAATATTTTCAGATGCAACAACAGATGTAAAACTTTATAAAGATACTAAAAACTGGAAAATACTTCCTAAAAACAAGTCACTATTTTATGCTAACAAAGGCTACGGTTTACCCATTGGAAACCTTACTTCTCAACTCTTTTCTAACATATATATGAATGAACTTGACAATTATATTACAAAAACATTACAGATTGAGTATTACGGAAGATACGTAGACGACTTTATATTAATCCACAATAGTAAAAAACATCTACTATCTTTAATCAAAAAGATAAAACTTTTTTTACATGAAAAACTAGAACTTACATTGCATCCTAAAAAAATTTATATTCAGCATTATTCAAAAGGAGTTAAATTTCTAGGCGCTTATATCAAACCCCATGTAAAATATATTGATAAAAGAACAAAAGGAAATTTTTATAAACTTATTTACAAAATTAATACAAGTTTTGAAACAAAAACTCCTAATGAAGAATTACTCTTTAACATTAGAAACTCAATAAATTCTTACTTAGGAACTTTAATACATTTTAGTAGTTTCAAACTTCGAAAAAAAATATTGCTTACACTTGATAAAAAATTTCTTAACTATTTTTTTATTGATAAAAATTATTCTAAAGGGAACCTCTAAAAACCGCTTCTAAAGTAGCCTAAATTATTCCCAATTAAATTTTCATCTTTTATCAGGTTTTTCAAATATATATTCTGAAAAAACTGAGTAAATTTCACCTATTATTGATGAGATTTACTCAATTATTTCTTAT
>Ga0233442_1001745_pt1 | contig 15759 bp, 14 predicted proteins | sample SI_123_September_3_FD_182789 | JGI IMG/M metagenome (GOLD analysis project Ga0233442, IMG submission 182789) | Seawater microbial communities from Saanich Inlet, British Columbia, Canada - SI_123_September2016_150_MG | ecosystem: Environmental > Aquatic > Marine > Inlet | place: Canada: British... | reverse complement strand
TTCGTATTTTAGGGGTTTGTTTGAATAATTTGATTTAAGTTAAAAGTAGTTGGTGACCCCAAGGAGATTTGAACTCCTATGGCATGGATGAAAACCATGAATCCTAACCATTAGATGATGGGGCCACGTTGTTGTAAAAATGGTGTCCTGTGATGGATTCGAACCATCGACATCCTCATTAAAAGTGAGATGCTCTACCAACTGAGCTAACAAGACAAAACAAACATCTCTGTTTGTGGATGGGAATTATAGACAAAATTATTTTAAATGTCAAGTATTTTTCCTTTATCATCTTATGAAATTTATTTTTTGCTTATTTTTTACAAAAATTGTGTAAAATAAAGGTATGAATTTCTTTAGTTTTGAGTATCCTTTATTAATTTTACTGTTACCACCACTTTTATGGTGTCTTTACCGATGTAAAGAGCAAGTCAACTCACAATATTTTGTACATTTAAATTTTTTTTCTCCTGCGGCACCTTGGCTAAAACTAGAGTGGTTACTTAAAATTATTGTAGTCGTTAGTTTAATTGTTGCTATGGCATCACCCATTATGATAGATAGGTATGATCCGTTAAATAGAAATGGAATTGATATTGTACTCTCGATAGACGGAAGTGGTTCTATGAACGCTTCGGGATTTGATTCAGAAGATAATTTTAAAACCCGTTTTGAAATTGTTCAAGATATTGCAACGAAGTTTATTTTACAACGCTTTGAGGATAATGTAGGGGTCGTTTTATATGGCGATTTTGCTTTTATAGCGTCTCCTGTTACTTATGAAAAAGAGATTATTGCAGAGATGATTTCATACCTTTCTCATGGTATGGCTGGGCAAAATACGGCTATTGGTGAAGGTATTGCTATGAGTGTAAGAGCCTTGCAAACCTCTAAAGCCAAAACAAAAATTATTATTTTACTAAGTGATGGAGAACACAACAGTGGTTCTGTTTCACCTAAAGACGCGGTCACTATGGCGGCTGATAAAGGTATCAAAATTTATACTATTGGAATGGGCTCAAATGGTGAATTTGATTCTGGTCTTTTAGGAGAAATAGCCTCTAAAAGTGGAGGTCAATATTTTTGGGCCTCAAATAAAGAGGAGCTCAAAGAGATTTATGAGGAAATAGACACTCTTGAAAAATCAACCATTAAAAGTAAAGATTATCTTTTAAAAGAGTATTACTATTACTATCTATTACTATTGGCTTTTTCTATCATGATAGTTATTTTATATAAAAAACTTAATGCTAAACATAGTTTAGAAAGTGACTTATCATGATAGTTTTAGCACCTCATTTTTTATGGCTGTTAGTCCCATTAGTTATTTTGGTTTTTTATTTTCGTCAGCAGTTTACTAAAGAGTTACGTTGGCTTTTTGTAGCACTTCTTTTTACGGTGGTAGCACTTGAGCGACCCGTTTTTGAAAAAAGCTCTATGGATGCGCAAGAGCAGGGTAGTGATGTTATTTTAGCACTTGATTTATCTTACTCTATGCAAGCCAATGACATAAAACCTACACGTTTAGCTAAAGCCCAAGAGATGATAAGTACACTTGTCAAAAAGAATCATCATGATAGATTTGGAGTAATCGGTTTTACTTCAAACGCTATTGTACTTTCTCCTCTTACAAAAGACGAAGAGTTGTTGTTACATCTGATTGGTGGTGTTGATAGTGAACTAATTATGACCAAATCAACACGTATTTTACCGGCGCTTGAATTAGCTCGTAAAATGTCTCATGCCAAACATCCTAAAGTCCTACTATTTAGTGATGGCGGGGATGAAAGCGTGTATGACAAAGAGGCACAATTTTTAAAGCAAAGTGGCATTGAATTAATAGTTATCATGATAGCTACTGATTATGGAACTTCACTCAAAGACAAATATTCAAAAGTGATTAAAGATGAGTTGGGAAATATTGTTATAACGGCTCGAAATCGTGCGGTAGAAGTATTAAGTCAAAATGTTATTGATAGTGGTGATGTAGGAGATTTACTCTCTATTTTAGATGATAAACGTGACGATGACTATAGTTCTCAAACTCAGATGATGCAGTATGAAGAGCTTTTTTATTATCCTATTGCGTTGGCACTGTTTAGCTTTTTAATGGCGATGACAACGCTTTCAAAACATCTACGAAAGATAGTTGTCATGATAGCTCTGTTTTTTGGTATAAATCTTAACGCGTCATTGCTTGATGGCTACTATTTTGAGCATGGTATTACTGCTTATCATGATAACAATTATGAGCGTGCTTTAGAATTTTTTCAAAAAAGTGAAAAAGATAATTTTATTTATAATCGTGCTCATAGTTTATATAGACTGGGAAAGTATGAAGAAGCACTTTTTATGTATGAACGTCTAAAAAGTGCAAATCCTATTGTTAAGTCAGGACTCTATTTTAATATTGCTAACTGCTACATTAGGCTTCAAGAATTTGATAAAGCAAAAGAGACGTTTGTAAAGTCATTAACACTTCACTATACAAAAGAAGCTGATGAAAATTTAGCCTATATCAATAATGCAACCGAACAAGACCATCTGATTACTGGTCAAGTTGAGGGAAAAAAGAGAGCACAATCTTCAGCACAGGAAAATACTTCAAAAAAAGAGGGTGATAATAAAGAAGATAAAAAAGAGGGGGGTAGCTCAAACATGAAAGTTGAAGGAGCTGCTGCTTCAGGAAGCTCTGATGGCGGTAAAAAAGTTAAAAATGAGGGACAGTTTTCACTCCAACAAGGTAATGCAAAACTAAGTTCACGACAATATGAGTTAATAAATAAAAGGGGAGTTCATGAAGAAAAACCGTGGTAGCCTTGGTTACATAGAAAAATTATTTTTTATCATGATAGCTTTTACATCACATCTTTTGGCGCAAGAGTACCAATGGAGTGTTGAAGTTTCTAAGTCAGAACTCTATGTGAACGAAGCTTTTGTAGTGAGTTATGATTGCCAATTTTCGAAAAGTGACAATGAATATAATATTGAGTTTACACCACCTAAACAGAGTTCAAATTATCAGCTCATTTTACTTTCGAAAAAAGAGAGTGAAGAAAAAGGACTTCGTCATGACAGGTTTCGCTATCTTATTTTTCCAAAACAAGCAGGTATATTAGCACTTAATTTTGAAGCACTTATGCGATATACCACCAAAGAGTCTATTGAAAATAGTGTCATTGGTCGTGATAATGTAGAAGATATAGATTTTAAAGACAGTGTTGTAAAACTCCCTTCTATTTCGGTAAGTGTTTTAGAACAATCTCAAAACATTGTCGGAGACTTGCAACTTACTTATAGTGTTGATAGTAACAAAGTTAAGGCGTATGAGCCTACACATTTAACTATCATGATAAAAGGATTTTCTAATTTTCAAGCACTTCAAGATTTTAAAATTATTATTGATGGGGTGAAAACATTTACCCAAAAAGCGAGTCGTAATTTTATCATGACAGAAAAAGGATTTGAAGGTATTTTTACTCAGAAATTCTCTTTAGTAGGACAAAAAGATTTTATTATTCCTCAATTCGAATTGAGTTATTTTAATACAAGTACAAAACAAGTAAAAAGCTTATCAGCAGGTGCTATTAAAGTTGAAGTTGAAAAAGGGTTTAGTAAAGAGAAGCTTTTAGATGAGGTTAGTGACGATGATAGTTTTCATTTTAATGTTAGTTATCTGTACTATTTTTTGACATTTATGAGTGGTTTAGTTATTGGATTTTTACTGCGTGAATTTAAATTTTCAAAAAAAATAGTTTCAAGTTTTGAAGCCGAGGTCCTTGGGTGTAAAGATGAAAAGGCATTGTCAGTACTGCTTATTTTAGAAGATAATAAAAAATTCGCATCGATTTTAGAGCGTTTAGAAGCAAAAAGTATCACATTATCAACAGCAAAAAAAGAAGCTCTAAAGTTATAATATTAGCAAAGAAGTGAGACGTCATGCAAAAAGATGAAGCTTATTATCAACAGTTAAACCGTCGTGAAAAGTATAAAGCGCAGATGCGCCCTTATGACTATTTTAAAGAGTTTGAAACTTTAGATTTTGAAAGTCTTGGTGAGGGTGATCGTTATTATCTTCAAGATTTTGGTATTTTTAATACCGATTTTTTAGAAGATGAATTTACCATTCGTATTCGTGTTGCAGGTGGTCGGTTGACGGCAACTCAATTTAATCATTTAGCGGATGTTGTTGAAGATTATGATTTAACTTTTGTACTTACTGCACGTGGGGGCATTCAACTACATGATATTAATGTTGATGATGTTAAAGCTATTTGGAAAAAGTGTAATGAAGAGGGCTTAAGTACATGGCAAAGCTTTGGCGATAACATACGTAATATTGTGAGTGATGTGTACGACGGGATAGGTGAGTATGCTCATATAGAGGTACAGGGTATTATTGAACAGATGCAAAGCTATATTTTAAAAAATCCAAAATATGTAGGAATGTTACCCCGTCGTGTTTCAATTGGTATTAGTGGGAACAGTGCAAGTGTCAATTCATTTTTTGCTAATGATATCTATTTTGCTTTGGCAAAAAAAGAAAATATTTATGGTTTTAATATTTACATGGGAGGTAAAAATAACGAGTTAGCCCTTGATATGGATATTTTCTTACAGCACGATGAGGTTTTCGATTTTTTTAAAGCTTTTGTCTCAATGTTTTATAATCACGGGTCACGTTTTTCACGCTCTAAAACACGTTTTTTCTATATGTTACAAAGCCACGGTAAAGAAAAAGTTTGTGAACTTTTACAAGAAGAGTATCAAAAAGAGTTTCAAAGTGCAGGGGTACTACAACTCAAACATGTAGATTTTAAAGAGTTTGAAACACTTAACGATGGAACATTTTCGTACTGTTATCAGAGTGATTTTGCTCGTGTTACACCTACTGAAATGCGAGAGATTAGTAATTTTTCCTTGCAAAGCAGTTGTAGTATTCGTCTAGGAATTGATCAAAATATATATCTTTTAGGGTTAAAAGATAAAAAGGTTCCGTTTAGCGCATTAAAATTAAGCAGTACTATTGTGGCATGTGCAGGTAACTTATGTCCTTATTCAGCATGGAGTATTAAAGATAAAACACGTTATTTACCTTTAGAAAAAATTTATAAACATCGAATAAAAATAGGTTTCTCAGGATGTGTGAAAGGGTGTGGACGACATCGTCATACTGACATTGGTCTTATTGGCTTAAAAACCAATAATTTTGGTGATACTGAGGGTGGGGCAAGGGTCTTTATAGGTGCGGAGCACGATACTGGTATCAGTGTTTCTCGTCAGCTTTTTGCTATGGTTCCTTTTGTGCATCTTTACAAAACTATGGAACTTATTATTACTCTGTATGAAAAAAGTACTTATAAAAATTTCCAACTTTATGCGCATCATATTTTAAACTACTATAGCGAAGAGTTTTTAGCTCTTTGGCATTTACTGAATTTAAAAACATCTCAAGCTATTACTCTTTTACCCTGTTCGTCATTAATGACTTTAGAAGATGAAGTACATCTACTACAAAAGACATTTCATTATGAGGTACTTGATGGAAATTTTAAAAAAAGTGTTGTGACACTGTCTAAAGCATTGTGGAGTGTTGAAGGTAAAGACCCTAACTATAAACCGCCTATTAAAAGAGTGAATGTACGTTAGTATAGGGTCAAAAAGGTATTAAAAAGCACAACCATCAGGTTGGGGTGCTTGTAAAATAACAGCTTCAGAGTTTTGAATAATATCGCTGCTTACTTCAAACCCACTTTCAACACTTCCTTTTAAAACATCGCCGTTATAGCCTGTAGTATTCATGTGCGCACGTACATAAACAACTTGTGTAGAACTTATCATGATACTTCCACCCGAACGAGTAAATGGCTGATCTGTAGGATGAGAATGAAATAAAATTCGTCTGTAGATTAAATTACCCGTTTCATCTAATACTTCCCACCAATTAGCATATTGAGCACATCCTGTTTCATCACTACTCAGAGTAACATTAAAGGAATAAGAACCTGAATCTCCATTAACGTTCACTGCAGTAACATCAGCACGTTCACTGCTTAAAAGAGTTTGAGTAGTAGGAGTTGTAACCGATGGTGGAGTATTTGATGTTGCTTGACTTCCACAGCCACTTAGGAGTAAAAGTGAAGTCAATAAAATGGTTTTCATGATAGGGCTCTTTAATTTTTAAAGAAGTGTAACACAGTTATAGTGATTATTTAGTGCTCACTTGCCCCTTCAATACCAATACCGGTTTGAGAACGAATAAATTGGGCTTCAAAAGCGTCATGTTCATCTTGAGCACGTTGTGATTTATCGGTAATTGAGAAAAACCATATTGAGAAAAATGCAACACTTACTGAAAAGAGAGCGGGATATTTGTATGGAAAAATAGCTTCACTATTTCCTAGAATTTGTACCCAAACAATAGGACCAAGTAGCACTAAAACAACTGCTGTTGTTAACCCTAAACTTCCTCCAATAACTGCACCGCGTGTGGTTAAACGTGACCAATACATTGATAAAAAGAGAATTGGAAAGTTTGCAGAAGCAGCAATAGCGAAGGCAAGACCAACGACAAAGGCAATATTCTGATTTTCAAAAGCAATTCCCATAATAATAGCTACAATTCCCAATACAACGGTTGCAATACGTGAAACTTTTATCTCTTTTTGAGGGTCAGCATGACCTTGTTTAAAAACACTTGCATATAAATCATGAGAAATTGCGGAAGCTCCAGCGAGTGTAAGTCCTGAAACTACGGCTAAAATAGTGGCAAAGGCTACCGCAGAGATAAATCCATAAAATAGATCTCCACCCACAGCATGAGAAAGATGAATCGCTGCCATATTATTTCCACCAAGTATAGGATGACCACCATTAATAGCTTGTTTAGCAATATCTAAGTAGGCAGGATTTTGATAGACTAAAACAATAGCGCCAAACCCAATTATAAAAGTTAACATATAGAAGTACCCAATAAATCCTGTTGCATAAAAGACAGATTTTCGTGCTTCTTTTGCATCATTAACGGTAAAAAATCGCATTAATATGTGGGGAAGTCCTGCGGTACCAAACATTAAGGCAATAGCCAATGAAATTGCTGAAATAGGGTCACTGACCAAGCCACCAGGTGCCATAATAGATTCATTTTTTAATTCTACGGCTGTTGCAAATAAAATATCAAAATTAAAATGAAACTGTTTTAAGACCATAAAAGCCATAAAAGTAGCCCCTGAAAGCAGTAAAAAAGCTTTTATAATTTGAACCCATGTTGTTGCAAGCATTCCACCAAAGGCAACATAGGTAATCATTAATATGCCTACTAGAACAACGGCGTATTCATAATCGAGTCCAAAAAGAAGCTCAATTAATTTTCCACTTCCTACCATCTGTGCAATGAGGTATAAAATTACAGTTGAAATAGACCCAAAAGCAGCAAGTGTTCTAATGGGTTTTTGTTGTAGTCTAAATGATGCAACATCCGCAAAAGTAAATTTACCTAAATTTCTAAGAGGTTCAGCAATAAGAAACAAAATAATTGGCCAACCAACTAAAAATCCAATAGAGTAAATGAGACCATCATAACCTTTTAAATATACCAGTCCTGAGATACCTAAAAATGAAGCTGCAGACATGTAATCACCCGCAATAGCCATTCCATTTTGAAGACCACTAATACCACCACCAGCGGTATAAAAGTCTTTTGCTGTTTTTGTTTTTTGAGCTGCCCAGTAGGTAATAAAAAGAGTAGAACCTACAAAAATAAGAAACATAATAATTGCTGCCATATTTAAAGGCTGTTTTTCAATAGGACCTTCAATAGTTCCTGAAGCAAAAAGTGAAAATGTACTGAGTAATAGAATAAAAATTATTTTCATTATGATCTCAATTTTTTTTGAGGATATAGTTCTTTGGGAGAAAATTTTTCATGAATTTTTTGTGTTAATGTGTCAAATTCACTGTTGGCACGGCGAACATAAATACCCGTTAATGAAAATGAAAATAGAATAATAAAAATACCAACAGCTATTCCAATAGTAGTAGTTGCACCTTCATAAAGTGGTGCTGCTAAAAAAGTAGGATAAAAAGCAAGGGTTAAAATAAATGAAAAATAAACACAGAGCATTAACAGTGTCAATTTAATAGAGTAAGCTCTACGGGTTTGAACTAAATAGATATAATCTTTGTCATTTTTGATTTTTGTAGCAAGTGAAGCGTTAATCAATATTGTTTCCTTATATTAAAAAGGAAATAATACTATGGAAGTGGTTAAAAGGTACTCAGTTTTATAACTAAAATTATTTCTAAGCAATACCTAATATTACTCTTGGGAACATAACTCTCTATAAACAGGTACAACAGCTTCAATTTGTGTACGTGTTGGTTTTGTTCTTACAGATAAATAAGTGACTTTACCATCAAGTGATACTTTTCTCATCGCCGTTGCATGAACCCAATAGTAGCCCCCATCTTTACGAAGGTTTTTAACAATACCTGTCCAAAAACCTTTGTTTTGAATATCGTCCCAAAGTCCTTGAAATGCAATTTTAGGCATATCAGGATGTCTTACAACATTATGAGGTTCTCCGATTAATTCTTGAGGAACATAGCCTGCAATTTCATAAAAGAGCTCATTAGCATAAAGAATAATACCTTTATCATCAGTTTCACTTAAAATATAACCGTTATCAGGATAGTACCACTCATTGGTTGTATCATCTTTATAGACGTGATTCATAATGTCTCCATAATGTTTTTTGTCTCTTATCCCAGCTAATATTGTTTGAAACTTTTATTAAAAAAAAATAAATCTTTTCTTGTGTCTTGGAAATTTAAAACTATAAATTTGTAGAAATAAAATTTTCTACTAATATTAATCTAAAATAAAATAAAATATTTAATCTTATTTTAAATAAACGAAGACTACAATTCATTCAGTGCGTTACTTAACAATAGAAATTTAGGCTTAGTTACTATAACTTTTCGAATTATGTATAAGGGCTCTTTTAAAAGCGGTGTAAAGTTTTTAGAAGTGCCCTTAACTCTTAGGAGAATCAGATGTCAAAGCAAATGTCAGATGAGATGTTAGAACAGAGTGAAAACTCTTTAGATAGAAGAAGTTTTTTAAAAAGTGCTGCTGCGGCTTCAGCTGCTTCAGCACTAGGAATGGTTGTACCAACTGAAGTACAAGCCAAAGCAGATAAAGCTCAGGGTGACTGGCGTTGGGATAAAGCAGCATGTCGTTTTTGTGGAACAGGCTGTGGAATTATGATGGCAACCAAAGGTGAAGGTGTTGATCGTAAAATTGTTGCGGTTAAAGGGGATCCTGCTGCACCAGTAAATCGTGGTCTTAACTGTATTAAAGGGTATTTTAATGCGAAGATTATGTACGGAGCGGATCGTTTAACTCAACCTCTTTTACGTGTAGGAAAAGATGGTAAGTTTGACAAGCAAGGTAAATTTGCTCCTGTTTCATGGGAACGTGCGTTTGACGAAATGGAAGTTAACATTCGTAAAGCACTTAAGCATGCTGGACCAGAATCTGTTGGTGTATTCTCTTCAGGACAATATACGATTCAAGAAGGATATGCTGCTCAAAAGATGATGAAAGCAGGATTTCGTTCAAATGCTTTTGATCCTAATGCACGTCACTGTATGGCTTCTGCTGTTGTTGGTTTTTACCAAACATTTGGTGTTGATGAACCATCAGGTTGTTATGATGATATTGAATTAACAGATACAATTGTATCTTGGGGTTCAAACATGGCAGAGATGCACCCTATTTTATGGTCACGTGTAACGGATAGAAAACTTTCTGATCCTGATCGTGTTAAAGTTATCTCTATGCAGACATATACACATAGAACATCAGATTTAGCAGATATTGAAATTATCTTCTCTCCAAATACTGATATGGCACTATGGAACTATGTAGCGCGTGAAATTGTTTACAATAATCCAGAATCAATTGATTGGGATTTTATTAAAAAACATATTATTTTTGCTGCGGGTCCTGTAAATATTGGTTACGGAATGCGTCGTAAGGGTGAAAAATCTTTAGAAGATGGTTCTTATACTGATTTAGAAAAAGAGACAATTGACAAAGAAATGGAAACTATTGTTTCTGAAAAAGAAGCTCCTGCACTTGAGCCTTATGGTTACAAAGCGGGCGATAAAATGACCCATACTGCTGGAACACTGAAGCACTGGGAAATCTCTTTTGAAGAGTACAAAAAATCATTAGCACCTTATACTCTTGATTATGTAGCTGAAATTTCAAAAGGTAATCCGGATGAAGATATTAATGAGTTTAAAAAGAAACTTCAAGCCTTAGCTGACTTATATGTTGAAAAAGGTCGTAAAGTAGTTTCTTTTTGGACAATGGGTATGAATCAACATACACGTGGAACATGGACAAATACACTTTCGTATAATGTTCACTTTTTACTTAATAAACAAGCACATCCAGGTTCTGGTGCGTTTAGTTTAACAGGACAACCCTCAGCATGTGGTACGGCTCGTGAAGTAGGTACATTTACTCACAGACTTCCAGCAGATATGATGGTTAAAAATCCTAAACACCGTAAAATTGCAGAACATAAATGGATGGTTCCAGAAGGAACAATTAATCCAGTAGGTAAACAACATATTACAAAAATTCACCGTGATATTGAAGATGGTTTAATCAAATTTGCATGGGTAAATGTTTGTAATCCTTACCAAGATACTGCGTCAGCACATCACTGGATTAAAGCAGCACGTACTATGGATAACTTCATTGTAACGTCTGATGGATATCCTGGTATTTCTGCAAAAGTATCGGATCTTATTTTACCATCAGCAATGATGTATGAAAAATGGGGTGCTTATGGAAATGCAGAACGTCGTACACAACACTGGAGACAACAAGTAACTCCTGTTGGTGATGCAATGAGTGATACATGGCAGTGGGTAGAACTTTCTAAACGTTTTACGGTTAAAGATTTATGGGGTGAGCAAAAACCAAGTGGCCCACGTAAAGATGCACTTCCAGACATCATTGCAAAAGCTAAAGCAATGGGTTACTCTGAAGACACAACAATGTATGAAATTTTATATGCAAATGATGTGGCAAAATCATATAAACTAGACCAAGAAGATATTATTCAAACTGGATATGACAACACTGATGGTTTTGGTGATGAAAGAAATGTAGTTGGTTCTGATGGTAAAGTGTTTAAAGGATACGGATTCTTTATTCAAAAATATTTATGGGAAGAGTATGCTTCATTTACACGTGGGCATGGACATGATTTAGCACCATTTAATATGTATCATAAAGTACGTGGACTTAAATGGCCAGTAGTTGAGGGTAAAGAGACACAATGGCGTTTCAATGCTAAATATGATCCGTATGCTGCTAAAGCAACTAAAGAGACAGGATATGATTTTGCATTCTACGGAACATTAGCAAAAGCATTGCCTCAAGGTGACTTAAATGGTATTAAAGATAAAACGAAAAAAGCGTTAACAAATAAAGCGAAGATTTTTGCACGTCCTTACATGGATCCTCCAGAAATGCCAGATGCTAAATATGATACGTGGTTATGTACAGGTCGTGTTCTTGAACATTGGCATTCAGGAACGATGACAATGCGTGTTCCTGAGCTTTTCCGTGCAGTTCCTGAAGCACTTTGTTACATTCATCCTGAAGATGCTAAGAAAAAAGATCTTGTACGTGGTGGTTTATGTTGGGTTGAATCTCGTCGTGGTCGTGTAAAAGCACGTGTTGAGACTCGTGGACGTAATAGACCTCCTCGTGGTCTTGTATTTGTTCCATGGTTTGATGAAAAAGTATTTATCAATAAAGTGTGTTTAGATGCAACATGTCCAATGTCAAAACAGATTGACCACAAAAAATGTGCGGTAAAAATATATAAAGCGTAAGCTTAATATAAAATTTAAATAAAGAAGTGAATGATGCAAAAAATTAGTGGACGAAGAAAATTTATTCTTTCAATGGCAAGAGCAGTTGGTCTTGCCTCTATGGGAGGACTTGTATGGTACTCAGTACTTGAAGAGTCTTCACATGCTTCACTAATTTTACGTCCACCTGCGGCATTAGCTGAAGAAGATTTTTTAAAAACATGTATTAAATGTGGGCTTTGTGTTTCAGCATGTCCTTTTGACACGTTAAAACTAGCATCACTAGGTGATAAGAAACCTATTGGTACTCCATTTTTTGATGCACGTGATATTCCATGTTATATGTGTGAAGATATTCCTTGTGTACCGGTTTGTCCAAGTGGTGCTTTAGATGAGAAAAGTGTGACTAATAGCGAGGGAAATCTCGATATTGATATGTCTAAAATGGGTGTTGCTATTGTTGATCCTTATGCATGTATTGCGTTTTGGGGAATACAGTGTGATGCGTGTTATAGAGCATGCCCACTTTTAGATAAAGCTATTGTTTTAGAATATGAGAAAAATCCACGTACGGGTAAACATGCTTACTTAAAGCCTGTGGTTGTTCCTGATGTATGTACGGGTTGTGGTCTTTGTGAACACGCATGTATTACTGAAAAAGCTTCAATCATTGTACTTCCACGTGAAGTTGCAATGGGAAAAGCAGGTGACCATTATGTTAAAGGATGGGACGAAAAAGATCAATTACGTGTAAAAGATGCGAAAGCACAAACTTATACAACAGAAATTAGTAAAAAGAGTGCACTTGATGGCTTAAATGATAATAGTCTTTTTGAAGATGATTTACTTGGGGATGGATTTTAAATATGAAATTAAAATATTTATTGGCTCGTAGAGTTACTCAAGTAACAGTCTTAGTTCTTTATATTTTAGCTCATGTAATTGGGCTTGGAGTTCTTGAGGGAAATTTAAGTTCATCACTGCTTTTTGGAATGATTCCACTTAGTGATCCTTTTGCGGTATTACAGATGTTTGTTGCGGGTAGCATTATTACATTTGATATTGCATTAGGAGCAGCAATAATAGCCATTTTATATGGTGTTATTGGTGGACGAATGTTCTGTTCATGGGTCTGTCCTATTAATATGGTGACAGATTTAGCCAATTGGTTACGCCGAAAGCTTGGAATTTCACAAGTACAAAAACGGGTTTACATGAGCCGTTCTATTCGTTACTGGGTTATCATTATAAGTTTGGTACTCTCTTTTGTAATGGGATTAACAGCATTTGAACTGGTCAGTCCTATCTCGATGTTACATCGTGGTATTGTTTTTGGAATGGGTTTTGGTTTTAGTGCCGTGTTAATCATTTTCTTTTTTGATCTGTTGGTTCATGAAAATGGATGGTGTGGTTATGTTTGCCCTTTAGGTGGTTTTTACTCAGTATTGGGAAAATTTTCACTTATAAGAGTGAAACATAATGTAGATAATTGTACAGAGTGTATGGATTGTAAAACCGTATGCCCTGAAAAAGAGGTACTTCATATGGTCTCGAAGTTTAGCGCCACCGTTACAATGGGTGAGTGTACAAACTGTGCGAGATGTATAGAAGTGTGTAATGATGATGCTCTCAATTTTTCGATACGAAAGTTTGCAGAGAAAAATAATCATCATTAGTCTCGCAAAGGCGTAGCTTTAGTGGCTCAGCGCCTAGCGAAATAATTTGTAGCTTTGCTCAAATTATGTAATATTAAATAGGAAGATACGATGAAATTAATTAGTACTATGACGCTCAGTTTAGCTACTGTTGGATTGTTGTTTATTGGTTGTGGTGATGCTAAGCCTCAAAAAAGTCAAACTGAAGCTGTAGCAGTTGCTTCTGTTTCAGAAGAGTCTTTAGGTCTTAGAAAAACCGGAATTTATGAAGAAGATAATACACAACCAGCACAAACAAGTTACCGTGCATCTGCGCAAGGTGAAAGTGTAAAAATTAAACGTGCATTTCAAGATGCACCACCAATGATTCCACATAACATTGATGGTTTATTACCAATTACTGCAGATTATAATTCATGTACAGGATGTCACATGCCTGATGTAGCAATGTATATGGATCCAAAACCAACACCAATTCCAAAGTCTCACTTTTTAGATATGAGACCTAAACATAATTATGATGGTAAACTGTTTACTAAAAGTATTGATAATTATGAAAATGAAACTGATGTTAAAAAAATTGATCATCTTTCAAATGCACGTTTTAACTGTTCACAGTGTCATGCACCACAATCACGTGGTAACTTAGCAGTTGAAAATACTTTTGAAGCAACGTATCAAAGAGAAGGTGCAGAGTTTAAATCAACATGGACTGATGTTATGATGGACGATTTAGATACTGTGGGTAAAGAGTCACATGTTACTAAAAAAGATATTGCAAATGATGGTTTAGAAGCAGGTAAAAGTGCTTGGGGTAATACTCATTAATAATGATATAAATCACGAAAGACGAGGGCTTTTTGGCTCTCTTTTTTCTAAAGCCAGTGAGGTTGTTAAAGAAGTTAGTAGTAATATTAACGCTGAAGTACCTAAAGAAGTACGTAAACAAGAAGAACCGGTCATAATTCGACCTCCCTATTATGATTTAAATCAAGAAGAATCTCTTTTTCATCAAGTGTGTCAATACTGTACCGGTATATGTGCCACAGTTTGTGAAGAAGATATTATTAAAATATCTGAAGATAAAACACCATATTTAGATTTCTCAAAAAGTGGATGTACATTTTGTGATAAGTGTGCGGTGGTCTGTTCAGAACAAGAGCTGTTTGATGAAGAAAATATAGCTATAGAAAAAAATGTGTTAAATGTTGTTTATATCTCTAATGTTAATGTTTCTATCATGATAGAAAATGAAAGCTGTTTAGCATGGGATAAAGTGATGTGTTTTTCATGTAAGGAACCTTGTTTAGAAAATGCTATTACATTTGAAGGCCTCTTTAAACCTGTTATTGATGAAAGTAAATGTACTTCATGTGGATTTTGCATTAGTCGTTGTCCTACTGAGGCAATAAAAATTGGAAATACTGTGAGTGTAGAAGAGAGTGAACAAGACATACTTAAGTAGTTAACGTTAAGTATGCAATCAAAAATTTATTATATAACACCAGACATTATAAAAGATAAAAATTATTTTCACCAGATGTGTGAAAATAGAGAAATTTGTTACTATTGGAGTGATAATTGGAGTGAATCCTTTTATATTGAACTTGCAAAAGCAGGTTTTATTAGTGTTACTCATGAAACACCAGATACGTTGCTTTTACTCCCAGAACTTCAACACGAATATGCACTTTTAGATTTTAAAGATTTACATATTTCTAAAAAAGTCAAAAAACTACTTCAAAAAACTAGTTATGAATTTTGTATAAACAGTCAATTTAAACAAGTAATAGAAAATTTATCTCTTCAACATAAAAATAATTGGCTTAAAAAAGAGTACACAGAATTAGTCACAAGTTTGTACTTAAAAAATCATACAAGAGATGATTTTAAGATGCTTTCAGTTGAATTGGTTTGTAAAGAGTCAGGTAGCCTGATAGTAGGTGAAGTAGGGTATATTATTGGTAAAACTTACACAAGTTTAAGTGGTTTTTCTTCTAAAGAAAAACAGTATGCTAATTATGGAACACTGCAACTTGTTTTATTATCAAAATATTTAGAAGGTGAAGGCTTTTTATTTTGGAATTTAGGGCATCCTCATATGGAATATAAAAAAAGGCTTGGGTGTAAAGTGTATACTCGAAGTGCATTTTTAAAACGGTGGGAAGATGCTATTAACTAGAGTATTAGGTCGCGTTTACAG
>Ga0233442_1001733_pt1 | contig 15807 bp, 15 predicted proteins | sample SI_123_September_3_FD_182789 | JGI IMG/M metagenome (GOLD analysis project Ga0233442, IMG submission 182789) | Seawater microbial communities from Saanich Inlet, British Columbia, Canada - SI_123_September2016_150_MG | ecosystem: Environmental > Aquatic > Marine > Inlet | place: Canada: British... | reverse complement strand
CTTGTAAATCAAGATACCAGAGGCCGATAAAAAAACTCATAAATACTGGGACACCTGCAATTCTAGGTGTAGGCTGATGATGAAACTTTTGAACACCAGTCAAATCATCTAAATCTGTTACCCAGTTCTTGGGAAGAAGAACAATGATCAAAGTTAGAGTTAGTGAAATTAGAATTGATAAAAACATAGGAAGACATTATAGGCCATTACAGGATATTTATATTATAAATAATGGCAAAAAATATGTACGCAAGCGCTAAAAAACCAGCCACTCACTTACCAATAAAGATTTATTACTAATTATTAGTAATAAAATCTCATTTGCATTATTTCCAAAATTTCTGACTGACTTACTATTCTGCACTTAATTTACCCCGTCAGGAAGTGCCCTTCGGGTGAAAAACCAAAAAAATCCCTAAAAAGAGCTACTTACACATCCACAAGATCTATTTAACGACTTTTTTCAAGATAATTCACTTGCAAATAGAGATGCCCTCCTTTTTTTTATATTAATGATTTAATAGTCATTTAAGAAATTTCCAATATTTTATATACGCAGTATTAGCTTTATACTAGTATCTAATCACAATATAAAGTGAATATTTAATAATTAAAACATCTCAAAAAAAATAGCAACCAATAGAAACAGTTTAAAATCACTAACCAAAGGTTTCTATATTGATGAATTAGAAAGATTCTCTCTTAATCTAAATATTATTATCAAACAGCGTAAAGAACAAGAATTAAAACGCAAAGAAAAAATAAAGAAAAAATACAAAAAATTGAAAATATAAAGCTACTATTAGCAGAGCAAGGTCTAAGCATTAACGATCTAATGGCTGATCCACTGCATCAAGCCAAAAAAACCCATCAAAGCCAAAATCAAACTACCGCCAAAATACAGACTGGTTGATCCGACTTCCTGAGTCGCTTCGGTTGTTCTTGTTTTATTATCACTTGTTCAACCTACTCTCTTCTTTGAAAGACAAATCAGGATATCCCGAGTTGCCGATTATTCCCAATGCCCAACATGCCGTGCTTTACAACCTCGAAGCAGCTCTATGATACTTGTCATTCGCGTCATAGAATAGAGACTTCCAGAAGGGGTAATCTGTCGTCCTGCTTACGTAAAATCATTTCGAGGCTAAATCACTTCAACTTGCGCTTACGGCCTGTTGGCTTTACATTGGTTTAAAGAAAATAGCTCTAGGCTCTACTTGGTTTAATGCCCTCCACCTTTGATCATTAGTAAAACACCACGTCCGATAATTTGCAAATCTAGCCAAAGAAGCCCAAGAGATGAACGTTTCAAATACTGGTCCACATATTCATATTCATAAATAGGGTTGCCCATCTCAGGAGTACCCTTGTTAACATGACCCAGCCCGAGTAGCCCACCCTTGATCAAAAAGCGTGTCACATTGCCCTGCGCGCGATCCCGCTCATAATGAAGAATGGACAGTGGACGTGGACCAACGATGCTCATATCACCCTTTAGCACACTGTAAAACTGAGGAAACTCATCCAGGTAATACTTCTTCGCAAATTCTCCCACATGGGTTCGACTCTCAGGCGTCCATTCGGCGGAATAAGCTATCCAATCAGCACGCTTGGCTCCCTCAGGATCGATGTATTTCGTTTTTATCAGCCGAATTTTATATTTGGGGACAATCTCTCCCCCGCTAACACAATTGTAATAGAAGAACATTGGCCCCTTATTCTCAGGAATAACCCAGCCTTCAATAACATACGCAATTTTCAATAGAAGCAGAATTGGGGCAGCTGATAATAGCAACAGCACAGCTACCAACTTATCGAAAAGCAACTTGAAGAAGCGAGTCTTCAAAGGTTTATCGAGCTGAAAGAGGTGTTGATACTTTTCCCTAATTTCTTCCGTTGGCGGTTTATACGGAAAAGCCTCTTTGGGCTCATTACTACTTACCGTGGAGTCACTATTTATTGAAGTCATATATATCCTGTAAATTTAAAGAGTTGTTGTATAGTTTCGCCACGTTGTACATGAATTTTATAAATAAATTGCTGGAGCAGGAAAAGTAGGACAACATACTGCAAATATCATCCAAACAAACAAGTGGCTAGGCTAAGGCTACAATATAACAGCCTATTTTGATGAGCTTTATATCTGCCCCCCTCTAAGAGCTGAATTAAAAATAAAACAACTACTCAATCAACTGATCGACACAACAGTCATTATAAAATATATTCCTGATTTATTCACATTCGACTTAATACATGCAAAATGGACAGAAATAAACGGCATTCTGATCATCAGTGTATTTGATACACCCCTTAGTGGAAAAACTGCCCAATTAATCAAACGCACGGAAGATATTATACTATCCATTATCATTCTAATCATGATTAGTTCGGTTTTAATTGCCGTGACTCTTGGCGTGAAGCTTTCATCGCCAGGCCCCATTTTATTTAAACAAAAACGCTATGGCATAAATGGGCAACAAATCAAAATCTATAAATTCAGGTCAATGACATCTCAAGATAATGGCAACATAATAAAATAAGCAACTAAAAAAGATATATGTATTACCGCATTTGGAGCATTCATTAAAAAGACTAGCCTAGATGAACTACCTCAATTTTATAATGTTATACAAGGAAGAATGTCAATTGTAGGTCCTCGCCCCCATGCTGTGGCACAAAATGAAGAATACAGAAAACTGATACCTAAATATATGCAGCGCCACCTAGTTAAACCAGGCATTACAGGGTGGGCACAGATAAATGGCTGGCGAGGAGAAACCGATACTCTTCATAAAATGAAAAAAAGAATCGACTTTGATCTCCACTATATAAATACTTGGCCGTTATGGCTTGATATTACAATCATCATACTTACCACAGTTAAAGGATTTATAAATAAGAATGCTTATTAAAGGCCACTTATTGGAAATGGCTTTTTACCATCATTAAGTTGACCGACTCCTTGGTTTCTCAATGTGAGCATTCTGTGTCGGCTTGCCTGGGTGGATATACAACAACGTTATCTGCTGCTCGTTGGCCCAATCAATGAATAATTGGGCTATATACTCAGGTCCGTTGTCACAGCTAGTGGTACTGGACTGGTCACGTCATTCGATAATCTACTATCAAGTCCTTATCACCCGTAACCTGCCCACTCTTCCTCAAGGCCCCTTGTTAACTAAACTCGGTAAAGGGCAGCCAACTTCAAGTAATTTTCAATACCGAATCTACTGAGGACAATCTTTCTTGAGGACTCACCCATCGATACTACATGGTCTGGATTATCGCTCAAAAATTTAATGTGACTCACTGCCTCAGGTGGAGTATCAAAAATGTACCCATTCACGCCATGCTCAACTAAATCAACAAAACTTGATGTCCGTCTTACTAGTAGGGGCAATTTCAAATGCATAGCCTCTAAACCATTCAATGGCAACCCTTCCCAAAGAGATGTGGCCAAATAGATATCACCGGAATTGAGATTATTAAAAACTTCGTCTCTTGAAATCCAGCCTGTCGCATAGTCTGCGTTATTGATGTCACCTATCCATTTAAAGTTGATGCGCTTATCTTTACACTGCTTAGCGATAGACACAAAAAAGTCAGGATCTTTTTGCATGCAATTACGACCACTCCCTACTACCCTAAAAAAACTGGGGCTCAATGGTTTGCCTATTGGTACTCTCGTATTACTAAAATGATCTGGAACATGAATACCATTTATGACTAAAAATGAATGCTTTGATATCTTCAACGCCAGCTTATACTCTGTCGGTCCGCTTGCTATTAGACCTGTGCCCGAAATTTTAGATAAAACATATTCGATACACCAGATTAAACACCGTTTTGCAGAGGAGAACTCCATATTCAAGAACGCAAAACCGTGTGGCGAGTAATATGATCTCGGTCTAACTCTAAGCGTGGCGAGCGCCAATCGGCCAAGGAACCCCGCACGACTAGAATGCATATGGATAACATCCTGCTTAAGAAATAGATGTCTTAATTTCAAAATAACAGATAAATCTGACTTCTTAAAAGCTGCGGAACCCATCTGAACATGAATAAACTCGACTCCCTTAAAATGTTGCTCAAAAAAATCAGGCGTATCAGCGCGAATCGAGTAAATAATCCGGAATGTGAATTCTAACCCATATTCGTCCTGCAACGTCTTAATGGAGTCCTTTATTAGATTGAAAACTCCGCCGCTAAACGACTCAACCAAAAAACATACTTTAGTTATATGCACTACTTGTACCTCAATATCAACGCCTTGTAATGAACTGTCGCAACCAGCGGTAGGATCGGAGTTAAATGTCGAAGAAACGAACCATAATCCGGTTCAAAAGTCATCTGAATCAATACAAATGACATCACAAAGAAAACAGCATGCTTACCTCCATAGTCAGACATTACAAACTTCATATCTCTAAAAAAAGTAACAGAAATAAATCCAATGGCGATAAAGGATGCAATATGTTGATAGCCGCCCAAGGCGAGTAATGGCAACGGAAATACCAACATGAGTAAAGTTATCAAGCCATTAATCCACTCGAGAAAAAAATTACCTAATGGAATAAATGGCATGATGAGCGAAGTCGATGCCTCGGCACCAATTCTCGAAACATTAATGATTGTCCGATAATGCGATAAATTCACATTTAGCACTAACTCAAATGCAAGGCTGAGAATCAAAATAAACGCACAACTAAATAAAAGCACTTTAAATCTCGTTGCGGATATCTTAAAAAAGGAAAAAGTAATAACAAATCCGAAGTACACAAGAAATATCAAAAACCAATAGCTCCTAAAATAAAACGCATAAAGAAGGCCAAATACAACAAATAGTGCAAAGCCTAGCTTTGTTTTCAAACCAAAAATTACCATGAACATTATGATAAACAGAACAAAGAAATCTTTGCTGTACATCTGCAGAAATACACTACTAAAAGCCAAAAATAAGAAAAGTATAGTAAACGTGGAAAAGTCAACTACAGGTGCCTTAAACAACAAGTAAGTAAAGCTTCCCAGGCAAACAATAAATGAAAATATCACGACACTGGTAACTGAATCTGCTAAACCTAACTTTTGGTATAACAACCCCGTATTTGAAAACCCTGTCGCACCCAACTCAGTCACTGTCAGAGCATACTGCAGAATCTTTTTATGGTCTCCAAAAAACTTCGCAGAAAGGATATCAAACTTATTTAACGAAAAAATTAAAAGCATAACGGAAAGGCATGCAGAAATGAATAATATGATACCAAACGACAAACGTTGATTTCGAATTACTGCTTTAGGAATACGGAAAATCATATTGATCTGCTCCTGCTGGAAAAAAGATGTTTAGGGATTTTCCTTATCATCTAGTCTGATAGCCTCTACTTATTTTTTACTTTTTCTGCAAATACAATATTGTTGTGATAGAAATTATCATTTTTTGGTAAGAAGAATTTTAAAATCAAACCTAAGATGTTGATTGGCGCAACCATTATTGGAGTAAGCATTACTTTGAGGTATTTGTTTTTCGGCAATATATGCTGATAAATATATGCTGACAACATCTGCATAACTGTTTCAATATAGCCTGTCGATTTCTTCAGCTTGATAAGTTTAAAACCATGTTGAGCCAACATATGTTCAATTGCAAATGAGGTGTATCGCGCAAAATCATAGGGCTGCTCATGTTCGTCCCAGACAAATGGACACGTAAAAGCAAACCTTCCACCAGGTTCCAGTACTCTGTTTATTTCATCAAAGAGTTCATCAATGTTAAATACGTGCTCAAACACTTCTGAACTAAATACATGGTTAAAATGTGCGTTAGAGTATGGGATTACCTTACCATCATAAAATTTATCAACTTTGCTGGAAATGTGATTATGCCCACTAACTTCGACGTCTATTCCGCAGTATTCTTTAACCTTAAATAACTCCTCATATGGCTTACTACCGCACCCAATATCGAGAAGTTTTCCACCATCTAAATATTGTGAAATTTCACGAACACCATCAATTAATCCACGACGAATAATAAAAAATGGATTTATCCAGATTCCAAGAAAATAAGAAGGATGAAATACCTCGCGACGCCCAATAGCTTTCAAAAACTCTTTCACTCTTTTCGCCCTTTTATTTTATTCAGAATCAACTCGATAGACCCAACCCAAATCAGACAGTGTAAAGTTAAATTTATCGCTTATTAATTTATCATCATTTAACGTTGAATAAAAATCATCGTAATCTTGCTGACTCATGTTATGAGCACTGTTAGTCATATTAACTGCTTTGCTTTGTAACCATTTTGGTGAAAAACTATAGAAATAGGTGTTTGCCATCAGCTTACGGACTATTAAATTCAGATAACTAATGCATTTAAACTTTATCAAAATGTACAGAGGATAGCTTTGTGATCTGACATGCTTAGCGTCCTCTTGTTCTAATAAAAAGCGGCAAGCCTCAGCAAAGGCAACATCGACATCAAATTTAGTCAACATATTTGCAGAGTAATATTCTAAGGTTTTTCCCAATCCACAACCTACTCCTTTAAACTCACTGTCCGTTAAATTCAATAATTGCTCTGTGGTGAATTTTTCGACATCTTTATAAAATTCCCGATAATTCACTTTTAATTCGCCATAATTCCTGAGGGAAACGAACCTCTTTTTTAAACCCACAATCTCAAATATAGCAGTTGTGGTATAACCAATTACAAGATGAGCCGGCTCCAAGTCCCGATTGAAGGGCGTGTCACCTAGCGAGAGCTGTACGCTAGGTGACAAGTGTTCCTGATAAAGTGTCGGACTTTCTCCTGGGTGAAGACGAACAGACACACTGAAACCTCTTTGGCTTAACTCGTTAGCGGTCTCTATCGCCCTGCGCCTTTCTTTTTGTATGATTTCAATTTCTTCGTAAAGTACTGAGAAGCCATATTCTTTATTCCATTGAGATAATCTTCTACGATCGTAATCAGCGAACAAATAATCTGACACCAGTAATACATTATTATTGGTGTCAGAAGACTTTTCTTCGATATTTGTTGCAGTAGATGCTAATTTAGGTGATCCGATAATGAAAACCCTGTCGCTTGGAACATTTGCTATGTCAATCAACTTTTGCGCATACGACTTGCCCCAACAAAAATAATAATCGACTTTATATCGGTCATTAACATTCCAACCCATAAGTTTTTCTGAGTTGAATATATCGGAAAAATACTGCTCCGAAGTAAACTCGACCAATAGAGAATTTGACTCTCTAGCTCTTACAGCAATATCTTGGGTTCGTTCTTTATTAAAGGCGGTCGTAACAACAATATCAGGGGAGTATTTATTTTGAACTTTATATGTCACTCCTTTAACTAAAGACGACCTAAAAACAGGCAGTATATAACTTTTTTTCACCTTTCTTGCCAGATACTTGGCAGCAGGTAAATCTCTAATCTTTACATCAATATAAAAACAAACTTTCACACTCTAGGCCCTTAAAAATTACAATGACTAACTGTCCGCTCCCTCTAAAACTAGAGCTAGAGCTCCACCTCAGTGAATCTCATTCGATTCTTTCTGTACCAGTTAATAACCTCTGGCATATCATCTATTACAGATCTAGCGGGCTTCCAGCCTAAGCTCCGAATCTTAGAATCATCAACAGCATACCGCCCATCATTGAATGGACGGTCCTTAATGAATTCAATGTTATCTTCATCTCTAGGCCTAACAATTGAATTGATCAATTTTGCCATTTCAAGATTACTTAACTCTATATCCGAAGCTATATTATAGGATTCTCCGACCAATCCTTTGTAAATGAGACACTCAATTGCCTTAGCAAAGTCAGAGGCAGCCAAATAGTGCCGTAAATTATCACCTTCCCCATGCAGCTGGAGGGGAAGACCACCTAAAGCGCGTAATGCAAACCTAGGGATTATCTTTTCAGGGAACTGTCTTATTCCGTATATATTATTAGCCCGAACAGTAACTACCGGCAATTTGAATGATTTGTAATAAGACTTAACTATCATTTCAGCGCTTGCCTTAGATGCTGAGTATGGGTTTGTTGGGTTCAGTGCACTATCTTCTTTAAACGCTACTTTTACATTTTCACCGTACACTTCGTCAGTGCTTACATGGATAATTTTCTTAACAGCATTTCTTTTACATGCCTCCATTAGCGTATGGGTACCCAATGTGTTTGATTCAGTGAATATTATAGAATTATCAAAGGAATTATCGACATGACTTTCTGCAGCAAGATTTATTACTAAGTCAGCATCTTTTGTCGCTTTTAAGCACGCGTCAAGACACATTACATTTCCTACCATGAGCTTGTGTTTACTGTTTTCGAGAATATCTCTGATATTTCTAACGTCAGCAGCATACGTCATTTTATCTAATATGATGATTTCACTGTTTATAAACCTATCGCTGAAATGTTTATAAACGTGAGAACCTATAAACCCTGCTCCACCTGTGATAACAATTTTATTTAAATCCATTTTTAACTACCTTTATTTGTTCACCAAGCTGTTTTGCATAAGTGAGTATTTGAGTTTTATTTAATTTTTTAGAGGTTAATTGTATTAGCTTCGTAGTGTCTAAAACAAATTGCCCCTTAACTACCGATCCATTTAAAACTTTGAGCTGCCCCTCTCCAAAACCGCATATTATAGCACTACATATTTCATCAAGGCTTAACCCAAAACCTGAGCCGACATTATATATACCAGAAGCATCATTTTGGATTAAACCTATAAGATACTGACAAAAGTATTGTACTGGAATGAAATCACGTTTTGTTGTCTTATCAATATCTAAAATAATCTCAGCGTTTTCTACTAACCTTTTCTGAGCAACACCCATGAAGGTATGCCGACCAATTTCAAAACCAAATATATTAGAGGCCCTAATAATTAAAAGTTGTTCTTGTTTTAATATAGCTCTTGAAGCATTTTCTGACTTAAGCTTATTTAGGCCATACTGTTTTTGGTTTTTTATTTCAAGGTTACTCTTTTCACAAATGGGTATTATGGAATTATTCCATGGGTAAACAGTACGAGAGCTAATCATGACGAACCGCGCATCAGTGTGGTCAACAATTTTCTGACTAATTAAAGCATCTTGATCGATAGATGTCGAATAACTTTCGGAAAATAATTTAGGGTTAATGCTAAAATTAATAACCCAATCATACATCGTCAAATTATTTGGTATATCAGTATGGATACAGGTATTTAATGAAACATTATAGAGCTCACATTCTGCTATGAAAGCTTGTGCAATAAAACTATTTTTACCAATTATTAATATCTTAATCTTCCGTCCTCCTCTCTTTCGTGTAACTGTTTTGACCCCAAAAATTCATTTTGAATAATGATGTTAGCTTATGGAGCTAGTTGAAGTAACATTGAGTTTTTTATGAATAACAACTAAACCAATGATTTTAACCGATGCAATCCAAGAAAATGCTAACAATAAAGCTAATGCTACAGTTTGAATACTATTTTCTAATGTGATCAATTCAAGTGAGATAAAAAATATCATTATTGATGAGATATGTGCAATCACAATCCACCGATCACCTTTCATTGCATACAGCGCATAATGCGGAATCATTCCCAGTGTATGAGCAAGGCCTGCAAGGATTAATAATGCTAAACCATCTGAATTGTTTGTATAAATTGGTTTATCTATCCAATCTATGATAATTGGAACTACGAACCAAATAACAGGCACTAATAATATACAACCGACAATTGTTGATAATGTAAGCTCCCTGAAAACCTTCAGATACTCTATCATTCTATTCATTTGGTAATTCTGCAGCATTCTTGGGTACAAAAATGAAAAAATAGCCGGTTCTAAAAGGTTATAAGCCCCCATAACCACTCCAATATAGAAAACATATACACCAAGAATCTCTATTGAACTTAATGCCTCAATTGCATACCGATCAAATGTCAATAAACCTTTAAAACAAATTGTAGCTATTAGAAACAATCCTCCAACTTTAAAACCTTTTACTAAAAATTCATAATCGGTAGGTTTATTATTCCAGTTTGGTAATTCCTGCTTAATTGCAAATATACCGATCACAATTGATGATACACAACCAATCATCCAAGCTGTATATAAAGTTGTAAGGCTTCGTGATTCCTCATAAAAAAACATAATAGGAAGCGCCACCAGAATCCAACTGGCTGTTCTCATAAACAAAACAAAGCTAGCCATAAGTTGTTTATGCATCGAAATTAACAGTCTATTAATTTCTTGTGCAAGATGTTCCAGTATTAGTAATATAAAAAACCATTGCATATATTTCCAGTCCAAGAATCCAAACACAAAGATGAATACCTGGGCAGGTAGTAGTACTAGATATAGTGTTACTTGAGCTTTTATTTGATTGTGTACAACAGTTGACCATTCTTCTATAGGTCTTGATAATAATTCACGTTGAGAATATGTATAATAATCTGCACCAATAATTATTACACTAAATAATACTGTTGCTATCATTAAACCAAACAAACCTAACTCTTCAGGGCTCAGTAGTTTAGCAATGGAAAATAGTAAAATTAACCGACTTACCATCGAGAGCCCTCGAATAGAAATATTTATTAGTCTCCTAAAAACCTCCCTGCTCACATTTGGCCCATATTTTTCATCTTCTCTGAATTATTTTTTATTCCTACCCTCAGGGCAATCATCTGGTTTCCAATCCTATTATTATTTACTAATTTTCACTTTTTTCAAAATCTGAGTTAGCTCTTAAATACTCATCTTTATGTCCAATATCTATCCAGTATTCAGCTGTCTTAAAATAATAAGTATGAATATTATTTTCTATAAGCTCACTAAATAATGATGGTAAGTCATAAAATTCATTTTCAGGAATTTTATTAAGAGAGGTAGGACTCAGGATATATACCCCAGTATTTATACTGAACTTCATTCTTGGCTTCTCACTTAAGCCTATAATCTTATCAACGTCTGTTTCGACTACACCATAAGGAATAATATGTTCATACTCACGAACACACATTGTTGCTTGAGATTTTTTGGATTCATGAAAACTTAACAGCTCATCAAAATCTATATTTGTAAGTACATCTCCATTTGTGACTATAATTGCTTCATTGGTTGCTTCTTTAATTAAAGAAAGCGCCCCTCCAGTTCCTAATCTTTTATCTTCTTCTAGATATGAGATATTTATACCCCATTTCTGACCATCTTGAAAATAGTCTTTTATAATTTCTTTTTTATAGTTCACTGATATATAAAATTCATAAAAACCAAATTCAATAAATTTTTCAATGATAATTTCAAGTATAGGTTTCTTTCCGACATGTAACATAGGTTTAGGAGTGTTCTTTGTTAGCTCACCCAACCTAGTCCCCAATCCACCGGCCATAATTACAACTGCATTAGGCTTTTTATTGAATTCGACTTCATCCAAAGTAAATAGTGAAATAAACTTACCGTCATCATCCACCAAAGGTAACTGCCTTCGCTTTATACTTTTAAGATACTGTACCCGTTGAATTTTAGATGACTTTATATTTAATTTACATGGGTTTCTATTAATGATATGTTCGAGATCTAGCTCTTTTTTTAGAATAGCTTTTCGAATGTCACCATCACCAATGAGACCAATTAGTATTCCATCACTATCAACAACTGGCAAGACACCATTGCCATTCTGATCTAAAAGTTGTATAGCACAGTCAAAACTAGCATCTTTATCAAGTACAAGCTTACTTACTGTCATTATCTTTCCCTAATAAATATTCTACATATTCAAAGTCATCAATATAATCCACATCTACCGATCTATTCTTTGGCATTAGATATGCATATGACTTATCACTATAGTATTTTCTTTGTTTTATCAGCTTGTAGTCAAATACAAATATTGCTCCATTTGGGTAATAACTCAGTCGAGAATCCTGTCTATTTTGTAACATATCATCAAAAATATTTTCAAACATACAATTATCATCTAAATATTTATGCCACGTAAGAGGATGACTTTCCATCACATAGCTAATAACAGAATCCGCTTTTTTTTCTTTAAACAAAGAAATTGCACCATCAATATCATCAGTCGTTCTCAATGGGGATGTTGGTTGTAAAACGATAAAGCTTTCTATATCGTAACCGTATTCTTTGTTTAATTTTTCGACCGTATAAATATAATTATCTATTGCTAGTGCATCATCGGATGCCAAATTATCTGGCCTTAAAAAATGACTTTTTGCACCGAATTTCTTGGCCACATCTTCAATCTCTTTACAGTCAGTAGAAACTATTACATTCTCAATATATTTTGACTCCAATGCCGCCTCAACTGTATAGGCAATCATTGGCTTTCCATGTAAGATCCTTATGTTTTTTCTGGGCAGCCCTTTTGAGCCACATCTCGCTGGAATAATTGCAATCACTATTAAATAATGTCCTCTTTGGTGAGTACATGATCATTCTCAAGGTTTTTATTGACCGTTCTACCAATAATGAATTCTGTCATTTCTGGGTCAAAATTGCCACCAGGCCTTTTATAATCAATGTCTTCGATCTTAATCGTATCACCTTTAGCCATATCTCTTGTAATAACAATACTCCTTCTAAACTCTTTTTTCTTTTCGTTAGACTCTGTGGCAGAAATTCTAAAAGAGCCCATGGCGTCCACTATTCTTTTAGAGCCGTCAACTATCGTCTTCATTTCATCTTTTGTAGCCGAAACCTTATGATCCCAGCCTTCCATATTTTTATCCAAGGTAAAGTGCTTTTCAATTAAACAAGCACCAAGAGCGACAGCTGCTAGCGGGATAACCGTACCTAGCGTATGATCTGAAAAGCCTATTGGATATTCAGGATATACAGCCATTAAGGTTTTAATATTATTCAAGTTTACATCGCCGTCTTCAGGCGGGTATGTAGCAACACAATGTAAAACAGCTATTTGATTATTACCAGCCTCTTCTATTGTTTTAACAGCTTTATCAATTTCATATAATTCACTTAAGCCAGTTGAAATGATCATTGGCTTTCCTTTTTTAGCTAAATACTCTAAAAAAGGATAATTATTTAAGTCCATAGATGCCACTTTAATAAATGGTGTTTGCATCTTATCAACTAAAAAGTCAGCCTCTTTTTTACTGAAAGGAGTTGAAGTGCAATCAATGCCAATTTCGTCAGAAAAACTTTTCATTTCTAAAAGCTCTTCTTCAGAAATTGAATACTCTTCTACAATCTCTTCAAGCGTGTAATCATCTCTATCTCTATAATCATCTGCAATAAAGTAATTATCATTAAACTTTTTTTGTGCAAAAAGAGAATTTTTATTCCAACTTTGGAATTTCACGCAATCAGCACCTGACTCTTTTGCCTGCATGATTAGTCGTTTTGCAAGCCCCATATCCCCATTATGATTAGACCCTAATTCCGCAATGATATATGGTTTGCTAAAATTTTGAATTTCTTTATTTTTAGTTAACTTCATTCATCTCTCCATTTTTTTGTTCCCACCAGAAATAATATTTACCATCAACAACCTGCAACCCAATAGTATTATTCTTATATTGTCTATAATAAGTGATTGCTTTATTGATGAATACGGCATTGCTTCTATTTTTTAACAGTCCTTTGTATAGATACCAATCAACTGCAACCAGGTCTTCATCAAAAACCACTTCTTCTAATATATCAAGTTTGATAGCTGTATTAGACAATCCAAATATATTCTTATTTTGAATATATTCAAAACTTATTTTAGTATCATCTTGAAGTCTATTAGACATATACATAGTTTCATATATCCCACTATCGTCAAACAAACTAACATCGTTTACCACTATATCATTATTATTTAATGCACTTAATGATAACTCAATCCTATTATCAGAAAAATAATCATCGCTATCTCCAAAAATTAAAAATTCATATTTCTCATCTTTACAAAAATTAATACCAAACTCTCTGTTCTTAGCCGGTGTTTTTAAGCAAGGCAACTCAACAACATTTAATTCACAATACTGTTCTTTTATTTTGTCAAAATCTTTATAGCTATCATTGACTACTATTACATCAAAATTTTTATAAGTTTGCTTAGAAAGCGAGTCAAAAAAATCTATTAAAAATTGTTCTTCCATAGGGAAGATGGTCGTTAAAAAAGCAGTATTATTTAACTTCAAATCTGTCCCCTATTTTTAATTGGTATTTAGATATATACTCTGTAATCTTAATAAAGCTATCTCCTGTTTTTACTAAAACTCCTGTTTTGTCTTTGTTTAAGACAGCACCAGTAATACATTTATAAGCATCTGCTTGACACACTAATTCTGATTTATTTATCTTAACTTCCCTTCCATTTACAAATGTTCTAGCCATCGGACCAGGATGGCAAATTGCCCTTATAAAATCAAAAATTTCTCTTGAATTGTCACTCCAATCAACAATCTCATCTCCATTCTTTCTTTGAGTACAATAAAAACCAGTTGGATGTATATCTTGTTGTTTTTTTCCTTTTACTGGGCCATTTTTAAATAAAGATATTGCTTTATACAGAATTTCTGCACACTCAGAGTATGCCTTTAATAGAAGTGTAGAATAATCATCTTTGTCCGTTATTGGGTGTAATTCTTGTAAAATTATATCTCCAGTATCTATACCTTTGTCTATATAGTGAACTGTAATTCCAAATTCTTTTTCATTGTTGATTAACGCCCAATTAAGGATATTCCTACCTCTGTAAAAGGGTAGCTTCCCAGCATGGCAATTGATGATTTTATATTTGGTTAAATTAATAATTTCTTTTTTAAAAATTTGATTAAAAGACATAGACACAAATAAATCACATTTATATTTTGATATTTTTTGAATAAATTCTTTTGAATTTACATTCTTATCTTTCAAATAATTAATATCATATTTTTCACAATACTCTTTTAAAGTTTCATCAGATGTGTCAAATCTCACGCATACAAATCTAATTGTAATATCATTATCATTAATTAATTTTTCGAATGCTTTATGACTCCATGGCCCGTCAGCAAAATAACCTATACTTAATCCCATACTATATTATTACACTACTAGGAATATTAACAGCCCTGTCTTCAAGCCATTCTGAACTACTTAAATTACCCTTTTGACAATCTTTAAACATCGGCAATTTACTCATAAGCGTCCATGCAGGTCTAGTCATTACACCTGCTGCATTAACAACTTCTAAAAACAAATCTCTTTGCTCTAAATTGTCCAGCATAAGTACATTTAGCCAATAATTTGATTTGGAATCTTTTGGTTCTTTTATAAATTTTATATCAGCGCCAGAAAAAAAACTTTCGTATGTATTTGCTAACTCTCTTTTGTTAAGTAAAAACTTGTCAATCTGTTCTAGCTGTGCAACCATTAAAGCGGCATTTAAATTAGGCATTCGGTAATTGTAGCCAATCATATCGTGACTATACTCCCACTTATGTGGAACTTTTGCTGTTGTCGTTAAGTGTTTAGCCTGTTTTGCTAAAGCTTCATTGTCTGTAATAATACAGCCGCCGCCACCTGCAGTAATAATTTTATTACCATTAAAGCTCATTACTCCCATCTGGCCAAAAGTTCCAGTATGCTTATCTTTGTAAAAACTACCTAAACTTTCAGCTGCATCTTCAATTACATTAATACAATACTGATCGCAAATAGCTCTAATTTCATCTATTCTACAAGGATGTCCAAACGTATGCATTGGTACACAGGCTTTAATCACCCTTCCTGTCTTATTATTAATGCACTGTTGATTTTTAATTATTGTGTTTTT
>Ga0233442_1001730_pt1 | contig 15827 bp, 6 predicted proteins | sample SI_123_September_3_FD_182789 | JGI IMG/M metagenome (GOLD analysis project Ga0233442, IMG submission 182789) | Seawater microbial communities from Saanich Inlet, British Columbia, Canada - SI_123_September2016_150_MG | ecosystem: Environmental > Aquatic > Marine > Inlet | place: Canada: British... | reverse complement strand
GACGTCTATCGAGTTGAGCCAGGCGCTAATGGAGAAAGCTCACAAGGCCTTGAGTTGTTTGGAAGTCGCTTTTCGGGCGCGGAGCACTTAGATCCCGCCATCGACATCTATGCTGGTGCACCGCAAATTCAGACCCGAATAGGGACGAAAACTGATGGGCTTCGAACCGGGGAGGTCTTCTGGCGTGAGCTTGGCTCGCGAGTGGATAACGACGTCCGCAGCAAGGCTCTTCCAACTGGAACTCTCGACATCATTTGGCGTGATCCAATTTCACGGACTATTCGGGACAAGACCCGCGTATCGGTGCTTCCCCCGCAGTCGCGCTTGTGTATCCGACCGCAAGGACCGTTGACGGTCCAATATGCATTGGAAAATGCTAACGGATGGAGTGTCACGGCTGCTGCAGGTCAGCACACCACAGCAATTGATCAATCAGGATCGTTGTTGTTGGGTTATTCTGGCCGGCCTAGCCGCATCGCTCACTTGAAGTTGGTGCCGAGTGACGGAGCTCCTATTGAAGTTACTGCGCGTTTCCCGATCGTTGGGGGTGGCTTTTCAAGGCCGGATGGCTCGCTGTTTCGACCCAGAGAACGGGTACTTCTCGAAAGCCTTCGTGGAGCTTGGGCATTTGCAGAAGGCAGGACGCTTCTTACTCTTGAGCTACGAGCGCGGGGAGCGCCGGTTACATCGCAGGTTATCGCAATCAATGACGAGCGTTCATTGAACGGAATTTGCCTTGATATTGAGCGAATGCTTAGTGCTACTGGTGATCTGGATGCAGAAGTGTGGCTGACGCTTGATTCCAATGAAAGACGAATCGTCGTTGCTCACTATATGAACCCGCTGTCCATCAGTAAGGGTACCATTGCGCTTCGTGGAGCAGCCAACGATGAAGTGTTAATCGAGTGGCGCTCAGTGTGCGATCCGACGTCAGCTGGCTATCGCTGCTTATCTGATAAATCGATCACAATTGAAACCGAGATACTGACCGAAATTCCCGACGACCTCTGTGGGCCGGGAGTTGCGTGTGCACGTTCAGGCGCTGCAATGGTCGGGCGCCCGACCATCGTTGTGGGCTCTCGGGAGGTTGATGCATCGAAGTTCTGCTTGCTTCAAAAAGCGACAGTGTACGCGAGCGAGGGTGAACGACGGCGGGCCTTCCACGAGTCCTTCGAGGAGATTTCGGCCGCCGCGAAAAATGTCGATTCCGAGCTTTACTTTATGCATGACATGCTTGGTGTACTGAATGGCATTTCGCCTGTTTCATTGGACGTTTTCCGGTACCTGCCAGAGCACCTACCGGTAGCAGCCGCGCTGATGGCCTCTGCACGCAGCGATCAGGAACGGGAGCGTGTCTGGGCACTGGAGCGGGAGCTTCCCTTGCTCTGGGCCCTCGTACCTGTACGGGCTTGGGTGCTCGCCTTCCTCGCGCAAATTGAGAGACAAGAGCGCCTCTTATTGGAGGCAGGCTTTGACAGGGTACTTGCCGCAAGTTGGGCTTCAAACCTCGCACCAGCGATTGAACATATCGTATCGTTAGACGAAAACCTTCGGACGCCACTGACTTTGGCCGGTCGGCATACCCCCGAGGGGCTCCCCAATCGATCGCTAGACGAGATCGCGCAGGATTGTATTCGTCGAAGCCAGGTCAATTCGACCAACATCAGCGAAATATCGTGCTTTCGCGAGGACCCTCAGCTCGCCTCGCAGCTTCCATCAAGCTTCTTTCGGTTCTCACAAGAACACCTTGAAAGCTTGGATGCCCCTTGTGCCGCTGCGCTTGCTGCCGCTGAGCGCTTTAGGCCGACGCCCACTCAATTCCGAAGAATTCGAGCAGCCTTGGCTGACGACCCCTTCTATTTTGCTGAGGCATATTCAGTTCGACTACGCGAAATTGCACGCTCATGAAAGTTAAGTAGATGGAAATCCTTTCGCCATTTGAGAGCCTTGACGAAATCCGCTCGAGGTCAGCAGACGCTGTAATTGGCCAATCCGGAATTAGTCATGCCGGGCTCGCAAGGGAGATCAGGCAGCGCCTTGCTTCCACGGACGTGAGTACGGGCAGCGTCTTGCAGAACCCTGTTATAGAATCCGCGTTACCATATGTTCAGGCTGATTTGCAGATGAAGGATTTGCACGGACTAATCTCGGCACCGCTTGTTGAAGCGCTTGATGGCTCGAGTGACAAACACCGGCGTAACTATCGGTTTCGACGAGACTGGAAACCTTACACCCATCAGCTTTCCGCTTGGCAGAAGCTTCTTGACCAGACTAAACCGCACTCCGTCCTTGTTACGAGTGGCACCGGATCTGGTAAGACAGAATGCTTTCTAATTCCCATTCTCGCGGATTTGGTACGCCAGCCAAAAGCGGCGCGGCTCGAGGGCGTTCAGGCTATCGTGCTCTATCCGCTGAACGCATTAATAGCCAGCCAAGAAGAACGACTTCGCGAATGGACCGCTCCATTCCATGGCGCTATTCGGTTCGCACTTTATAATGGACTTACACCAGCAGAAGTCCCAGCTGCTGAGGCGCGGCTCAGGCCCGAAGCAGTGTTGGATCGCAAGACGTTGCGCGCTTCGCCGCCGCCCATTCTAGTTACCAACGTAACCATGCTCGAATACATGCTCTTGCGTAAGGAAGATGCTCCGATACTCGCGTCTTCAAAGGGCAAGTTGCGATATATCGTACTCGATGAAGCTCATAGTTATGTCGGCGCGCAAGCAGCTGAGATTGCTCTTCTATTGCGGAGGGTCTGCCTTGGTTTCGGTGTCGAGCCGAAAGATGTACGGTTTATCGCAACATCCGCGACGATCGGGAACGGGGACGGCAGTGACGAAGGATTGCGGCGATTTTTAAAGGACGTTTCTGGCGCACCGGACGATTCTATCACTGTAATCAAAGGAGAAATTCGTAAACCGAGTTTACCCGCGCTCACACCAAAATTGTCGTTAAGCGATGATTTGATACGTAACCTTGACGCTGAAGAGGCATTCAAGCTCCTCGGATCTCACCCCGAGGTGCGTAGTTTGATTGAGAGGCTCCACGCGCAGTCTGTCCCTTGGACACTGATATCGAGCGAAGCCAGACGCCTCGGCGTATCCCCTGCCTTGCTTTGCCTAACGCTCGCCAAGGCAAAGCTGGGCGAGGAAAGTCTTGCTCCTCTGCGTATTCACAGTTTTCATCGGGCCATTCCCGGCGTCTGGAGCTGCCTCAGCCCAAAATGTTCGGGTCATGTGCCGGCTGAGTGGCCATTCGGGGCAATTTTGACCGAAGATGTCGAGGAATGCCCTCATTGCCGCGCGCCCACCTTCGAGATCATGTCGTGTTCAGAGTGCGGAGAACCATTTTTAGATGCAACAGAAACGGCTTCTGGACGCATCGTCAGGTCGATTCGCCTGAGTCAATTCGATGAATTCGCAATCGACATCGAAGTTGCCGCGACGGATGACGAGGTGGAAGACACATCGGCATCTGCAATTGAGGATCAGGGGTTTGCGTATTTGCTGGCGGCGCGAAAACTCAAGAAATGGCGACCTCTAAATGTTGATCCGTTAACGGGAACGATCGTTTCGAGCCCCAGTGACCAGCATAAGCTGGAACTGTTCACTCACGACAAGGAAAAGCCCGAGTGTTGTCCTTCCTGCAATGCTCATCAAAAGATCGGCGCGATGACGTTACTACGCCCGTTGCGCTACGGTGCGCCCTTTTTGCTGGGCAACTCGACTCCGATTCTACTAGCAGGGGCCGCCAAGGCTTCCGCTGATGCAGGTGACGCCGCCGTGTTCCGTCCGATGCAGGGCCGACAGCTCCTGTCGTTCACGGATAGCAGACAGGGTACCGCCCGACTGTCCGCGAAACTCCAGATTGGATCCGAACGTAATTTTGTTCGTTCGATTGTATACCACGCGGTGCAAGACGCTATCCAACAAGGAGCAAAACAGACGGATCTTGCTGAGTTAGACAATCAGATTGCCGCGCTTGCAGCTATTGTTGAGAAAAACCCTAACCTGCGATCAGTGCTTGAGACTCTGCAGGCAGATAGAGCGAAACGCGCCAACGCGGGAAAGGAGGGCATTCCACTAGAGACGATAGTTGAGAGGCTGGCGGATCGCCCGGAGGTGAATAAGTGGATAAAAGGAGTGTGGTCTCCTCGGGAAGCGCGCTTCGAAGATACTGCGGCTCTCGCGAAATTCCTTATTTTGCGCGAATTTTTTCGTCGGCCAAGACGCGCAAATACTCTAGAGACGTTAGGCCTAGCAAGGCTGAACTTTACGTCAATCAGCAGCATCCCTGATGCGCGGACGCCGTCCCCTTTCATTAAGCTTGGCGGAACTCCTCAGGACTGGCGTGACTTTCTCAACCTTCTGTCCACTCACCTAGTGCGCGCAAACTCTGCCGTTCGGATTGAGCGAACCTCAAAGCATTGGATTCAACCAAAGGTCACTCTCACAAACTACGTTCCGATTTCCCGCAGTGAAAAATCACCAGAGGAACGATATTGGCCTTGGGTAATCGGATCTGGTGGTGGTAGACCTCCCACGCGGCCAGCGAGGCCCATAGTTCTTCTACTTCAAGCCTTTAAGCTCTCCCTTGAAGACTCAGAACATCGAGCGACGATTCAAGACGTCCTTGATGCGGCATGGCACGCTATGGGAGATGCGATGACCGCACCGGGTTCACCGACCCGAGCTCTGGAGTTTTCCAAGGCGAACTTGGCTGCGACGACGGATGCTTGGTGGTGTCCGCTAACTCGGCGGCTGCTGGACGTTGCATTTCGCGGCTTATCTCCGTACGGAGCAATTACGCAGTCGTCCCCAGGCGTTGCAGCTACCAAACTTGAGATGCCCCGTCATCCCGTTCCATTTTTGCGCAATTCGAATGGTGACTTCTCCGATGATCGGGGAGCCGTCGTGCATTGGTTGGCAAATGATCCCGCTATCGCCCGGCTTCGAGAGCTTGGTGCTTGGAGTGATATCTCCGACAGGATTGCTCTCTTTTCAGACTATTTCCGGTCCGCGGAACATTCCGCTCAGCAGCAACCGAGACGATTGCGGAGATACGAACAGGAGTTCAAGTCCGGCAACATTAACGTTCTGAACTGCTCAACAACCATGGAAATGGGCGTCGATATTGGCTCGGTGTCGCATGTCATGATGACTAACGTGCCGCCTTCGATTGCAAATTACCGGCAGCGCGTGGGACGCGCCGGTCGCCGCGGGCAGGATTGGTCATTAGCATTTACGTTTTGCAGAGATCGACCTCTCGACCGAGACGTGTTTCGCGATCCGATTGGGTTTCTTCATCGCAACGTGACCGCTCCAAAGGTAGCGCTGGACAGCCGAGTTATCGTTCAGCGGCATGTCAATGCATTGCTGTTTTCGCGCTTCGTCCTCAGCCTTCGAGCAGACGCCATAAAAATGAAAGCTGGCCCGTTTTTTGGACTCCTTGCGGCAGCCGGCGCGGTCGAGGAAGCAGAAAATAGCGCCTTTCTATTTTCTTCGTTCGCCCAAGCAGGGATAGATTATCCTGAGCTACTTCAGGCCGTCGAGAGGCTGACCGCGGGATCGATACTTGAACGCGATCAAAGCGTGTTCGATGTCGCAGCCGAAACAATGACCCGGGTACGAGACGCGTTTGCGTCAGAGTGGCGGTCCCTACAAGAATTGCGAACCGGACGAGGCCCGGCTGATGAAGCGGCCACGCGCGGAATCACTATCCAATTACAGCGCCTCTGCGAAGATTACCTGCTCGGCGCGTTGGCTGCGCGCGGCTTTTTGCCCGGGCATGGCTTTCCGACGGGTGTCGTTTCCTTTGTGAGCCGTTCGTCGGATCCAGAGGGAGAAACAGATCGCTCTCGATTCCGAGGATACCCGCAAAGAGCTCTTGATACGGCTATCCGGGAGTATGCTCCTGGTTCAGAAGTTGTGATCGACGGTCTCGTACACCGGTCAGCGGGCGTCACCCTTAATTGGAAAAGACCCGCTACGGATGAAGGCGTCCGGGAAATTCAGAGTATCAGGCACCAGTGGCGATGCTTATCCTGCGGAGAATCAGGCACTGAGACGAGCCACTCACAAGAAGACACTAATTGCCCAGCATGTGGCGAAGGCAATGTGAGTTGGCGCCGGTATCTGCAACCAGCGGGGTTTGCCGCAGACTTACGGGTGGACCCCCATGCCGACGCAGACGAAATAACGTACGTCCCCTCCGAACCCGCAATCGTGTCAGCGCGCGGCACGCTCTGGACCGCACTATTTGATCCAGCGCGAGGTCGCCGCAGGGCGAACCGTGAAGGAACCGTATTTTTTTGTAACTCTGGTAAACATCAAGAAGGCTATAGCATTTGCTTGTCTTGTGGTCGTGCTGAACCCGAGGACAACGATCAGACCACCAATGACCCGTTGAATCGGGAACATAAGCCTCTGATGGGAAAGCCTGACGCCGACGGATACTGCAGCGGCTCCTCTCGCCCTTTCTCGATCCAGAGGAGCCTTCGTTTAGGTTACGAGATTGCCACCGACGTTTTTGAGTTGCAACCCGCCGGTCTTGAAAAGCGGGGAGCTGGATTAGCTTTGGCTTCAGCGTTGCGCGAAGCCCTTTCACGACGCCTTGGCATCGAGCCGGACGAAATGGGAATAGCTGCAGAAGAGCGTAAAAATAGGTTGGGTGGCCGTTCTGTGTCGGTGTTTTTATTCGACAAAGCATCCGGGGGCGCGGGCTTTGCTGTTCAAGCCAACGACCAATTTGCAGAAATACTTAGCGATGCCGAGAAGATACTCGACTGCCACGTGCCAGGATGCTTAACCGGTTGTCCCTCCTGTGTCCTGACCGCGGACCTGAGTGAAGACGAAGCGCGCCTGTTGGAGAGGGGGCCCGCTTTGGAGATAATTCGGTCTCTCGCAGCTGATGCTTCTCCGCTTGAAGCAGATCAAGTTGGTTCGACGTCACGGTTGGTTCTTGATTTACATGGCGAGATCGAAAGAGGGCGTCCAGCAGCCGGCGCCAAATTGATCCTTCGAGTTGATTCTCCTGTCGCAACGTCGGGGCTCGCGACTTGGAGTTTACGCGGAGTGATAGAGCGTTGGCGACGTCGAGGAGGGACCACCGGCCTGAGCGTTCCCGTAGGGACTACCGCCGCCCTAGATGCGGCGTCGATACTTTCATTTCGAGATCAGCTCTCAATCCTCGACTTAGAGCTCGAAGAAGCTGAAGATGTGACATTTCCAAATCGCTCGCGCCTACTTGCCGAAATCGTTCCTGAAAAAGGAGATTCGCTGGTGTTTACGTCACGCGATACCGGGGCGTTTCAAGTAGGGCCGCAATGGGGGAAGCCGCAGATCGCGGCGATTGTGCGATTTAACTCGTCTTGCAGACTCTCCGAAGGAGTAAAGATAGCGCGCACAAGTTTGCAATCTTCAGTCGGCGCATCCGTAAAGATCGTTTCAACCGAGCTGAACGGGCCGATTTCCCATTTTGGCCGGCGTGCTGCCGAGTTCATCACGTCGCTTATAGCGGAGATCGGACTAAAATCTGAGGTCGTGACCTCCATCGTCTACGAAGATAGATATCTTCATTCGCCGCTTGTCGCTCGAATTTGTATTGATACGTTATCGGCCCTGTCGAAGGCACATGGTTCAAACGTTCCAATTACGATTAAAACGCGGCGGTTGAGCGAGAGCGAGCTATTTCCGCGCCGGATCGAACACAACTGGAAAATCGATCGCGATAGAGAAGTTGTTTTCCGGGAGTATGCAGCTGGCTTAAGGATAGCTCTTGAATTGCAGCTGGGTGACCCGCCCCATGCCCGTCAAATTACAATAACGACAAAATCAGGGAAGAAAGTTTACGTACTACTCGACCAAGGGTTCGGTGCTTGGCGACCTGAGCGATATAGAGATTTCGATTTTCGGGCGCGCGCGGAATCTCAAGCTCGGCAACTAAAGGGTTTAGATTTCGTGTTATCAATGCCGACCGAAAGTAAGACATACATCGTAGCGAGGGTTTAGCTCCTGCATATCGCTAATCCCCGGAACGGAGCCGCCATTGCGGTTTTCGGCAAATTCAAGCAGGCGGTTGCAGTCAGTGCCTACCAGTATGCGGTGATTTTCAGTCAGGATTGAATCCCACGAATCGGTACCTTCGACCGCGACCTCTTTCGGCCTGTGTGGATATCGACGACTCCGCACGATAAGCCCAAGTTCTTACCGGGCCGCGATTCGATGTGTTACTCTAGACGCGCGTGGAAGGCACTCGCATACCGCGGCGCGTTCTGGCCCGATCAACGTCACAACCCACTCGAGGGCCGCAGGCGGTACCCGCATCCGGGCCAGGCGGAGAGCATTAAAGACTGCATCGGCAGTTCCGTCGTCTCCCAGTTCCGCGAGCACCGCGCCATGGCCGAGCAAATCAAGAGAAGTCCCGACGGTCAGGCGCGGATATCGCTCGCCACACAATCGCGTGGCCTTCCGCTCGTCGATCAGGGTGATCGCTCCTTTCTCAACGCCGTAAGCGATCGTCGCGGCTTCGCCGTCGTCGAGGGTCGCGTCACCCCGACCGATCACGAGATCCTCGAAATGAGACTCGGTGAGATCGTCAAGTTTCGCTACCGAGATCAGGCCCAATGCAAGAAGCTCAGCAACCAGCTGCCCATCTTGGCGGCCGCTGCGACGGTCTTCGAGGAGCTCTCCCTGCACAACATCGGTAATAATGAAGGGATTCGGAATCGCTTTCAAAATACGCGGCCCGCAGGAGGTGGCATTCAGATTGATCACGGTACTTGCATCGACAACAACCGGTGCCGTGGGGTCAATCAGGCATGAGAGCCCCATCGGCTTCGCTCCCTTCCAGTTCCAGGCCATCGAACATGCGCCGCAGCTCGACACGGTCCAAGTGGAGCATGCGGGCGAGTTGGCCCTCGCTTAGCATTCCGCGGCGCCAGGCTTCCCCCGCGAGAAGACCAAGCCGAAGCGTCGTCGGTCTGTCCGCATCCGCCTTATGGATGTCGGGACTCGTCAGGTCTCCCAGCACTTGAACGGCCTGCTGATCGCTGATGCCCCCATTCGCTTGAAACCAGTCCCACGTGCCGGACTTCGCCAGCTTGAGCTCCTCCAGTCGCCTGACAATCGCTTCGCGTGAGACGCCAAAGAAATGGGCGAGAACGATGACGTGCCGCCGGGTCAGTTTTTCTGATCCGACAGTGATCTCCTTGAACTTCTGCATGACCGCGCGAGCAGGGGTCATGAATGCTCTGCCGAAGGTGTTGGCGTAACGCTCCTCGCGGGAGTTCTCGGTTACGCCCTCTTCCAGCACCTCCGGTTCCCGCCGCGTAGAAACCAGATGGCCAAGCTCGTGAGCCGCCGTTTGAGCGCGGCGATCGCGCGGGTGATTGCCATTGAGAAGGATGCAGGCACCGAGCGCCTCGTCGTATGCGAATATGCCGGAGATCCCGCCATCGATGCGCCGGATGTAGACGCGTACACCGAGTTCAAGCTCCAGCAGCGTTACAATGTCGGAGATGGGACTCAAGCCCAATCCGAGCCGCTGCCGCAATTCCAGGGCATCCTGTTCCGCCTGTGCTCGAACGTCACCGGGAAGGATCGGTCGTTCCGGCGGATAGTTACGCAGCGGTTGAACGCCGAGAAGTTGCTCCAACTCCGCTTCGGCACGGGCCAGGTCCTCCAATTGCTTCACCGCAAGTTCGACCGCATCATCCTCCTGCTGGAACAGTTTACGGAATTTCGGAGTAAGATCGGCGTGGATCGCCTCCTGACGCATTAGCTCGTTAATCGACATCCGGTAGAGGCTCGCGAGTTTGCGCAGCTCGTCGATTCGCACCCGCCGCTGCCCTTGCTCGATTGCAACTAGGGTAGTCCGCGAAAGTCCGACCGATTCCGCCGCGTCGGCCTGCTTGAGCTTCACGCGGTCGCGCGCTTCGCGGAGGCGTTCGCCGACCTCCGTTGGCGGCATCGTATCAAGCAGACTGGTCATTGTCCGCCCACTGCGCAACGAACGACTGCGGTCCCAGAGAATTCATATAGTTTTTCCATTCTTTTTTGTGTTGGGAAAGCAGCCGTTCCAGTTTTGAAGCGATAGCTGCTTCCGATTCGCCGAGAGAACGCGCAAGTTGAAAGATCGCAAGACTGAGAGGGCGCTCAGCCGCGCGAGATTGCTTCAAGTGCGCCAGATGATCGAGATGCAACGTGCCGGCGATAGCATACTGCTTCTGAGCGCGTGTATTTTTATTGTATCTCCCGGCGACGCCCGTATCGAAGGTCGGCGCAGAAAGGTTTTCCCAGACATACGTCTCTGCGGGTTCCGCGAGATCAGCCGCATGAACGCTTAGCCGGCGCAGCATGCAGGCCGCGCAAATGCCACACTGGCGCCGGTGATTATCGACCGACACATGGCGGTTATCCTGCCAGCACGATCGCGTCTTCCACCACTCATCATCCTTGCTGTTGCTCAATGCCAAGTACGCCTTGAGCGTTTCACCTTTGGTGAACCACAGGCGCGGGAACACGAATTCGATGTCAGCACCGAGAAGCGCTTTAAAAAATGCCGTCATCTGCTTCATAAAGCGTGGATGGTTGCGATAGTCCTCGTACGCCTGACCTACCGGGACAAGCGTTGGACCGAGCGCGCCTTGCCCGCTCTCCGGCACGATGACCTTGCCCGCTTTGGCAAAATATGCGGCCGATCCGCTCAGCACGGCAAATTTGAACCCGCGAGACCGAGCGCTTGATTCGACAAAACGGGATTCGACGGACTTCACTTGGTACGGGAGCGCCATGAAAGGTTGCTTGCGGCCAGACGAATCTTTCGGCTGGTCTTTCTTTTTTGATCCGAGGCGGACACGGACCAGCCTGCTGCCGTATTCCTCTGCCATCAACGCGCCGACCGCGCGGGAATCGAGTCCGTCGCTGAACGGAATGACCGCCTCGACTCCCGAATCCAGATAGAACAGCTCCTGCACCGGTTCGGCAGCTGGCTTCTTACGCTTCGTGAAAGTAATGTCCCATTGATCGCCCGTCAGAAGTTCGAGTGCTTCATGCAGGGTGTCAGACACACTCTTCTGCTTCCAGACGTCGGGATCATGCACCGGCAGGCGCAGTTCAAAGGCGCGGCCCCATCGCAGGGCCGGGCGACGCTGTATGCGATCACAGAATTCAACGGAGGCCGCCAACACCATTAGGTCGAATACGACCGGCTCCCATTTTGCAAAAAAGTACGCTGCAAGATTATGCATCTTAAAGATAAGATTTGTTTCGATCTCGCAGGAAACCCGGCCTGCGCGGGCGCGTCGGCCGGCTTCATGCACATCGACCTGGACTGCGGGCAGTTCACCATCGGTCATGGCAGCCTCACGCCGTCTTCAAGCCCCTGCTGCTTGACGGATTGGGGTTGAGTGGCAGCGTCCATGCCCGACAAACGACGTGCAAGACCGGCAATCGGAGCGCTCGCGACAGCTTCCTCCATGCGGTTTCTGACGCGGGTCGCCATCGCTTCGGGACTTTGCTTGCGCAGATAATGCTCTTCTACCTGCCTGGGACCCCGCGCGGCGCGGTCGCGCAAGGCGTTTTCGACCCCATCGCAGACCGCATCGATGCCGAGCTTTCCACTCGCCACCGATTGCATGACGTGATCGACGATCAGGCGCCGCATTGAGTATCCGGCGGAAAGCTCCCGTCGCGCGGCTTCCAGTTCGACTGACTTGTCTTGTCCGAACATGTCAGTCTGCCGGGCGTCGCCCAAAATCGAACGGATGGCACGGACGACCTCGCCGCAGGCTTCGTCGCGCCACGTCTCTTCTAAGGCCGGGACGACACGTCCAGCGACTTCATCCGGCTCAAAAGCAGCTTTGTGCGCCCACTCCGCAAACTTCTTCCAGGCAGGCGTCATATTCAGACTTTTGTACGGACCATCACTCATGGCGATTCTCCATGTCAAAATATAACTATAAAAATCTGACAATGTCAAATACTGGACTCGTCGTTTCTACCGCAAGACGAGCGCAGAATACCAAACGATTTCTACGAGCAAAAGGACTTCCGATTTTCGATGGAATTCCGAGGCTCTTGCTCACGGATACGCTTATCCTCCCGAGCCGCTCAAACCCGCGGAGACGACGAGCGCCACCTCGCCGGCACTGCCAGCCAGTCCCGCAGCGCCAGCCAAGACAAAGTCCCAGCCAAAAGCGGGAAAACATCTCCAAAGGGGCCGCGAGTAACACCCAAGCCGCGAGCCACAGCAGCAAAACGATCGCGCGGATCGTCTGCAAAGAAGTCCAAGGCTAAGACCGTCAAAGCACGCAAGCGAAAAAGCGACGACTAGTCTGGCGATGAGCCGATAAACGCCAATGCGCTGGCTATCCCCTGCGCGGCGCGTCGGGCGGAAAATGGAAAAGATTTTTCGGTCTGGCGTAACCCGTGGCATCGTGCAACTCCTCGAAAAATTCGAGGAGGATATCGTCAATTTCGTATGGTTCGCCGGTGTCGACAGTACGCCGCATGATGATCGCATCTCGCTGAATTGGGCCGCGCATCTCGTCATGGTCGATGGCGAGTTTGGCGCCCTTCAGTCCCAAAATTCCGAGTTCGATATCACACGGAAACATGCCTCTGAGCTGGCTCGCCGCAAACTCGATCGCGGCGTGCGCCTTCTCATGGAATAGCTGTTCGGTCAGCAGCGCCGGAATGAAGGGAATGGGCACCCAAGCCGGCCGCTCGCCCCGTTTCCGGACAACGACCGTGTTGCTGGCGAGCCAAAGCTCGCCGCTGGGGAACAGTTGCGTTGCCCACGCGAGGGGCGCAGGTCCACCGCGGCGTGAAGCGCCGGGATCGTAGGCCATCGCGCCATGTGCATTCAGGCCGGCCAGTGCACCATATTGCTTGGTCTTCAAGAGAGGAGCGTGCGCCGCCTTCTCTCGCAGCTCGGCCAACGGAATTGATCGAGGATGCCTGACATGGGGGATCACGCGAATGACACCGTCGGGCGGCTCCTCGAAATGGAATTGCACCTCATCGACATTGGGAACGCCGACGCGCGCCAGCACTTCATCCTTGTCGAAAAAACTCGCGGCGTTCAGCGTCGGCTTTGCTTCCAGGAACGGCGCGTCCGGCTTCGGCGCATCCGCCTCCGCGCCGCCGTACGCGGGAGGCTTTGCCGTCGGCGGCGGATTCAGGGCGCTCCGGGGTTGGGTCGGTGCCGCCTCCGATGCGCTATTCAGATTTGAGAGAAGTTCGAAGGCCACTGCGCTTGCGGCATCGGCCGCCAGAGGCTGCCAGCCATCCTTGTCGGAAACCGCTTTGCCGCTGAGCCGGTCCGAGATCCCGCGAATGACGATGGCGACCGTCACGCTGACATGGGCAGCCTCCAGAAATCCACGCCCTTCCATCTCAACCGCGATCGTGTCGCCATATTCCTTCTTGAGGAATTTCGCAGTCGCCGCGCGTTGCGACGCGACGACTTTTTCGCCAGCCGCGATCGGTCCAACCTTTAGCTCCGGGTCTTCTCTGTGCTTGAGCGCTGGATTGAGCCGCTGACGCCATTGATTGCGTTTGGACATCGCGCGAGCGCGCTGCTCAAGCGCGTGCGCGCCACGAGAGAGATCCGGGCGCGTTCTGAAGCCGGAGGCCGTATCCTTGCCTGACTCATAGCCGTAGACCTTCGAGCCGACGACAACGTCGCCAAGTGAGACGTCCTTGACACCGCCCCCAACACCGACGAACAGCGCCATGTCCGGGCCGTAGTGTGTGAATCCGCGATTGGCGAGTATGGCCGTGCTCGTATTGCCGGGCCCAGCCTCGACGACGGCGACATTCCAGCCTTCAAATGTGCCGCGGTAGAAGACGGTCCCCTGGACGGTTTCGTCGGTCCAGTCGTTGCCCAAATGGCGAAGAACCGCCTTCGTCTCGACGTCGAGGGCGGTGACGATGACAACGGTTTGCGGCTTCAGTTCGATGGCCGCTGGGGGCAAGGCGGGCAAGTTCATGTACGCCGGGTTTATAGCGGCATAAGGCCGTCGGTTCTAGTATTTAGAGTCGGACAACTTCCCGGGCGTGTTTGCTTCACGATAACGCCTCGCGTGAACCGAGCCTCTCGGGCAGCCTCTTGATGCATTACCAGGACGCTCAGAACCCCCCAGATGTGCGCGTTAGCCTCCACGATATATTGCGCGATTGAAGTTCAGATGGCCGTCGGCCTTGATACGTGACTCGCGACCGGCCATTCATGAGCCTCCATGGCAGGGCCGAGCGGGATAGCGCGCGGCGCTCTACGTCGAGGATGAGAGTCGCTCTGACAGCCTCTGGCCTTCAGCCTTCTTCTGGCTCGCCGCGACTGCGTATTCCAGGTCCTGCCGGGCGTGCGCGTCTCCGAGCTTCGAGCGGATATCGTAGCGTAGCTCCAGAAATTCGCTCCTGAAGTGTTCGCCCTTAAGCAGTGCCAGTGCTGCGTCGATCCGCACGAGTGCCCCGGCAGGATCGCCAAGTGCGAGTCGCGTGCGAGCCAGCAGGCGTTCGACCCATGCCGTCGACTCCTTCTCCGCTAAGCCCAACAGCACCGTCTCGGCCTCAGCCGCCTGGGCCATGTCGATCAGAAGTTCAGCGCGCCGCTGGGCATGGAAGTCGGCCGGCTTGACCATAGCGTCGTAGAACCGAAGCGCTTCGGCCCGCAGGGCCACGGCGTCCACGCTTGGGATCCTCGCAGCCTCGGCGTAGATTTCTGCCCAGGCGAAGCGGTCGCCGTCGGCGCCGAGGCCTTCGAGCACCGGCACCGGGATCTGGCGAAAGATGTCCATGAAGAGGTCGGGCATTTCTGTGGAGATGAACCGGCCCAGCGGGGCGAAAGCCCGCGGGCCTTGGCCAACGCCCTGGTTCGAGGCCTCGACGATGGTGGTTTTGATCGCCTCAGCGTGGCGGGCGATGATGTCGTTGCGCCAGTGGCCTTCGCCGGCAGGCAGGCGTTCGATCAGGCCCAGGATCACCGAATAGGTCACGTCCTCGCCCGCGCCCCATCGGGCGAACACCGCGTTGACCAGCGCGATGGTCTCGGTTGTCTTCTTTGGATCGGACCTATAGATCGTAACTAGCTGCAGCCGCGCCTCGTCCATGGGAAAGGGCCCTGCCAAGACGGCCTCGAACCGCTCGGCCGCTTCTACCGGGCGGTTCAGGCGCTTGAGCGCCTTCCCTTCGTGATGCTCGATCTGAGCCCGTTCGCGCGACGTTAGGTCCGGAAACGCCGCTAGGGCGGCGAAGACCGGCATCCGCTCTTCCAAGCGCTTACGCGCCACGCGGTCGCCCTCACGTTTGTCGACCAGGAAGAGCTGTTCCACCGCCTCGATGGTGGTAATCACCGCCAGGGGACCACGCGGGCTATGGGGCAAGCGTGCCGCCGCGGTCACGGGGTTGCCGACGAGGTCGGCGCATACCTCGTCCGGCTCCCATACCTCTAGCAGGGCATAGAGGCATGGACCCTCGTCGAGGCCGGCGGCTACCATGGACTCGAGCTTGGGCATCAGGGCGCGCACGAGCGTCCACAGGCGCAGGCCCGGCTCGTTAGCGACCTTGACGATGAAGGCCTGAAGCGCCTGGTCGAGTTCCGCTGATCGGGCCGCGTCGCACCAGTCGAGGCTCTTGAGAGCGGCGAACACTACGTCATGCAGACGCACCAGGCCGCCGCGATCGACGCTCGTCAGACCAAAGGCGTTTAGGTTCCGCACGCCGACCCGCGCGACCTCGTGTGTGAGAAAAGCCGTGTCGACGGCCGGCAGTTCGGCCCACAGAAACACGGACAACTCCTGCCGAAGCTGGTTCTTCAAGCGGTCG